>JMBX01000282.1_pt1 | contig 13373 bp, 26 predicted proteins | sample 616521 | NCBI WGS metagenome assembly JMBX01 (sample SAMN02727906, study PRJNA239997) | anaerobic digester metagenome | biome: anaerobic digester; isolation source: mesophilic anaerobic digester inoculated with municipal waste water sludge... | place: Germany: Bielefeld University, CeBiTec ...
ATTTGAAAAACAATAGGTCCAATTACTCCGGAAAATAATTGCATGTATTTAAAATTTAAAATTTCCTTATCTTCAATTTCAGTAAGGGAATATATTATTTTTTTGGATTATTCTCCTTGGATTCTACATTTCCTAAAAACTTGTCTATAATCTCTGGATTATAGCTTTGATCCTCTAATACTAAATTTGTTACTAGCATTATTAATGCAGGATAATCTAAGACAAATTTCATTAATGCATCTGCCCAGTCTAGTAGCTTTTGTCTAGGTTCCCTTACTTCATCTGTTATTATTTCATTTTGTATATTAAATAGTAAATTGGAATAGTGTTTTTCTACTTCCCTTAATAATTTGTCTTTTGAACCAAAATGATAATTTATAGAAGCTATATTTACTCCAGCTTTTTTTACAAATTTCTCTTACAGTTATATCCCCCCCTTTTATTCCATATAATTCAATAGTAGTGGATAGGATTTTCTCTTTAGTATTTAGATTTTATCTTCCATAGTAATCACCTCTATGGATATATTATACCATTGAATATAGGAATGATTCTAGGGGGATTTTAGAATTATCTAAACCCGATTAACATGGCAAAGAAATTCATCAATATATTATAAGCAACAAAAATAGGATAAAAATTAACTATTGGCTTCTCACCTCTATAATAAAATAAATCATAGGAATAACAATATATAAGTCCTCCTATGAAACTTAACAAAATATTTATTGAATGCAATAATAGTCCTGAATGACGATAGCCTAATGTATTAATAAATGTTCCTATAATAGCAGCAGTCATAATATGAATAAAATTTGTGGATTTTGGATTAGATAATTTCTTCGCAATTTTAAGGGGGTAATACAAAAAATAAGATAAAGATTAATTAACTCTTCTAAGGCAAAATATAATAAATTTATAATAATAATTATTATATTGCTATTAAAATTTCTATAATATAAATCTAAGGAATTAATTTTAGCAGATATAATATTTAAAATAGTAGTAAACAATATAAGAAAAGCCCAATACTTTCTAATAGTTATAGAATTAAAATAATCATTTGCCTTTATTACTAGGACTTTTATACCCCCCCCTTTATCTATCAAACCCTCCTCATTCTTTCCTAATATATAGTATTTCTTTTCCCTAATTGTTTTTGGTTTTACCAACCGTTTAAAATAGGAAACAATAAGTAGGCTAAGTCCAGCAATAATTATAACTATGTTAATAATATAAATAAATATTATTGATTTATTTCCATCTGGAAGCTCGTAACCTGATCTAGATCTTATAGCTTCAGTAGTTGATTTCACAAAGATCATAGCATCAAATGTATCCTTGAGTATTACTTTATTTGCAGAATTAACATTTTGTGGCTTACCTGTATAAACTGCACCTATACCATTTACATGAATCTTCTTAGCTATAAAGTCCAACAACGTTTTATTATCCTGAACATTTTTAAAGTCTAAAAAGCTAATAGGCACCTCTGTTTTCATCATTTCATGGGCAAAGGAATCTTTAGGAGCTGAATCTATATGAAAAATAGCTAACCCACCATCACTAAACATTTTAGCAATTGGGGGGGAAGTCATTGCTACAAAGCTCCCCTCATAGAAATCAAAGCCTATGGAATAATATTTATCGCCATGGAAATCTTTTAAAATTTTCCCCCATTATTGTAAAGTGATCATTATCATTGGCAATATGTCCATTGTGACCCCATAACATTATTTTATCATTTCCATAATACTTTTTCTCATATTCCAAAATCCAGTTGACATTCTCCGCCATATAATAATCTCTTTATTAAACTATTATCTTTGTAAAGTCTATATATTGATATATAATCTCCATATTATGAAGTATTATTTCATATTCTCCCATGGAACTATTTTTAATATACTTATTTTTGTTTTCTACGATTTCCTTATGTATTTCATCTATATCTTTAGTAAATTCCTGGATTTCTCTTTTTCCAACCTTAATAATTCTATTATTAAAATCTTTTAATTTTCTATTATAATCGACAATGGAAGAAGAACCTACCTTGGTTAAATAATCTAAAACATATATTAAACTATTATTTATGGATTGCATATCAAATCCATAAAATCTTATCTTATTATTATCTTCTGCATTTACATTAAATTCCCTCATCCATTTAATCATATCTGCTACTTCTTTAGTATCCCAAGTCCAAAACTCTAAGACTTTTAAACATTCGTCTACACTGCCTCTCCCATATAGAATATAGTCATTGATGATTTTAGAGCTACCAAAATTAGCCTCCATAGCAAATACTCTATACCCCCCCATCTCGTGGACTAAGAATTCAAAAATTCTATGTTTCATTTGAAAAACTCTGCCGTCCCATGGGTTGCTTCCCCCCCATAGCTATAATTTTATTATTGTCTAAAATCTCTTTTAATGGCATTAAGTCTTCAAATCCATTGCCTGCTTCTATGGTCTTTATGGGAATAAGATTTTCTTTTAATTCCTCAGTTAGTTCACTTTTCTTACTAACCTCTGCCCTTGTAAATCCCATAAGAGGTAAAAATATAATAAATAATAAAAGTATGGATAATATTTTTTCTATTCATACGGCCTCCTTATGTGTTGATTAATATAAACTAAAATTGTCTAAGTGAACTTAATACATAGATAATAATTTACATCTTAATATTATTAAAAATATCATATTAAAACTTTTTATATATTTTGATTATTTTACACTAGGTATTTTGTAAATAATATAAATATCTATAATGTCCTTCTAAATTTATTAGTTCTTCATGAGTTCCCTCTTCTATTAATTGACCATCTTTCAATACAATTATCCTAGACGATATCTTCCTTATGTTGTATAATCTATGAGATGTGAATATGCTTATCCTTTCTCTAGTTAAATCTGAGATCTTTTGAAATATTTCATGTTCTGATACTGGATCTAGTGACGAACTTGGTTCATCTAGTATATAGCAATCTGCATCTCTTAGAAACGCACGAGATAATGCTATCCGTTGCCATTGTCCACCTGAAAGTTGTATTCCTCCACTAAACCATACTCCTAATTGAGACTCTATTCCCTCTGGAAGATTGTTAAATATTTCTTTTGAATTAACTTTATCTATTGCATCATGTATTTTTACATCATCATCAATTAAGTCTATGTTTCCTAGTCCTATGTTTTCCCTACAAGATAATTCATATCTGTTAAAGTCTTGAAATATAATACCTATTTTGTTTGCAAAGCTCTCTTGATTTATTTGTCTCATCGATACTCCATTAATTAGTATTTCTCCTTCATAATTATCATAAAACCCTGATAATAACTTTATTAATGTAGTTTTACCTGAACCATTTTTTTCCTACTAATGATATATTTTCACCTTTTATTATCTTAAAGCTTATATTCTTTAATGTATATTCATGCCTACTTGGATATTTAAAACTTACATTTTTAAATTCTATAGCATTTATTTCTTCTATTGGAACATTAGCTGCTATAGTCTTTTTTTTGTTTTACTGGCATTTCCAAAAAAATCAAATAATTGTTTTATATATAGATTGTTTTGATATATTGCTGATATTGAACCTAATAATCCTTGCATGTTCCCTTTTATATTAGAAACACTACTCATGTAGGCTACCGTATTTCCAAGTAATATTTCTCCTTTATATGCAGATTGCACTATTAGAAATAGTATAAATCCTTCAACTATTTGGTCTAGTATCTCGAATATAAATGAGATTATCGTTCTTTTTTTTAATTATTTTTTTATCTTGTTTAATAAACTTCTTACTTATATCCTTATATTTCTCTATGAAATAATCCCCCCTATTCCATATATCTTTATTTCTTTAAATGCAATATCATTTGTCATTAGGTAACTTAAGTACCAGGATCTTCTTCCCTCTTCTGCTCTTTCGTATTCTATTTCATATTGCAAGTGCCCCCCATCTTTGCCATATAAATAGTTGATATAATTGGGATAACTATTATTGTAAGTATTACCCAAGACTTCCAATATGACAGTATGGTTAGGGAAAATATAAGACCTAAAATTTGACTTAATATACCTAATACTATAGAGAATACTGCATAGGGTCTTTCTTTGGCCTCATTTTGTGCTCTCCTTAGCTTGTCATATACCTCTGAATTTTCAAAATCCTCAAGACTTAGATCCTTGGCTTTTTCTAATATTATCGCACTAACTTTATAGTTTAGATCCATTCTAAATATGCTTTGTAAATATGAATTTAATTGTTGTATTATATACCCAAAGAAATTTAAACTAAGGTATATTATCAATGGATATAATACATAGCTAAATTTCTCACCTATACTTGTTTGTACTGCATTTAAAAGAAACTGTGTAGTTAATATAGAAATTGGTGGCAATACCCCCCCTTTTATTATATTACATATTGAGATTAGTATTAAATATAATTTGTTGACACCCCCCCATAATAGTTTAAATATCTTTGGAAATGATTTCAAAGATTTTATAGCATCTTTTAAATTAAATAAATATATTTGCTGATTCATAGCCTTATCTCCTTTAATATCTAAGTAATAATAAAATTCCCATTGTTAAAAATACATGGGGGGGTATGAATTAGTGTATAGATTAAATTAAACTTAATCTAAAATCTTATCAAAAAAATATTTTATGTTGATATAATCTTGCCTTGATTCTTCTTTACAAACTCTAGTGCGTACAACGTATGCCTTACTGTTGCCATTACAACATGTTCCTTTCCTTTTGAGCCTAGAATTCTATTGCAATGCATATGAATTATACTCAATATTATGGATACCTGATTGTTCCATAACTTATTTTCATTATCTAATTCTCTCATTTTATTTCCAAATTTGTTTAAACTTTTTTTGTCTTAGATTAAATAAACTATCCAATGCATGTCCATACTCTATTTCTTTAAGCCCCCCTTCCAATCACCGTAGGAATTACACATATTTAATAATTTTCTTCTATATTTTTGAAACAATTCTCTATGAGTAGACTTATCAAAGCTAGAAATAAAAATTTCTTTTTGAACTTGATAACTTACTCCTAGTTCTTCCATCATATTAATTATACTGGCAGTTATATATACCTCCAATGGCATATTGAGCTTATGCAATTTATTTAATAAACTGCATGCAAATATACTATCGATATAAAATATATCTTCTGCTAATTCTATAAGTTCTAATCCACCATATCTTTCTACTTCTCTACTATAGGTGTCTATTATTGCCTTGTTTAACATCCCCCCCTCTTGCGCCAACTCTTTAAACCATCTATTAACCTTTGGTATTACTTTTTGCTGAATATTATCCGTATTCCCTTTCATCCTCAATCTAAGATGCCTTTCTGGATCTGCATATCTTAGAAAGAAGAACTTCTCAATTTCCCCTTTACTAATTAGTTTCTGACAAAATGGCATTAAATAAAAACACACTAGTTCTTCTTTACGCTTTGAATTTCCATAAAGTTTCATAGATAACCATTCATCTCCTGGGAAAAGACTCTTGCTGCATCTAGAGAACTTAATTGACTTTTCCTAGTCAAATATTCAGATTTAGTTACTAAAGGCGATAATTTCTTCTTCTCTATATCTTCCCCCCCTCTATTGTCCTTATTTTTTTTAAAAGAGGGACTACTATTTCACTAAAGTATTTTCCATCTTCCCCCCCATTTGCTATCCTATTTTCAATTTCTCCCTCTATTTCTGTAATAACTATGTTATTATAATTATTTTTCGATAACATATAAAATAATTCATCAATGTGGAGCCTATTTTCTAAGTTTAATAAAAGTCTATTATCACCTTCTTGTAAATATACAAACTTAGGTACTTTCCAATCTTTCCTCCATTCATTTATTGATTTGTAAAACTCCTCTTTTGAATATTTTTTTTCTATCCAAATTGAGTACTCCGTTATTTAGTCTCCATGTAGCGGGGTATATGATTGATTTTCTATATCTTATCCTTGGGGTGTAGTCCATATCAGTAAAGGATTGGGAAAATGTATTGTAAAAATTAGATAATATGTTTCTTTCATTCATTGCTGATACCTCTAATAATAGTCTATAAATATTACTACAATATTTAATGTTTAGCATATTATTAGACTTAAAAATTATCTTCTTATTAAGTGATTTTGATTTAATATAGAATATTCTTTTATTCCTCTGATTGTCTATTCCTATATATAAATCCTTTATATTTATTCTATTTTTACCCTTAGACCCATTTGTAGATATAGCCAATTCATATTCACGCGGATTCCAATTTAATGCAACATTAGATAATCTACCTAATTGAGGAAGTTCCACTATCTCAGCTACTATAGTATCTTCACTATATAGTTCCTTTTGTTCTCTTTCTAATTGAATAAAATTTTCCTTTGTTTTTCAGGCATTATATCAATAAATCTTCCAAAGGATTTGCCACAAGTATTTGAACCATACATTGGCCCTAAATGAATTGTAAAATCTCCTTTAATAGTTTTGTTTAAATGTGACAAATAAATATAAAGTTCTAGGGAGTTAGGCATGTTATTCATAATGTGTTTTATTTGTATTTTTTTCTACTTCTTCATCTGTTATAACTACCTCTTTTTTTATTATCTCTTATAGCTCTAAGCACTTTATTAGATAAAAAAAACTTTGTATCCTTTTTTCAACACTTATTGATTTATATTTCATTTGTTTATGACTAATAGGCTTGGTATAGCCCGCTGGAGAACCTAAGCCTTTGTCCTCATCTAATAATTCTAAAACCTGTACTTCTCTATTCTCACCATAAACCTCCATGAAATCATTTAAATATTCTTCTAAGTAATCATATCTTACTCCGCTATATGAGAGTTTAAATATCAATTCTGTTAATTTCTCAATCTCTAATGCAATGTCATTGTCAAGATTTACTTTTTCTGTTGCCGTACTCATGTCAACCTGTAAATAATTTTCACATTTATATAACAATTCCATTTTTTTGTATTATTTCTAAATATAACTTTATACCACTGCCTATTGGTAATTCATTGTATTTGTCTATTAATAATTTAATTTCCTCTAATAAGCGATATATACTATTGGCTAGTTTTATATTCTCTAATCTTGATAATATGTACTTAAATGGATCCGTATTAGCCAAAGGTGGCCTTAATTCTGTAATCAAATATTCATTGTCTATCAATTGCTTTAAAAATTCTTCTATTTTGTTTAATTCTATATTTGGATTATTTGCACTAATTATATTTGATAAATCTTTATATTTGATTGGACTTTCTGTTAATTTCATAACATTTTCAACTTGATTTGTATATCTAATTGATGCAGTTATATTGTCTAAATTATCTTCTTTCATTAATTGCCCATAATTACTAATATAACTAATATCCATTCTTGTACCATTTACAGTTGCTAAATCATTTTTTTATTAAATTCAAATTACTTAATATCTTTTGATTATTTTCTAAGTATGTTAAAACTCCATAAATCCATTCCATATCTGGTCTTGCCCTTTTTATATTGTGTTTATTATTTTTTTTATAATTATTTCCGTTGACTTGCTAAAACTTCCTTGTGTTACTCCCGAGAACAAGCCAAAGGGAGTTGTCCTAGTTGTCATTCGGATTAAATATTTTACTAGTGAGCGAGTAACTTGTTCCTTTTTTCTGATATCTTCCAATTTGGATATATTCTCTAGTTCATTATATAAAGATAAACTTGAAACTAATATAGCTTCTCCTATTATTTTATTTTTAGAAATGAAGCTAAGTAGTTCTTCTTTATCTAATAATGCAGAAAGTTCACAAAATACCTTAAGATATATATATCAATCGGTAATAGAAGATAAAATCTAAGGATGATTTACCACTTTATAAACTTCCTTAGACTTTATTACATCATTTGCATCAAATAAAACTTTAGCTATCCCAGGTGTTCCATAGCACCAACTGGCTCTGCTAATACTATTATCAATTTTTTTTATTTATAAAATTCTCTAAACTAATTCTACCACTAAAATTATAATAGCCAATATCATTTATATATGCATACTCACATATTTGATAAGTTATATTTTAATAGCATCATCTATCCCTTCAACTAAAATACCATATCTTTTTGACTTTAGTAAAATGAATAATGGCCCTGCGATTCCATGGGACAGGCTAAAATTAAAGCATCCATTTGGATATATTTGGCTATCAAATTCATTTGCTTGATTTGATGCTGAAATGAAATAATTAGGTATTTTCATATCATTAATATCAATATTTTTAAAAAGGTATACAAAATATTCTGTAATCTCTTTAAGTGCAAGTTTATATTCCTCTTGTTTTCTAAAGTTCATTAAATAGTTTCCTACCCCAGACAATCCGCTAATAACATCATAATCTGCTGCACTTACCCCCATTTTTCTGGGTTTTTAAATAAAATATTTGAGAAAATACCCTTCTTACTATTTCTTCATTTAAAGTATTTAAAAATTTAATGTTCTGAACCTACCTTTACATTTTTTTAAATCTAAATCAAAATCTCTCATTTTATACCTCCCTATTTTTTTAGCAATTTGCTGATTCAAAATCATACTTTTGAACGTTAAAGTTAATTAGCGTAGCCACTTTAAGGCTCTCATCTAGGATTATAAATTTTGTTTCAAATAATTGCAATAATTCTAGACAAACAACACTCCAAACGCATGAACGACATTTTTTTTATATAATATGTCGTTCATGCCGATAAACATGTCGTTCGTCCATTAACTACCAATATATTTATAAATTATGATAATATTATTGTCAAAGAAACTAATATAGGTGGTAAAAATGATTATAATTGACAAACTACATAAATATTTCGAAACTAGTTTTGAGCTTTCCCAAATTGATAGTGTTAAATTAAAATATTCATTGGAGCTTGTTATGGGGGGGAGATTTCAAAGTTTTTTTTATTCTATTTTTCTTGTTTTGGGTATTAGGTAAGGCCACTGATTTTATTTATTCATTATTAACTTTAATGATAATTAGGGTGTTTACAGGGGGGGATTACATTTCAAACACTATAGTAATTGTATAATATTCAGTGGCTTTTCTTTTATATATCTATCTTTTAAAAATTATTTTCATCTAAAGCCCTTTAGTATAATAGCTATGTATATATTATCATTATTTATAATTATTATTTTTGCACCTGTATTTGGAAAGTATAGACCAAATTATTCTCATAAAAAAAGCAACAATTTAAATTCATTAGTGCTATGTTAATATCTATTCATTTTCTAATGCATTTTTTTTAAATCAAAAAAAATCCATATTTCAATCATTCTATATGGGTCATAGTGCTACAATCTATTCAAATTTTATTAGGAAAGGGTGTGGAAACTTATGAAAAAGAAAAAAATTCATTCTTAAAAAAATTATCTAATATTATATGCCAATTTTTAATCTTATTAGCACCATTTGCACTTGCTAATACAGCTTCTATAGTATTATGGGGAGAGCCAGAATGTCCAGATGAACTAAAAAAAGCTAGTGTCTTTCAAATAATATTCTAAAAACTATATAATTTTCTCCCTCAACTTTTTTTATTAAATACTTCTATATTACCATTATATTTTTTTTACAATTTCTTTAGTATTATACAAACCATAACCTCTTTTATTGCTTGATTTTGTAGAATATCCTTTATTAAATATCTTATTGATACTTTCTACATTTAGATATGGATGCTTATTTCTAATTTCTATGACATTCATATCTTTTTCTTTTTTTAATTTAAGGATAACAATATTATTTTCTATCCCCCCCGTTTCAAAGGCATTATCAATTAAATTCCCAACTATCTCCACAAGCTCATAATCTTTTAATTTTAATTTAAATCCATAGTCTTTTATGTCTATTTGAAAACCTATTCCGATTTCTTTAGATTTTTTTTATTTTAATATATAAAATACCTACTAACATTTTATTATCCAGCTTAATTAAATCTTCTAAATTCCTATTTGCCTCTATATCATTTATATAGTTTTCCATGGAATTAACAATACCTTCATAATCTATGCTTGTAACTGCAATCATATTTAGAGCTTGAATGTGATTGTCAAATTCATGCTGTTTAACTCTTATTTCATCAATTAATTCATCAATTATTGGAATATATTTCTCATAAACTTGCAATTGCTTTTTTTTCATATTCATTTTTTTTAGACTATCCCTTAATATAATAAAGTTTACATATATTGCAGCCAAAGAAAAAGTAGCCATAACAATTATATTTTTTAAAATACCTTCAATATCTATATACCAATATAATAATATGGAAAACAATAAAATAAATAAATTTAATATTAATCCTTTGAATACCTTGTTATCTTTAATAGTATATTCAAATATTAAATTTATTGGTATATAAATACTTATCATAATAATTATTGTTAATGATATAAACTGTGAGATTATTGCATAAGAAAATGAAAGTTCTACATTTACAATAAACCTAAGTATAACTATGACTAGAAATTGGATTGATATTATAATAATCGTACTTAATATATAAGCATAGATAGCCTCTAAAATATCTTTTTTTATAGAAATAATAATTCATACCAATAATCAAGAATCCCCCCCATAAGAAAATTATAACTAGATTTTAAATAATCCCTGCCTATTCCAACAATGATTCCTGTAATTAGGATAAATAAAATATATTTAAATTTATTTATTTTTTTTATCCTTAAATAATTTATTTGATAATATCATATATTCTATAACATCCAATATTCCTAATAGAATTAGCTCAATCGAATTCATAAAACGTACCTCTTAAATAATCCTTATATTTTCTTCCTATAGGTATGGGAGTCTTAACTCTTTTGAGATAAACATCATTTTCGGTCTTATGAATTTTTTTCTATGAAATTTATATTAATTATATATCCTCTATGACACCGTACAAAGTTTTTCCCTAGCTTATCCACTAGCTGCTTTAAGGTATAAGTGGATACGCTTATCTCCTCATTTATAGTTACAATAAGCAGTCTTTTATTTATGGATTCAATATAAATTATTTCATCTTCATTTATAAGATAAGAGTATTCTTTCTGCTTTAATTTTATATAAGTATCTTCTTCCGTTTCTATCCCAAAATTAATTAAAGTTTCTAAAATTTTTTTTACTTCTCCTTCTTTAAAAGGTTTTATTATATAATCATAGCAATGTATCTCCTTAAATGCCACTAGTTCTCTTGTGGGAATTGCTGTTATAAATACAATGGGGGGGGTTAGTTTATATTTATCTATATCTCTAATTTCTTTAGCTAAATCAAATCCTGAATAATCTTTTAATTGAATGTCTAGTAAAAACATACTATAATCCATATCTTTAACATACTCTAGGGCTTTTTCTGCATAGCCTGTTATCGTAATTTTTATTTCTTCATTTATTGAATTTATAATAGCTGCTAACCCCCTTTGCAATCAAAGGTTCATCTTCAACAATTAATATCCTAGCCATACAAATCACCCCCTTATCCTGAATTATATACATTATATTTGATAAATATGGAATATTCAAGAAATTTATATAATATATTCTAAAATTTACTCCTTTAATAGCCTAGTAATCCAGAAAGTGTATAATATAATAAAAAATATTAAAAACAGATATTGAACCTGAAATAAAAGGATAATAAAGCATGAAGAATTTTTAGATTAGATAGGCTACTTGTAATTCTCCACAATTTATGCTATATTATAATAACTTATAAAAAAAAGTGTTTCCTTGGCACCCACTTTAAAAAAAATCAAGGGATAATTTAACATCCCTTTGGGATGTTTTTTTATTTTATTAATTTGGGTAACCAGGATAAAAAAATCTTGGAGGGATATTTATGAATACTAAAAAAAACTAACAAAGGCAGGAATTGTAATTGCCCTATATGTGGTGTTGACCTACGCCTTTTCTTCGTTGGCCTACGGTCCATTGCAATTTAGAGTATCAGAAGTACTTACATTATTGGCCTATTTAGATCCATTTTACATTTTACCACTAGTTTTAGGTAATGCTTTGGCTAATATAGGAAGTCCTTTTGGAATAATTGATATAGTATATGGTAGTCTCTTAAGTTTCCTAGCACTATATTCTATGAGTAAAACTAAAAACATCTATATAGCCAGCCTTTGGCCAGCTGTATTTAATGCTTTTATAGGTTTAGAAATTTATCTATTATCAGATACACCTGTGAATTTTTTTATAGTAGCTGGACAAATCGCTCTTTCCGAATTTATTATAGTGAGCCTGATAGGTGTGCCTATTTTTAAGATTATGGAGAGAAATGATTATATTATGGAAATGTTGAAGGATAATTAATCATCTATCGAGAAATAGATAATTAATGAAAAGAGTATGGTGATTTTTAGCCATACTTTTTAATATAAAAAAAGATACCCTTATAGAATATCTATCTCTTATTGGCAAATTTAAAGTTTTAAATTTATTAACTACTGGTTGTTGTAATCTTGCCATCCACTTTACTTATGTTCTTTACCTTTAGGGTAGGAGTATTTATGCCGCATTCCTCTATAATATCCTCAAGTATCCTAAATTCTTTTCGATTGATTACCACTTCTACTTTATATCTCCTATTCCCGTTATTGCCATTAACTGAATAATTATTTACCGTATATCCTTCCTCCCTAAGATTTTCTGCTAATTCAATCATTTTATCTTTATGATTTAAAAATATATCTACTTCTAAAATCCCTAAAGCTAATCTATCTTCTAATTTATTGCCTATGAAAACTCCAATAGTTCTTCCCAAGGCATAGGCAATTGTAAACTGTATCCCATCTCCACTAGTTACCTTACCAACTATTGTCGCAAAAATTATGGCATCTGCAAATACCAAAACATATACTGGATTCATAATTTTCTTAGATATAAACATAGTTTTAAGAGTAGATAAAACATTGGTAAAAGCAGTTATTAAAAATAAACTTGCAAGTGAAAATATTAAATTTTTTTGTCATTCTAACACCTCCTCTATAAATTAATTCCAATTACAATACAAAAAAAACTAACATAAAAAAATATGTTAGCAAATAATTCTTTATATGAAATATAAACTTTATTTTTTATACAATAATTAAAGCTTTGGTGGATTTATACAAAGCAAGACAAGTATGTGTCTCTTTGCCATAGGTTTAATACATGATAAGATAAAATTATAAAAAAACATTTATTTATACTATAATTCATTCCTTAACTAACCTAAATAGCATATCACATATATACACTTTTTGCAAATTAAACTGGAAAAATATTAAAAACCCCAGGTTGTAATTTAAAGTGA
>JMBX01000283.1_pt1 | contig 13336 bp, 22 predicted proteins | sample 616521 | NCBI WGS metagenome assembly JMBX01 (sample SAMN02727906, study PRJNA239997) | anaerobic digester metagenome | biome: anaerobic digester; isolation source: mesophilic anaerobic digester inoculated with municipal waste water sludge... | place: Germany: Bielefeld University, CeBiTec ...
CCTTGGAGTTAAAAACGGAGGATCAAGTTTATCTAATCAAACGCATCCGCTTTATTGAAGATGATCCGATTGCACTTATTACATCCTACCTTCCTTGTGCCATAATTCCCGGGTTAACGCGGCGTGATGTGGAATTATCCGTTTATAAAGCACTGCGCAAATTTAATTTTGAGCCCGTCATGGCCCGCGATATTTTCAGAGCCCGGGTTGCAGATAAAAAAAACGGCGGCAGTGTTAGACTGCCTGGAAAATCCCGCCGTTTTTGAAGCAGAACGGGTAGCCTATGCCCAAAATAATATTCCCATTGAATATGTAAAATCGATTATCCGGGGGGCGAGGATTACGCTCTTAAGGTGGAACCGCACAGCGTACAACAAAGTTCAAGAGTCTATTTTCACCACGACAGCGGTGAACAGAGCTAAAACTTCCGGCCTTTGATAAATGTTTCTGCATGTTTTTAGTGCGGGACAGGATACACTGGGAGGTGGAAACGGACTGAACAGGCTTTGTTTAGGCAGGTCAAACTTAAAAATATGGGAGTGACAAATTTGAAAAATCGCATTCAAGTCCTACTAATTATCGCATTACTGGTTGCTGCAGCAGGTACTGTCCAAGCATCGGGCAGGGTTGTGGTTTATACTCCGATTGCAGAAGAATTGATTAATATTCTGATGCCAATGTTTGAAGAACAGACCGGCATTTCGGTTGAAGTGATTACAGCCGGTTCCGGCGAACTAGTGAAACGCGTCCAGATCGAGCAGCACAATCCATATTGTGACGTTTTCTGGGGGGGCAGTAACCCCCGCGGTTGTACAGCCCATCGCCCATTTGTTTGAAGAGTATGTTTCCACTAACGATGAGTTTATGCTGGAAGGGTTTGGGAACCAAGACGGCATCTATACCCAGACCGCCGTTGATCTGCACGTAATTTTTGTGAACACCGATTTACTGGATGAACTGGGAATCACCGTTAACGGTTATGCTGATTTACTGCAGCCGGAACTTAAGGGCAAGATTGCCCACGGTGATGCGTCCGCATCTTCTTCCGCTTTGTTGACGGTAGTGAATATGCTGTATTCGATGGGGGGGATCGCCAAGATCTGATGAACCCGCCGCTTGGACTTATGTGGACAAGTTCCTTGATAATCTGGACGGCAAAATCTCCAGTAGTTCCGGAGTTGTGCACCGCAGTGTTGCTGAAGGAGAATATCCGGTAGGCCTCACGTGGGAATTGGCCGCTCTGAACTGGGTTGTGGACGGCGCTCCGGTGAAAGTTGTCTATCCGGAAGAGGGAATCATGGCTGCGGCAGGCGTTGCTTCGAAAGTTCGCAACAGCCCCAATCCGGAAAATGCTGAGAAATTCATTGACTTTCTCACCTCCGAAGACGCGCAAAAGGCAATGGCAGAAGTCTTAAACCGCCCGATTCGCGCCGGCGTCGAATTGGTTGATTTCATGGAACCGTTGGAAGACATGGATTCCTTCCTCTGGGATGTACATTATGTGGAAGCCCAAAAGCCCGCGATTATTGAGAAATATATCGAACTTTGGATCACCAAATAGTAAGTTACCATTTGATAGAATCTGTGCGGGTGTGCAGAGTATACCTGCGGAAGGCCTGATGGGGCCTTCCGCAGGATCCACCCCCCGTTAGAGGAGCAGTGAAATGAGCAAATTTATAACGATTAAAGAAACGATGAAAAAGTACGGCGATTTTACTGTAATACCCAATTTATCCCTAGAAATACCGGCCGGCGAGTTTTTACCTTACTCGGCCCTTCCGGCTGCGGCAAAACAACTTTATTAAGAATGATTGCGGGATTTGTGAGTATCGAACGGGGGGGTTCAATTTATTTTGATGACAAAATTATTAACAAGGTTCCCCCCCAAGGATCGCAAGATCGGCATGGTTTTCCAAGATTATGCGCTTTTCCCCCCCATTTGACGGTGGAAAAAAAATATAGGCTTCGGGCTGAAAACCAGAAAAACCTACCAAGCGGACGAAATTGCCGGGGGTGGTTGATGATATTTTAGATGTAATTCAGATGAAAGATCACCGCGATAAGCTGCCCGAAAACTGTCCGGCGGCCAGCAGCAGCGCGTGGCATTGGCCCGTGCTATCGTGTCGCGACCCGATGTGCTTTTAATGGACGAGCCCCCCCTATCTAACTTAGATGCCAAACTCAGGGTGGACATGCGCAATGTAATCAGGGACATCCAAAAGCAATATGGCGTGACGACTGTTTACGTCACTCACGATCAAGAAGAAGCCATGGTGGTCTCGGATCGAATCGCGGTTATGAACCACGGGGGGGTAATCCAGCAGATCGGTGTGCCTGAGGAAATCTACCAAAGGCCCGCCAACCTTTTTGTAGCCAGTTTTATCGGCCAGACCAATATTCTTACCGGGAAACTAGTTAAAAAAAGAAGGAAATTTGATTCTGGAATTGACTGAGAATTACGCAGAGGCAATTGCAGATAACTTGAAAATAAGTCTTGATGAAGGCCAGCAAATTCCGGTCAGCGTTTCCGTGCGGCCTGAGGAATTCCACTTGCGCACCGATGGGGGGTAGGGATCAAGCTAAAATACGGGACCGCATGTATTTGGGCCTGAACACGCACTATGTTGCCACTTTGGAGACAGGGCAGGAGGTAAAACTGATTCGAGAATCGGATGCCCTCGATCCTCTGCTGCCGGGGGGGACAGAAATCTGTTTGGGTGTTAAGAAAGACAGAATCAATTTGTTCCATCATGAAAAAGAGACCAGCTTTAATCAAGAGTATAAAAGCGAGGCGCGTTTAGAAAGGGAAGTTGGTTAAAATGCGGAACAAAACAAGGTCTTTTAATATCTGGACTGTTATTTCCTTAGCGGTATTTTCTTTATATTTGGTTTTCCTTGTTGCCCCCCTGCTGACGCTCTTGGTGGAAAGTGTAGTTGATCAAAAACGGGCGAATACACGCTGGGCTACTTCATCAAGTTTTCAGCCACAAATATTACTATCTGCCCATATTCAACAGCATTAAGGTCTCTACCGCAGTGAGCCTGCTGGTGGTTCTTTTTGCAACCCCCCCGTTAGCATACCTACTGCGCATGTACAAAATCAAGGGAAGGGATACCATTCGCATGCTGCTCTTGGTGTCTTGTATGCAGGCGCCTTTTATCGGCGGTTATTCCTGGATACTATTGTTGGGCCGCAATGGCTGATCACCAAGTTTCTCAGCAATACACTGAATGTGCGTATCCCGGATATTTACGGGTTTCCCGGCATGCTCCTGGTGTTCACCCTGTCCATGACCCCCCCGCTCATGTTTGTCTATTTATACGGGGCGATGGAAAAATGGACGGGGCGCTTTTGGAAGCAGCTGAACTGCTGGGCTTTACGGGCATCAAAAAGGTGGTGCGCATTGTGCTGCCCCCCTAATTTTGCCAACCGTTTTGGCCGGCTTTTTAGTTGTATTTATGCGAGTGTTTTCCGATTACGCGACTCCCATGCTGATTGGTGAAGGTACCGCACCGTGCCGGTGCTAATTGTGAACGAGTTCATTGGCGAGCTGGGCGGGGATTCCGGTTTTGCTTCGGCGATCAGTGTGTGTGTGATTGTCTTTGCCACCTCCGTCTTTTTACTGCAAAAATTTATTTCGGGCCGCAAATCGTTTGTAATGAATGCGCTTAATCCGGTGCAGCCCAAGCAGGCCACGGGCATTGGCAACATTCTCGCCCATCTGTATGTTTATGGTTTTACTCTACTGACTCTGTTTCCCCCCCATATGTACGTTGTGTACACTTCATTTCGCAAAACGTCGGGGAACGTGCTGATCCCGGGATATTCTTTGGATAATTTCCGAGCCGCGTTCAGCCGGGCAGCAATCCCGATTCGCAACACATTTACTCTGGCCGCAATTGCCATTGTGGTTGTGGTCTTGCTGGCAATTTTAATTGGCTACATTACGGTGCGCAAACGCAGCATTATTACGGGCATCTTAGATGTGGTGACCATGTTTCCTTATTTGGTACCCGGTTCCATCGTGGGCATCGCCCTGCTGCTGCGCTTTAATACGCCACCGCTGCTGCTCAGCGCAACGGCTACAATCATGATCATCGCTTATGTGATCCGCCGCCTACCCTTTACAGTGCGGTCAAGCGCGGCGATTATGCATCAAATCAACATTAATACGGAGGAGGCGGCCATCAGCTTGGGCTCCTCCAATCTTAGGACCTTTTCAAATCACCCTGCCCCCCCAAATGCTGCCGGGCGTAATTTCGGGTGCCGTTCTCAGCTGGATTACGATTATTTCCGAAGTAAGTGCCTCCGTACTTCTGTATACAACTAGGACCCAGACGATGACAATTCGCATTTACACCGATGTAATCAGGGGGGCAACTACCCGGTGGCGGCGGCCTTGTCTACAATCTTGTATGCCACAACGGTAATATCACTGGCAATTTTCTTTAAGGTATCGACGACTAAGGAAGTTACATTGTAAAGATCGAATTTAAAGAAGGGGGGGGCTTAGTTATGCTGGAGATTATTGTGGAAACGGTGGCAGATGCACTAGCCGCCGAAGCGGGCGGCGCGACACAGCTTGATCTGAAAGCGCTGCTGAACTCGATGGGTTGACTCCTACTTTAGGTATGATTGAACAGATCTGCAGCCGAGTGCAGATTGACGTGATGGTGATGGTGCGGCCGCACAAAAAAAGTTTTGTACTTTCTCCGGAAGACATTGCGGCTATGTGCAAAGATATCAGCCTGGCCAGGCAGTACAATGTGGCGGGGGGTTTTTGCTTGGTGCACTAACGCCACAGGGCGAAATTGATGTGGAGGCGGTGCAAAATTTCGGGAAGCGGCCGCCGGCATCCCCCTTGAATTTCCATTTGGCCTGGGAGCAAACCAAGGATCCGGAGCAAGCATTGGAAAAATTGATTGAACTAGGCATTAAGAGTGTTCGTTTGACGGGCGGCCGGCGTTTGGGAACAAAAGCACCGGATGGGACTGAAAGAATCAGACGTTTTCAAAACCAGGCGGATGGACGGATTGATCTATTTCTGGCGGGAGGGGTTACCCCCCCGAAAACATCGCCTGGCTGGTGCAGGAAACGGGAGTGCCCAACGCCCATTCAGGCTCGGGGGTACGTATGCCGGCCGAAAGCGGCGGTGATGTTGTCGAGGCAAGGGTTAGGCTGCTGCGGGAAAACCTGGACCGGGCCGTGAGATTACATTGTCAATCGTGAAGAAACCATAAAGAGGAGCAGATGATGCAGATGACAAAGGCATGGAAACGATATTTTACCGCGGTTCATGAGGTAGTGAAAAAAAGTAGAGGAGCGGGAAGGGGACAATATTCTCAAAGCCGCTGAAATTGTGGCCGATTGTATTGCGGAGGATGGCTTAGTGCACGTTTTCGGGACTGGCCATTCGCACATGATGGCGGACGAGGTGTTTTGGCGCTCCGCAACCTTGGCTCCGGTCCACGCCATTTTGGAAACGAGCATGACCGGGAGTGTGGAAATCACCAAATCCAACCCTTTGGAGAAACTAGAGGCGCGGGGGGGAAGCCATTGTAGATTATCACCGGGTGCAGCCGCCTGATGTTATGATTGTCATTTCTAATTCAGGCAATAACGCGGTTCCCATCGAAGTCGCCCGCAGCTGTCAAGAACGCAAGGTGCCGACGATTGTCATTAATTCCACCGATTACTCTGACTATTTGCGGCCTTTACACTCCTCCGGGAAAAAAAACTGAAGGATATGGGTGATGTGGTAATCGATAACTGCACTCCCATTGGCGATGCGGCAGTGGAATTAGAAGGGTTTGAGCCAAAGGTGGGCCCCCCCACTTCCACCATTCCCGGCGTGTACATTATTAACGCTGTTTGGTGCAAGCGGTGGAAAACTTGCTGGCCCGGGGGGATTAAACCGGATGTTTATTACAATGGCTCCTTGGCGGCAAACTCGCAAGAGGCAGTTGAGCACAACAATAAAATCGTGGATAAGTACTTTTATCGGATTCGCAATCTGTAAACACCGGGGGCCGTTGGAAAACATTCTAGCGGCCCTTTAACCAGGAAAAAAAGGGGTGAACTGCAGAAACAGGGCTGAAAAGGAGGCAGTCATGAAGATTTCAGCATCGTTAATGTGTGCCGATTCTTTGAACCTTGAAAGGGACGTCAAAGAATTGGAATTAGCCGGCATTGACCTGTGGCATGTGGATATTATGGATGGTGTCTATGTTCCCAATTTAGCCATGAATTTCGCCAGCGTGAAGGCTCTCAAGGATATTTCCGCCGTTCCCATTGATGTCCATTTAATGGTGGATAGGCCGGAAAATTATGTTTCACTCTGCGCCGAGGCGGGAGTCTCACAGTTGAGTTTTCATCTGGATCAAGTTAAATTCCCCCACCGCCTGATTGGAGAAATTAAGGGGTTTGGGGGGGATGGGGGGGGCGGGCGCGGCCATTAATCCGGCTTGTGGATTAGAAAGCCTCAGTTACGTACTTGATCAGGTGGATTATGTTTTGATTATGGCAGTGGAGCCGGGGGGGTTTGCGGGGGGGCAAAAGTTCATTGCCAACACCACAGCTAAAATAGCCAAGGTGAAAAAACTCATCGACGAGCAGCAGCTTAAACTGCCGATTCAGGTGGATGGCAACATCAATGTGGATACTGCGGTGAAGGCCTTTCAGGCGGGGGGGCAGAGATCTTTGTGGCAGGCACTTCCTGCGTCTTCACGGGCCGGGGGGTTCGCCCGGGCAAAATTTACGGGCCTTTCGGCGGCAAGTTTTGGCCGAAATCGGAAAAGGCGGTGGGGGGGAAGTGAATAAAGATCCGTTTTTGCGGGATATGTGCGGCCAAGCAGAGGCGCTTGCGGACGTTTATGCCAAGTACCGCAGTGGCGAGGGAAGGGCGCTATTGGCCGAAGCGGCTGAAATTATCAACAAATCGCCCAATTTGCTAGTGACCGGGATGGGTGCTTCGTTTTTTTGCGGGCCATGCCGCGCGGGGGGGTGTCTTTCACGAATACGGGTTTGCCGTTGCGGTCGAAGATACCTCATTACTTCTGGATAATCAGGTCCATGTCTTGGGCCCGGAAACCACACTCTTGATTGTCTCCCAATCGGGGGGGAAAGTGCGGAAGCGATCCGGCTTTTGGATTCGGTTGCGGCCTCAGTTCGCACCATAGCCCTGACCAATAATCAGGACAGTACCGTGGGCAGGGGGGGCTGCCACTTGGTGCTGCCCTTAGGTGTGATTGGTGATCATTCTGTAGCTATTAAGACGTATACCGCTTCAATCTTGGCTCTGATCTTGGTCGCGGCCCATTTGGGGCAAGCCGGAACGGGTCGTTTTTACAAACTGATTGAGAGCACGATTAACCGCTTTGATCAGGCGCTAGAGCGTTCCTCGGCACTCCTGCACAGAATTCCCCCCTTAATTGAAAAATCCCATTCGGTTTATCTCATGGGCAGGGGGGCGGCTCATATGGCAGCGCCCTAGAAGGTGCACTGCTGTTCAAAGAGGGCGCTAAGCGTTCCGCAGAGGGGGGGTTTAGTGCGGGACAGTTCAGGCATGGCTCGGTGGAAGTCATTGAGCCGGCGTGCTTTGTTTCGTCTTTAACCCTAAAGGCAAGTTCGCCGAATTAAATACGCGGTTCATAGCGGAGCTGCGCACTTACGGCGCGGATGTTGTGGCGATTGGCGAGCCTTTTGCCGGAGATGGCCTTGTCCTACCTGTTCCGTTTCTGCATGAATATTTAGCCCCCCCCTCTTGGAAATCATCCCCCCCATTCAAGCTCTGGTCAGAGAATCGGCCCTGCGCAGCGGCATTGAGCCCGGCTCTTTTCGCAACACTAAGCCGGTGATTACCAGTGAATAGAGAATTCAGTTGGTGCCGGCAGGAGAATTGGGTCTGCCTCCTCAAATATAATAGATGTAGGCTTGGAAGAAGGGAGGCGTCTATATGGACAAAAAGATGAGCCACAAACGACTGTTGGGAATAGATCTTGATGGAACACTTCTGGATGATCATAAATTAATTTCGCAAGAAAATCTTGCGGGCTTAAAAAAAGGCCCAAAAGCACGATATAATCATCGCCATCGCCACCGGCAGGCCCGTGGCCGCGGCCTTGGATGTGATTGGTGAACATGATTTGGACTGTTATCTGATCAGCCATAACGGGGGGGCATTGATTATTGATTTAAGTACCGGGCGGGAAGTTTTTATGCGGGCCATGGATGAAGAGGCAGCTTATGAAATCATTAGGTTTTGCATTGCCCAAAACGAGCCGCTCCATATTTTCGGCAGCGAGTACTGGGGGGGCGTTACCGGTGTCAATCGCTATGTTGATGAATTCATAGCCAGGCATAATTTGGAATTAAATCTAATCGAAAATGTCAGTCAGCTTGACGGTATCCCCATTATTAATCTCACCAGTGTGGGTAATACTCACAAAGTCGGCAGTTTTATAGAAAAAAAACGGCTTGGATGCTTATTTTATTGATTCTGTCCCTTCAATCATGGATATTACGCACAGCAAAGCTACGAAGGGCAATGCCCTCAGGGAATTGGCGGTTAAGTTGGGTGTGGGGGGGGCCGGCCGGGATACTGTCTATCGGCAATTACTATAATGATGTCGAGATGTTTGCCGCGTCCGCCGTGGGGGGGATTGCGGTGCAGAATTCACCTGAAGAGGTAAAAGGCACGCCGATTATGTCACTAACAGCTCCAACAATGAACATGCAGTGCTGGAGGCCCTGGAAAGATTTATCCTCCCATGATCTTTTTATCTGCTCCGGATGGAAAAACGGTGCTAAAGGCAGGACTTATTAAAGAATGTCGGAATAGGTAAATTTAGGACAGCAGGGGGGGAATTGCGGTGTTAGCACAGAGTTATTTGGTAAGCATACAACAGCTTTTGGCTTCATCACAGGAGCAGATCGATGTGATCGGCGAGATTGCCGCTAAGATTGCAAAATCAATTATTGCGGGGGGGAATCGTTCACACCTTTGGCTCCGGCCATTCGGATATGATCGCTAAGGAAGTTACCGGCAGGGCCGGGGGGGCTTGTCCCGGTGAGCCGAATCAACGATCCCACCGGTGGCGAGGCGGAACGGGTGGAAGGCCTGGCAGAAGCATTATTGGTTGATTACGAGCGCAAGTGTATTTTGGAGAAAGACGAAATCATGATTATAATTTCCAATTCGGGCCGCAATGCCGTACCGATCGAGATCTGTCTCGGCGCCAAGGACAGGGGGGGCCTGACAACTGTCGCGGTTACATCCGTTTCCTTTTCCCGAAAGCTCGCATCTAGGCACAGCGGCGGTAAGAACTTGTACGAAATCGCAGATTATGTCTTGGACACCGGGGGGGTTGGTTTTGGTGATACATTGGTTGCCGTCCCCCAACAGCCCGCACAGGTCCGGGCCCGGGTCGACCATCATGGGAGCGTTCTTGATGAATACTTTAATGCTCTCCGTTATCGAAAAGATACAAGCTGAGGGGGGGAAAGAATTACCCATTTTGAAGAGTAAAAATGTTGATGGCGCGGAGGAAGGAAACGAAAGGTTGAAGGAAAAATACAGGGGGGGCAGAATCTGCCGCTGACTTTCGAGGGGGGGATACGCATGAAAATTGGTTACGGCTTGATCGGGCTGGGGGGGAATAGCCCGCACCCACCTGCAGGGCCTAAAGTGCCTGCCGGTTATAGGCACTCCGGTGCCTGCGGTGGATTTATCGGCTTTACTTACCACCGATCGGGCAAAAAAAAGAACAGGCCGCACAGATTGGCTTTGCTCGCGTTGTCCATAACTTAGATGAGTTTCTTGCCGTGCCGGGTTTAGATGTAGTTGACATCTGCACGCCTAATAATTTGCATTATGAGCAGATTTTAGCCGCGGCAAAGCGGGGTAAACACATCTATTATGAAAAACCTCTTTGCCTTAATGGGGCGGAGGCGGCGGCACTGCAAACGGAATTAGCGGATTGCAAGTCCATAATTCAGGGTGCCTATGTTTTGCGTTTCTCCCCCCCGGCGGTGGCCAAAGCCAGAGCTCTGCTCAAGAAGGACGCCCTGGGCAAAATTCATTCGTTTCGCTTCACTTCCTACCATTCCAGCTACTTAAACCCGGATCGGCCGGGAGCCTGGCGGCTTAAACACGCCACTTCAGGCGGTGGCGCCCTGATGGATTTGGGCAGCCACTTGTTAGATTTGCTTCGTTTTCTTTTGGGAGAAGCGGTGGAAGTCACTTCTTGGTTTGACACGGTGGTTAAAACCCGGCGGTGGCCCCCAAGGCGAAGCGGAAGTGGACGTGGATGATCACGCCCTGGTTGCTTTGACTTTAGAAAACGGGGGGGCCAGGGGGGGAACGGTGGAGGTTTCACGGGTTGCGGTGGGTGGAGACGGCATGGGCCTTGAAATCTACGGAGAAAAAGGAGCATTACATATTGATCCCGCCCGAAATGCTTGCCGTTGGTTCGGCACACGGGGGGGCAGCAGCTCCCCCGCGGATGACGGAAGTGTGGAAGATGATGCTTTTCTGGCTGGTTTGAAAGAAGTTTACCCACCGGCCCGCCTTTCCTTGGGCTGGATGGTTGATGTTCATCTCGCCAGTTTAGCTTGGTTTCTGCGCTCAGTGAGCCTTGGTGAGGCACCAGGTGGCTCCCCCCGAATTTAGAAGAAGGCATTCGTACACAAAAAATTGTTAGAAACAGCCTATACTTCCATAAAAGAATAGCATTTTATTACAGGAATATGTCTTAGAATGTCGAATACTTTTTAGCAAAGCGAGAAAATATTATATAGTTTCGCTTGCCGGAAGTGTTGTTTGGGGGGGTACACAGTATATTTTCAAAGGAGTGATTAGAAAGGGAAGGAAAAGTAAGTTGTCAGCACCAAATCAATTAAGCAAGGGGGGGAGAAGAAGAATTGGAAATAGGTATCGGAAAAGCCCTGTTGGTCGCTATTTGGGCGTATATCAGTATCGTCGGTAACTTAGCACAATCAGGTGTTCTTTGGCATGAACCTCTTATTTCAGGCGCCATAACCGGGCTTATTATCGGTGATGTGAAAATAGGCCTCAGTGTAGGTGCTTCATTGACTCTCATGTCCCTTGGTATGCACACTTACGGAGGAGCTACCATTCCCGACTTTCACGTAGGCGCAATTCTGGGCACCGCCTTCGGCATCATTACCGGCAGTATTGAAACCGGATTGGCCATCGGCATGTCCGCCGCTGTACTCATGATGCAGCTTGACGTGTTCGGCCGTGGTGTAAATACCGTCTTCATCCACGGAGCGGACAGGTATGTGGAAGAAAATAATATGCGCGGTGTCACTACTATGCATTTATTGGGTAATATTCCGTGGGGGTGTTACCCGCGCGATTCCGGTTTTCCTAGCACTTTGGTTGGGGCAGGATGCAGTTATTGCCTTTACTGAATGGATGCCGGAATGGTTCATGGCTGGTATGAGAACAGTGGGTGCGGTTCTGCCCGCTCTAGGTTTTGCCCTTTTGCTGGGACAGCTGCCTGTTCGCAAATACTTGCCTTTCTTAGTCATAGGTTACGTTCTCTTCGCTTATCTCAATGTTCCTGTTATTGGAATTAGTATTATCGCTGTTGCTCTCGCCGCACTCTACATTCAGTTGAAAGGGGGGGAGCCGAGCATGCCTAAAACCGATAAGCAACTGACAAAAGAAGCTAGAAGGGCTATGTGGCGCTATATATTGACCTTCCAATGGTCGTGGAACTATGAGCGTATGCAGGCTCTGGGTTTCGCCTGGTGTATCGCCCCCCCTGTCCTGGAAAAGGTTAAGAAGACCAGTGAAGACTTGAAAGAAGCTATGCAGCGTCACTTGGCATTCTTTAACACCCATCCGCCTGTGGGCGCAATCATCATGGGTGCAGCGACTGCCATGGAAGAAGAAGAAGCTGCGCCCGACGCAGTGGACAGCTTGAAGGTTGGTCTGATGGGCCCCCCCTTTGCCGGGATCGGCGACACTCTTTTCGCGGTCCTGACCAGGCCTATCGTTGGTGCCTTTGCAGCTAGCTTAGCGCTGCAGGGAAGTATGGCGGGCTTTTGGATTATGGTCGTCTTCGGATTGTTCTGGGGCCTGTTCGTACCATACTGGTTGTTCCATGTCGGTTATCGCCAGGGTATCGGGGGTTGTCTCCGAAGTCTCGCAGGCCGGTGTCCTTAGCCGTCTTACAGAAATGGCTACTATCGCCGGTATAACCGTTGTGGGCGGATTTATTCCGAGTATTCTGGGTATTGGCACCGCGTTGACCTTTACTCAAGCAGTAGAGCTTGAGGGCAAGGTTCAGACAAGTATCGTTGCTGTCCAGGATGTTTTGGATCAGATTCTGCCCTTCGCCGTACCCATCGCTTTGGTAGGTTTAATTTACTGGCTGCTTACAAGCCGCAAATGGAAGCCTCTCCAGGCATTGCTGCTGCTTGTGGTGATCGCCTTCGTTGGCAGCCTTGTTGGGTTCTTCTAGACTAAACGGCGAATTATTGGGAAAGATAGAGATGGAGCAGGAAGGCGGATATTCCGCCTTCCCTGCTTGCAATGGAATAAGTCTAATGTGTTGGGAGATGCAAAATGGTTGGTCTACTTATAATTAGCCACGGGTCTTTTGCCTCAGGCCTCTTAGATGCAGCGGAAATGATATTAGGCGAACAAAACAGGTGCAGGCGCACGGACTGCAGCCTCAGGACAGCCCGGAAGAATTTTTGAACGAATTAAGCTGCGGGCCCGCGAGTTAGATACGGGCAAGGGGGGGTTTTAGTTTTGGCCGATCTTTTCGGCGGCAGCCCCCCGCCAATGCAGCTGCACGGTTATTCGCTGAAGAATTGTCCGTGGATGTTGTGACCGGGGCGAGCTTACCTATGCTTCTGGAGGCTTTACTAAGTCGTGAACGGGAGGATTTGCCGTCCCTGGCGAATCTTTGTCTTGAAACAACCGCAGAGGCAACCCGTAAGCTTTCGGAGATCTTTCTATCACAAACATAATGGGAGGTCAAAATGGCTGTAGTTCATTTAAGAATCGACAATCGTTTAATTCATGGGCAAGTTACAGTTTCTTGGGTCAATCTGGTTGGTGCAAATCATATCATCTGCACCAATGACGACGTGGCTAATGATCCTATTCAAAAATGATTTTGCCCCCCCAAGCGGCCAGGGGGATCAAAACGTCCGTGCTGTCAATTGCGGAAACGGTCGAATATGTAAAAAGTGAGAAATCGCAAGCGGAAAAAATCTTGTTGATCGCCAAATTCCCCCCCTCCGATGCTTTGGCCCTTCTAGAAGCGGGCGTTCAGCTCAAGAGGTGAATGTGGGTAA
>JMBX01000284.1_pt1 | contig 13260 bp, 18 predicted proteins | sample 616521 | NCBI WGS metagenome assembly JMBX01 (sample SAMN02727906, study PRJNA239997) | anaerobic digester metagenome | biome: anaerobic digester; isolation source: mesophilic anaerobic digester inoculated with municipal waste water sludge... | place: Germany: Bielefeld University, CeBiTec ...
GAAGCATGTAAGGGGGGGCATGGGGGGGTCTTAAAATTGAGATGCAATTTTACCAGATGTTTATGTTACATGTGATGTATGTAAAGGTAAAAGGTACAACAAAGAAACTTTGAAGGTTACGTATAAAGGTAAAAATATTTCTGATGTTTTGGATATGACAGTGGATGAAGCTTTGGACTTTTTTTTAGGAATTTACCTGCGATAAATAACATATTGCAGTTATTGCAGGATGTAGGATTGGGTATATTAGATTGGGCCAACCTGCGACGACTTTATCAGGCGGAGAAGCTCAACGAATAAAGTTAACTTCTGAATTAAGAAAAAAAAGCAACGGGAAATACGATTTATATTCTTGATGAACCTACAACGGGATTGCATTTTGAGGATATTAAAAAGCTGCTTAAAGTTCTCAATTTATTAGTTGAAAAAGGTAATACAGTTATTGTGATTGAGCATGAGTTAGATATTATAAAGAATGCTGATTACATAATAGATTTAGGTCCTGATGGTGGAGAAAATGGCGGTAGGGTTGTTGCTATTGGAACTCCTGAAGATATAGTAGAAAGCGGAACATATACAGGCTATTATCTAAGCAAAGTATTGGAGAAAAACGTTAATAAATTTGTTAATAAATAAAATAAAGCTCCTTTTAAGGAGCTTTATTTTATTCCATTTGTTCTATGTACCTATCAATTTTTTTAAGTTCTTTTCTAATCGAAAAGATAATGATCAACATCAATGTTAAAACGGTTCCTAAAATAATCACAGAGGATAAAAACATTCCCATTTTTTTTCGAAAATCCACATTAGACCTTCTGTTAATATAACGTCGTATAAAAGAAGTAAACCAAAAATAGCTATTGCATACCCCCATGGTTATACTTTCAATTATTAAAATTTCCTTACCTTTAAATACTTTGTTACTTTGAGATACATCTCTGTTTGGATCTGAAAGAAAAAAATCTAGCACCGATTAGTGACGAATAATAAAGTAAAATCAATGTTGGAATAATAAGGAACAATTCAAAAAAAGTTAGTGTCAAAAACGAAAAAAATAAACGAGAGAGATAGCCAAAAATTCTATGACAAAAAAGGCTGGAAGAAAGCAAAACTTTTGAGTTAACCATGGTTTTTGTGGAGTAAGGAAATAATTTAGGAACTGGCCATATTTTTATTTCTTCTGCGAGCATCATAGATGTAATCAAAGCTGTATAGTTTGCTGCAATAAGCATGAACAACATTGCAATGTAAGTCAGTTTATTAATGCCTGAAAAAGAAAAAAAATGATCGGAAATATCAATGGATAAAGTATCATAAATATTAACTGAGAATTTCTAAATAGCAATTTTATTTCTTTTTTTGAGTAAGGGTTGTCGACTTCCTTTAAATTTTTCTACTTTATTAACTTTAGATTTCTTTCGTGCAGTTGAAAAATCTAAATTAGTTGAGTATCTATATATAAGATAAAAGATTACAGCTGAAATTACATAAATGAAAATCAATGAATAAATATTTCCATCTGAGGCCAACATGAATTGAGTGTGAGGCCAGATAGGAGACATAAAAATTTTGACACTGTTGCCAAACATTTCTAAAATATCTTCCGGATTGGAGCCCATTTTTTTGTGGTAAGATTTGCGGAACTAGCACAATAAGAATTATTGCAACGAAATACATCAATTGACCTAAACGTTTTGCAGAGGTTTTCCCAATGAAAAATGACATGACTAATCCTATTAACAATGAAATGGATAACAAAAATAATAAAAAAACCAATTGCTGACAAGATAGCGAAAAACAAATTTGAACCTTGTATGACAAGATATAAGATAATTATTGAAAAAAAACTGCTGAACCTGCCATTCCTGACATAATCAAGCTGTCTATTGCTGCAGAAAAAAAGATAGTTGATCTTCTTATTGGCATAGATAAAAGCAAGGGATTCATATCATTGTCATACAAAGACGTAATAATTAGCGGAGAGAATTGTAGTATGAAAAGCGCCGAAGACATTAGAAAAGCTGGCGCTAATAAAAGATCAAGCAATGTATAATTATAGGCCATTCCAAGTTGAGATAAAGGAATGTTAAGGTTCACACTTTTTAATGTGTAAATCAATGTTGGTACAAAAGCAGCAATAAAATCAATGGTACGAGTAAATATCCTATCAATATTGAAATTACACTTGGTCTAACAATTTGGCCTTTTCGATTTTTTTGTAGGTCGGGCTTTATTTTTATATGATAATTTCAAAAGCAAAATTAAATCTTTCATTTTTAGTTATACCCCCCCTATTATGAAACAAGATTTTTAGCGCTTTTTTTGTTTTTCTGAAGTTTGCCAACCAGTAATCTATCGCTGTTAAATATTAATATTGTAATTATTATCATTATTGCAGCAAAGATACTAGAATAAATAATACCAGATATGACAAGAGCGTATTCTTTTAACATCAAAGTTTTCATAGCCATCATCGGATGCGAGAAAGGAATAATAAAAATGAAAATTTTGATAAAAGTAGGCATCGTTGAAAAATCCATAAACATTGTCATAAGCATAGAAAAGATTGCCAATACAGTTACTGGAAAGAGCAAAGATTGGGCACTCTTGTAATCTTTGGCAAAAGAACCTAACGCCAAACATAGTGATAATCCTGCTAAAAGTGACATGAAACAGAGAGTCCCATAAGTGTGTAATCATAGATATTAAGGGTTAAATTATATGCTTGTAAATCTACCACACCGGAAAAAGAAAAAGACTTCATGTAATAAGTCATTCCAACCATGTAAATAGCTGCAAGAATTAGTCCACTTATTGTACTTGCAATTATTTTACTTAAGATTATATAATTTCTCTTTACGGGTAGAGTTAACAAAGTTTCTAAGGTTTTGTTTTCTTTTTCTAATCCCATTGAAGAAATAATAGATGATCCTGACATCATAATAATCATCATAATTAGTGTTGGTATGAGATAAGACTGTGTGCTAAAAGTATTGATGAGTTCATTAGGAGATAGTCCTCTAAATTCTTTTCTTTCAAGAACGTAGTTTGGGATGTTGTTAAAGGATTTAAGATTAAATTAGGATCTAAATCTAGTTCTTGTGTAATTATGATCTTAGATATTTCTTTTTCAACAGCATTTAAAACATAATCTAATACATCTGACGAAATACCATCAAAAGGACCAACTCCTTGAACAACCCAATTGATGTTGAGTTTACCCTGTTCGTTGTTATAAATGGAGTCAGAGAAATCAGAAGGAATTTCAATCAAAGCAATTCCCTTTTCCGCAATTACCTCTTGTAAACCAGCACTTTTGTCAGAACCATTGTAAATAATATCAGAAGTTTCCTGTAAAATTTGCGTTGAGATTATACCAAATAGCCCATTGTCATTATTAATTAAGCCAATAGCCGGTTTAACTTCAAGCTTTTCTTCTATATTTCCAACACTTTGACCGATCATAGCAAAAACGAATGACATAGTAGCTATTGAAATAATTGAACCGATCGTCAAAACTTCTTTTAATTCTTTCTTAAACATGTTAAAAAAAACATTATTTAATCACCTCGATAAACACATCTTCAATATTTGGGGGGGCTTGGTATTTTTCTTTTAATTCTTTTGGAGTTCCAATTTCAACGATTTTTCCTGAGTTTATTAGAGCAATTCTGTCACACATATATTCTACTTCTAACATATTGTGCGAAGATAGTAAAACAGCTTTTCCGTTATTAACGCTTTCTTTAATTATTTTTCTGACTTCACGTGCATTAATAACATCTAACCCTGAAGAAGGTTCATCTAAAATTGCTAATTTAGGTTCTGTCATCATAGCTCTAGCGATTAATAGTTTTCTCATCATTCCTTTGCTATAGGTATCAATTTTTGCATTTATTCTTTCATTAAGATTTGCAATTTCAATACCTTTATCTGTCATCTTTTTTTAAACTATTTTTGTCTTTGGTGAAAAATTTAGCAACAAACTCCAAATATTCTTTTCCAGTTAAATTTCTATAGGCACCTGCATCCTCCGGTAAATAACTAATAATTTTTCTTACATGAGATCCTTCTTTTTTTTACGTCATAACCATAAACTTTTATATATCCCGAGGTGATTTGAATTAAAGTTGAGATTGTTCTTAAAGTTGTGGTTTTTCCTGCACCATTGGGGCCTATCAATCCAAAAATTTCACCTTGACGCACTTCAAAAGAGATATTTTTTTTATTGCCTCAAAATCCCCCCCGTATTTTTTTACCAAATTAGACACTTCTAAAGCTATCATTAGTTTCCCCCCCTTATTTATTTTCCTTTTTATGGATGTAATCTAAGAAAAAACTAAATTGTTGTTGTTTATAAATCTTTGATGATATCCATTATTTCTTCCCCACCGGTTAGTTCTAAGAATATATCCTCCAAACTTGTACTTCCAGTTTTTGAAAGGGTTCGAAGTTCTTCAAGAGTTCCTTCTGCGATTATTCTACCATGATCAATTATTCCTATTCTGTCGCACATTTTTCTGCAATCTCTAGAATATGAGTGGTTAAAATATGCAACAACCTTCTTCTTTGTATTTATGAAGAATTTCTTTAAGTATTTTTGTAGCCTTTGCGTCTAAACCTACAGTTGGTTCGTCTAAAAATATTACTTTTGGTTTCCTCATCAAAACAGATGCAACCATTAATTTCTGTTTCATACCGTGTGAGTAGTCTCCGATAAAATTGTTGATATAGTCTATGTTGAAAGCTTCACAAATTTCTTCAAATCTATTGTAAGCTTCTTTGGGATCTAGTTTATATACGTTTATAATAAATTCAATGAATTCACTACCCTTAAGGTTCTCATACATCTTAGGTTCATCAGGAACGACACCTATGTTTCTTTTATTTCTAACTCATAATCTTTATAGCTTTTTCCATTATTAAAACTTCACCAGATGTAGGTTTAAAGTTCCTGTTAGCATACGAATAGTAGTAGTTTTTCCTGCACCGTTTGGTCCAAGGAATCCATATATCTCACCAGGTTTTATTAGCAAATTGATTGAATCGACGGCAGTAAAATCTTTAAATCTTTTTGTAAGATTAATTGCTTTTATCAATTAAAAGCCCCCCCTTAAGAATTATTTGACTTTCCAAGAAACGTTAAAACTTCCTTATATTCAATATTTATTATTTGTTCATTCTTAACCTTAACCGTTCCGTTTTTTTTGTCCAGAGAACAAGTGAAAATGATAAGAGATCCGATATGGCATCTTATTTCCTATCATACCTATACTAATACTACTTTTGTCGCATCCTGTTAACATAAAAGATGCAATGAAAATGACAGTTAATAATATTAATAAAAGAACTTTTTGATTTTTCAGAGTTATTCTCCTTAAAAGTTAATTGTTTCACTAAAATAATTTCGGTCTATTATACTACGTAATAATACTAAAAATGATTAATTAATTTAAACTATATATTAAGTTAACCAAAATTAACCTATTCGTTCTAATACAATTATAGACATTATTTTACCTGGTTAAGTATTTTAAATTATTTCAACAAAATGCGTTAAAGAGCATTTAGATATTAATTTTTCTATATATTCTTTGATTATATTCTTTGATACCTCAAATTTTTCGTTTTCTTCTTCGTTCAACGAAATATTAACAATTCTTTCTATTCCATCTTTATTAATTATAGCTGGATATCCAATATATACATTGTCTACTAATACTGATGGAGTGAATACTCTTCCTTCATTTTTTTATTATAGCTTCTGCAAGTGCAGCGGTAGCAGAAGCTATACCATAATTGGTCGCTCCCTTTTTTTTCTATTATCTTATAGGCTGAATTTTTAACCTCTTCAAAAATTTCTTCTAACTGCAAATTACATTTTTGTTCAAAAGGACAATCTTCACAGAAATTTGTTATAGGAACTCCTCCAATCATAGCAGAACTCCATACTGCTAATTCAGAATCACCGTGTTCACCTATTATGTAGGCATGGATACTCATAGGTGAAATTCCACAATTGTAACCAATCAATGCTCTAAGTCTTGCTGTATCTAATATAGTACCAGTTCCAATTACTCTGTTAGATTCAAAGCCCGTTGTTTCCAAGCAACATAACTCATAACATCAACAGGGTTAGTAATATTTATAACGATACTATTTGGAGCATATTTTAATATTTTGAGATATTTCTTGGATTATTTTAGCATTCTTTAAAACTAAATCTAGTCTTGTTTCACCTGGTTTTTGAGCCGCACCAGCAGTTATTATTATTATGTTACTGCCTGTTATATCTTCATAGTCTCCAGCTCTTATTACAGTACGTTTATGAAAGCTTGAGGCGTGTAGAAGATCTAAAGCCTCCCCCCCTTCAGCTAGATTTTTATTCATATCAATTAGTACTAATTCTTCAACCAATGCCTTATTAACAATAGCAAATGCGGTGCTTGAACCTACTCTTCCTATTCCGATTATACTAATTTTCATATGATTTCCTCCTATCATAATTAGACACATATAATACGATAAAGTGTGAACCTAAAGAGAATAAATCCGACAAAAACAATCATATATATTATAAAAAAACAGGTTAAAAGGATACTGTCATTAAATTAAATATTATTATTATTCGATTTTTAACCATTTTAATGTTTCTTGTGCAACTTTTTCTCTTTCACTATCGTTAACAACAACATGGCCACTATTTTCGAGAATTAAGAAAGTTTTCTTCGATTTTATATTATTTTCAATGAGATCTTTGACGTAAAAAGGTACTGCGTCATCCTTTTTTGAAAGTATTATAAAGGTATCAGAAGTAATCTTTGAAAGATTTTTTTGTAGCCATTTTTTTTGAAGTTTATAAAGGTCTGCAGCCTTTGAAGGCCAATCATAATTCCAATACTGCTGAGCAAGATAATTTAATCTTTCATCCTCAAAAACAGGAGGATTATTTTTTTGGGACTTTCTTAATGAAATATTTAAAGAAAGGTGTCAATTTGATTCTCCAATCGGTAGCAATAAAAGCAGGTGCAGCTAAAACAATCTTTTCAGGTTCAAATTTTTCTGCAATAAGGGCTGTCAAAACTCCACCCATTGATAATCCTATAACATACACTTTTCATAGTAAGATTTTAAATTTAAGTAGGACTCTAATGATTTTCTTAGCCAATCATGCCAATTAGAATTTAAAAAAATCTTGTGAATTAGTTCCGTGTCCTGGAAGTCGAGGAATGTATACGGTAAATCCACCTTTATTAAGCTCCTTCCCCCCCAAATAATACATATCATGTGGAGAGCCAGTATAACCATGCAATAATAAAACAGCTTCATTTCGATCGCCTTTAATATATAGTTCTTTTGAGATAGGTGAAACATACGTATTTTCTGGTATTTTATCAAAAAAATACAATTGTCATCCCTCTCTTTTAAAATATATTATATTAAAAAGTTCTGCCTTTATATAATTTCCGAAAAAAAATAACATTGGAATCGGGAATGTATTGTTTAAATAGATTTTTCATTTCATTATAATCATATTCGATAATTATTTTGTTAATTTGTTTTATTAGTGCTTCTAAATCTTCTTCAAGTAAAATGTCATTATTGGATTTTGCAATAAAAATTCGTTCATTTTGTTTTCAAAATCCTCGTCTTTTGAAATAGTTCTTCATAAAGTTTTCTCCTGTCTAACACCTGTATACACTATCTTAATATCTTGATCGGGGATATAACCAGATAGTTTTATCAGGTCTCTTGCTAGATGATCTATATTTATTGGTTCTCCCATGTCTAAAACATAAATCTCTGCGTTTTGTGCAAACTGCCCACATTGAAGTACTAAAGATACAGCCTCAGGGATAGTCATAAAGTAACGTTTCATTTTTGGATGTGTGACAGTAACAGGTCCACCTTTTTTTTATTTGTTCCTTAAATATAGGAATCACACTTCCTCTACTTCCAAGAACATTTCCAAATCTAACTATACCATAATTAGTTTTAGAAGAGTTTGAAATAGATTTTATGATTTTTCAGCAAGCCTTTTAGATGCCCCCCATTATTGAAGTAGGTTTTATGGCTTTGTCTGTAGATATAAAAACGAATCTTTCAACTCCATATTCTCTTGCAACTTTAGCAACATAATATGTTCCTAAGGAGTTAACTTTTAATGCTTCTGTAGGATTTTTTTGCATTAAAGGTACATGCTTATGTGCAGCAGCATGAAATACCACATCAAATTTGTATTTAGAAAAGAGATGTCTAATTCTGTTTTCATCTGAGACATCTGCAATAATTTCTTCAATATTCGAATCTGGAAACTTTTCTTGTAATTCATTTTTTTTATATCAAAAATACTGTTTTCTCCTTTTCCAAGTAAAAAAAGTGTTTTAGGATTCATAGGAAGGACCTGTCTACATATCTCTGAGCCAATACTTCCTCCAGCACCAGTTACAAGTATGTTTTTATCTTTAATATAATTTTTGATTTCTTTGAGATTTACCTTTATTTCTTTTCTACCTAAAAGGTCTGAGATATCAACATCTCTTAAAAATCCTAAAGAAAGTTTATTATCTAGTATTTCTAATATTCCGGGTAGGGTTTTTAATCTAACTTTTGTTGTGTCTATATAGTTTATAATTCTTTTAATTTGTGAAGAGGTTGCACTGGGAATAGCAATTATTACCTCGTTTACATTAAGTTTTTCAACAAATCTCATGACTTCGGATGTTGTTCCCAAAACCGGATATCCTCTAATAATTCTTCCTATTTTTTTCAGGATCATCATCTAAAAAGCCAACGACTTTGCCTTCTTCTGGATGTCTTTCAAATTCGTCTAATAGTTCTGTACCAGCATCTCCAGCACCTATTATTATAATTCTTTTAGTTCCATATGTTTGTTTTTTTATCTTTTTTAGAGTATTTTGAAAACCAGTAAATACGACTTATTGAAACTAGAACTACTCCAACTAACGAAGCTGTTGCAGCTACACTAAAAGGTAGTATAAAAAAAACTTGTTACATATCTTCTTAAAGCTTCAAAAAGAAATATGTTTATGAGAAAGCCTATAAGTGTGCTCTTAAAAATAGGTTTTAATTCATTTAATGTAGCAAATCGCCAAATATATTGATAAATTCCTCCAAAATAAAATGCTCCTACCATAATTAATGGAAAGAGTATTACAGGAGATAAATATTTTATCATTTCAGAAAAAATCAAATTGAAAACGTATGAACATTGCTATTATGTATGAAACAAAAAAAATAAAAGATAATCAATGATAATTAGTTTGAAAGATCTTTTAGATAGATGCTTCATCCTTAATCTCCTCTAAACTATCTGAAATAATTTTATGAACATAAGTTTGTTGTTCAAATGTAATGTTGCTAAAGAAAGGTATAGCAACGGTTAGTGAAGACACTAATTCTGTTATTGGGAAATCACCCTCATCATATCCAAATAACTTTTTATAAAATGGTTGAAGATGTAAAGGATAAAATAATTCTTTGATTGGACTCCTTTATTATTTAATTTTTTAAGTAAATTATTTAAAATAGCACGTAATTGCTTTATCAAATTGTGCCATTCTTTTTGATTTTTTTCTCCTTCAATTCTTATAGGGATATCGAAGTCTTGAACCCATTTTGGGATATTCAAAAATTGTGAAAGCCATTCTAAGTTTAATCTTAAAACAAATACGAACCAACTTTCTTGAGTAACTTCTTGAGGGATATAAGGAAGTACTACCCTACCGTCGTTTTAAACAACTCAAATAGTTATCAGCTTTCTGTTTTCTTTTTTTTACTTATTTCGTTAATTCTTTTCATTTGAGCATAACCTAAAGCAGCGGACATCTCATCCATTCTATAATTGTATCCTAAACGTTCGCTTATTAACCATTCACCATTTTTCCCTCTTCCTTGGTTTGACATTGATTTACATAAATCATATATTTCTTCATGATCTGTGACAATAATGCCTCCTTCACCGGTTGTTATTTGTTTATTAGGGTAAAAAGCAAATGCCCCCAGCATCTCCGAAGGTCCCTAATTTCTGATTTTTATATTCTCCACCAAGAGCTTCGCAAGAGTCTTCAATTATTTTAATTTCATTCGGTAATATTTCATAAATATTATCCCACTCAAGAGGAATTCCGAATATATCGACTCCCATGAAATAAGAAACATCCCCTTGGTATTCTACTTCAACAAAATGTTTTAGGTTTGCTGTAGACATATTATAAGTTTTATGATCAATATCTATAAAAACGGGTTTACCATTTTCAAAAAGTGAGACGTTAGCAGAAGAAATAAAAGTAAACGGGGGGGTTACAATCATTTTATCTCCGCTCTTAAAGCCTAAAGATCTCAAAATTAAATGTAGCGCAGAAGTTCCACTATTCACTGCAACCGAATAGGTACTATTAACATAATCCTTTACAATTGTCTCAAATTTATCCAGGTAAGGTCCTAAAGCTAATCTGCCAGAATTTAAAACGTCTAAGACACAATTAATTTCTAGATCTGTTATATCAGTTCCAGATAGAGGAACAAACAAGTAAAAAAAAGCCTCCTTCAATTGAATTTATACACTGTCTTCAAAAATTCTAAAATTTGAAATTTATCATTCCAACTTTTAAAATAGTTCAACTTACATAATCTTGCTTCGCTTTGTAACCCTTATACAATAAAATCACAGAAAAAAAATATTTAAATAAATTCCATTAATTTATTAAATTCTTCTTTAGTGATATATCCTTCTTCAAGTAGTTTATTAAGTATTTGTTTTGATATTTCTTTGTTTTTAATAATAGTCACATCTGCAAAATAGTGCTATATTTTCTTTATCATCCATTCCTTTAATTTTTTTTAATTAGTTCGTTGTATATTTCATCGAGATTTTCTTCTTTTCGCTCTTTTAAGGCTTTAGTTTTAGCAGGTTCTAAGGTTTTCTCTTTAACTTTTATATCTTGGATTGGCTCGATATCAGTTTTTTTTAAATCTCCTGATGAAACAGGGATAGCAAATTTACCTGTTGCTGTACCGTCTTCTATATAATGCATAGTGGTTTCTCTGATCAGAAAAAAAGAGCAAAAGCCATTCATATATATCCAAGGTTATAATTCTAAGAAGCATTGCAGTATTTCCATTTCTTAATTTAATAAAACGATTTTTAACAATATTATGAGAGATTTCAGATTCTTGAAGTTGCCATTGGTCCTTAACGATTCTGTTTATCATTGTGGCATAAGATACCCAACTTAAAATAAAGAAACCAAAGAAAACGTAAAAATACCAGTTAGGGATGGAAATGCTTTGCCATTCTTCAAAAGGTATATTAATTAATTTTTTTAGCTAAAAATGAATAGAAAAGTGACATAACGATAATTGATATAATGTACATTGCAAACCAAAAATTTGCTACTTCTTCTTTTATATCAGGGAATTGCCAGTTATTAGCTTCATATACTTGTTTCATTATTTTGATGTGAGTATTTCTATTTCTTATTAAAGCAAAATATGTAAAAAAATAAAATAGCTACTCCAAAAAAAATTGCAAAAACGGAATGTATTGAAAAATAAATCCTAAAAAAAGCAAAAGGGGGGGTCTGATTATTATCATTTTTTTTCCTCCTCGATTTTGTGTTTTTTTATATACAGTAGCAATCAACTTTACTATCTCAAAAGATACTATATTCAACAAACAAACCACTGAATGCCTTCCCATTATAATCTTTGCTAATACTTAATTTCTTTTTTTTAGTACTCGTAGCAAGGAAGGGGGGGTGAGGGTTTCACCATATTACCCTTTTAAATTCAAAATTTCATTTGTAGAAAGTCGTCATTTCTATAGTCCAGTTCTAATATAATTTTACTAACATATGTAATTTTAAAAAGCAAATCTCCTTTTTATTATACTACAAAACTCTAAGATAATGTTTATTTTTGCAATAATGCTAAACTATTTCTAGTATCGATTATTTTTAATTAAATTTGTAAGAATTAACTTATTAATATTCGAAATCTCAATGTGTTATAATATATTTGAATGTAGCAACCTTAGATATTAAATCATATTTCTTCTTTGAGATATTAATGGAGGAATGTTTATGGAAGATTTTGGAGATAAAGAATTTAAAGACTTTTTAAATAAAATGTATGAGCAGTATCCTGAACTGCAAAATTTTAATTTAGATTTTTTTTAAAAGAAGCAAATTCTTCTGAAGCAGAAGAATTAGTTAATGTATTGAGGTTGGCTTCTTTTAAGTTCAAAAAGGCAGAAATAACAGTTAAGCCAGAAGTTGAGTCTCAACTTGATTATAACATCGATGATTTGGAGGTTAATTTAGATAATTTTTTTTAGAGACTATAACAATGTTCCCATTTGCTTTAACAGTGAGTAGTGATCTTTTAAAAGATACTGAAAATGAGATAAAGGGTAGTTTAAGGGGTAAATTTCTAGGAATGTATGTTAATTTGAAATACAACAATATTTATGAATTACTTTCAATAAAAAAAGTGGGTGCAATGAAATTAGCTAATTTATTAAGGAATAACTTTTTTTAAGTTTTTGCCACTTAAAGAAAGTCTAAATTCATATATTAAAACAGTTATCGAAGCTTATTTAAAATATACGGACCTTGCTAAATATTTGGAGATTGAGGAAATAAGAGAATTTAATATGGTAGTTAAACTAAAAAATATTTTGACGTCTCTCAAGATGATTTTGACAATGTACTAACAAAAGAAGAAGCAGATAAATATTATATGATGAAAGCTTACTTAATTAGTGAATTCGCCATTGCGATAGTTGAATAGAATCTGATTGTTCAAACTAGACATACTGTTACTCTTTTTTTTCTTATTAATGAGCTTAAATAAAAGGTAATAAAAATTATTATCACGTTAAGTCCGCTAAGGGCAGTAGCTTCTCTATAAAATCTTGAAGAAGAAAGAGAATAATTCACTATACTTGAAAGAGGGAAATAATCTCTAATTTGCATTGTATAGCTAATTGTAAATTCCCCATATATTATTGCAAAGATTTGTAGAAATGAACTTAAGAATGAAGAAAATAGTAAGGGGGGGAGTTCAATCTTTGAAAAAAATAACAAGCTTATTTGCACCATCTACTTTAGCGGCTTCTATTATTTTTTTTATCAAACTTAAAATTGGTTGATATAGAAAAGAGTACGCTAAAGGTACACTTATTAAAAAAAGCCCAATATAATCAAAATAAAAAATGGAATATTATATAAAATGTTT
>JMBX01000285.1_pt1 | contig 13249 bp, 16 predicted proteins | sample 616521 | NCBI WGS metagenome assembly JMBX01 (sample SAMN02727906, study PRJNA239997) | anaerobic digester metagenome | biome: anaerobic digester; isolation source: mesophilic anaerobic digester inoculated with municipal waste water sludge... | place: Germany: Bielefeld University, CeBiTec ...
AATGGTGATTAATAATCACAGTTAGCATCCAATCCAAAGACTGGCATTAAACAGATTTTTGGGTAAACACACTATCAGTTCATCAATGCCTGCAAGTCCGTACCAGTTGACTTGCAGGTCTGTTTTATAAAAATTCAATTTGTATACCAGGTAGAAAGGGGTGTTTTCGCATTTACTTTATCTTTAGTGAATACAAAATAAGCGAAAAAGCAATTTAGCAAATGAGCGTCACCTAAGTTGCGCATTGTCTTATCCAAAATAAGGTAGAATAGAGCACGTGCCTAAAAGGTGCCTGAAAGGATGAAAATATGCGCGTAGTCGTTATCGGAACTGGTTATGTCGGCCTTACAACTGCCACAGTGCTTGCTTATATAGGGCATTCAGTCACCTGCCTGGATACCAATGCTGAAAAAAAATCAATAGACTCAAACAAGGTATCCTGCCCATCCATGAACCGCATCTTGATGAAGTTTTTGACCAGGTGCGTCACAAGATGTGCTTTACCACCGATTATGCCCAAGCCGATATTCCCAACACCGAAGTCATTATCATCGCCGTAGGTACACCATCATTGCCGGACGGGGACGCTGATTTGACCTATCTGACCCAGGCCGCTGAGTCACTCGCCCAAAATCTGGGTGAAGCCTTTACGCTCATCGTCAACAAATCCACTGTGCCAATTGGCACGGGAAAATGGCTCGAAGACCGCATTCACGACTTTACCGATGCTTTAGATGACAGACCTGGCAAGCGAGACTTCAACGTTATTTCAAGTCCGGAATTTCTCTCACAAGGCTCGGCATTGCGCGATTCATTCTATCCAAACCGCATCATCATCGGCACACAGCACGCGCCCAGCATCGAGCGTTTCAGCAAGCTGTTTGAGCCAATCCACAAACAAAATTTTGTATCACCCAAATGCCTGCCACGACCAGAGGGCTTGCAAGAAGTGCCATTTTGTGTGCGATGTAATCTCCGCTGAAACGATAAATATGCTGCCAACGCATTTTTGGCTACAAAAATTTCTTTCATCAATGAAATGGGTTATCTCGCGCAAAAAGTTGGCGCGGATGTGGATGCTCTCGCTAAAGGCATGGGGGGGCTTGACCCGCGCATTGGCAGTCGTTTTCTCAACGCTGGAATTGGCTGGGGTGGCTCATGTTTTGGCAAAGACACCGCCGCGCTGGTCGCTACGGCCAGGAAAAATGGACTGGAAATGCGCATTGTGCAAGCCGCGCGGGACGTCAACTACAGTCTGCGCCAGTGGATCGTGAACGCCTTACAGGAAAAGATCGGCGACCTTAACGGACGGCGGGTAACACTTTTAGGTTTCAGCTTTAAACCCAACACCGACGATTTACGCGATGCGCCTTCCATTGATATATCAAAAGAACTTATCAAACGTGGCGCCATCGTTACCGCGCATGACCCCCCCGTCGCGCTCAAAAACGCGCGGCTTTATTACCCTGACTTGGGCGTTGTTTATGAAGACGATTTGAGCAAAGCGCTTGAAAACCCCCCCGAGGCGGTTTTACTGCTTACCGAATGGCAGGATTATTTGCATATCGACTGGCAAAACGTGCCTAAATGCGTCATCATCGATGGTCGCAACCATCTGGACCATACGTACTTGAAGAATTTGGGCTTTAACACGACCAGATTTGGGAATTAGGTAAAAAGAAAACGAAACCAAATGAGAATGACGCTGATTATCCTATAATCGCGCTTTATTCTTTTCTTTATATACCGCTTCGATTATTTACTTTTGGCGAGATTCTCAATCATTGAGGACTAGAAACTCCGCGATTTCCTTACCATTCTCCTTGGTGAGAATTAATAGAGAATCTATTTCTGGAAAGTAATCCGCAATAAAAGTACCCCCTGCCTATTAATTCAAATTCTTGGGTTTCCCAATCAAAGACATAAAACCATAGGAGCTCATTTTGTGGCTGACTGCTGTCGTCAAGATTTTCAGGTACGCTGATGAATAAACGCCCGTCTGAAATTATTTGGTTACTAACATAGGGTAGTCTATAAACTTCAATCGGATGTCCATTTGGCCAACTCGAAAGGAAATAATAGCTTTTGGCAGGAATCGCATGGCTAACATTTGTCATTATAAAATCTTTGTTCGGAGAGATGGCAGGAATGCTACCGCTCATGTTTTTAGAATCAACGCTTCGCTTGCATTCTCAGTAAAAGGATCAAAAGATGAAAGTCAAAAACAGGTTCCACTGGATCTGTTTGGTCAGTACTGATAAATCCAAGTCCGGATTTAGACCAGATTAAATTTGAGTGACTCTTAAGGTTGAAACTCTTTACTTCAACAAATTTCTCATCGAAAATGGATAATTTATCATCAACACACAATGCGAAATGGTTAGATTCTGGTGCCCAGGCAGACGTGATTAGAGCCTCTTCCTCAAGTTTCATCTCGTTTACCACTACCGGAACTCCATCTATAAACTTGTATAGTGACACTTTTTATATAAATGTACGCTATAGAAATCATTTGAAAAAAAACAAGAAAATACTGACTGTCAAATGACCAACCTCCAAAAAAACTGAGTAAGTCCCAAAACAATGTCAAATTGCGTGGAGCGTTTACGAAGATTTAGTGTTTTCTGTTTTCACCATTGATAAGATAAATCCAATTGAGATTTGGGGGGGAAATTGCGGTCAAATCTGTGTACCAAAAATCTTCCTTTGTCAAGAGAGAATTTATTTGGTCTATAGGTTCGGTAGGTTTAGCGCAGGAAGAAAAACTTACCAAAATTAAAAGGAGAAATAGAATTATTCTTTTTGTTTTCATTTTAATTTCCTTGCTCGATAACAGGGAACCAATCATTAATGCAAAAACTAAAGTTTGTTAGGTTCAACGCCGAGTTTGCTCTGATTATACATTTCGTTTAAACTCCTGAGCATTTTTTTTAGTTGCTATGTGAATAGTATCATCGTTTTGGATAATGGGTTTTTATAATAGAGATACAAGCGTGTGTAATTCAAATAATAGAAGGAGTGAAACACTCATCATGTATTCAACATATTGTCGTTGAATACATACCGCCAATTTTGAGAGCCATCTTAGCATAATCGACAACTGTTAATACAGTATTCCTTTGGAAAGTAATTACTTGTTTGCAATATCTTTTATAGGTAGCGACGGTTTTTAATAATCACGTGGTCAACCAACAACCAGTTTCGTCTTTAGGTATTATTATGTTCATTAAGTGGAGATATTATACCAATTGCTACACTTACATATTAAATAATATGCCCGTCTTGTCTAACCGAGAGCAACATATCATTCCGTTTTGCTGTTTCAGCAACGACTTCAAGACAAGAATCCATCTTATTGACAGGAATAACACTTAAGAGATTCCCGTCTGTTGTTAAATGAATTGCTTCAACAATGTCAAGTAGCGAAATAATGGTTTCGTTTGGAGCCTTTAACCAAAACCATTTTTCACGATGGTATTAAAGTGAATAATATTATTAAACCACTCGTCAGAAAATATTGGATTGCTGTATAAAATAAAATTTAAAGTACTGCCTCCAAGTCTCATAATTTCAAACAAAACGCTTTTGTTTTAAGACCTTTAAAATGAATGATGTAATCGTCGTTAAGTTCACTTGATTTTTCTTTGGAGTCAAAATCAACTGTACTTATCATCTCTAACGCATAATCATCTTTAATTCTCTGGGTGAAACCAAAGCTATTCTGCAGATGTTTTAGTCTTTCATCATAATATTGACTCAACATAAAAAGTTTTGAATCCTCGATCATGCTATTTAGAATGCTAATTCCCATAGTAGACCAATCATCGAAATATCTTTCGTAACCGATAACATAAAACATAGTATTGTTGAGTCGACTGTATTTGAAAATTATTTTATTTTGTTTAGGCCTAAGAAAAAAACATTTTATTCTCTCGTTTCTGCTTTAATCGTACTTTTCGTCACAAATTTCACAAGCTCGGGTAAACCATTTCTTAAACTCTCTTAGGATATCTGTGAGATTTTTAGCTCCGCCAAGACCAATAAATACTTCATCCCTGATAAAGCAATGGTACCAATCTGTTTCGCTGTTTTTCACATCAACGACCTCAAGTGGTATTTCTGCGATGTCAAGGTCACGGATATCAAATTCAAAATACCAACCGGGATTATCTATATTATCAATTCTAAAGCCGTGGTCGTGTTCCCAGGATTCATTACATAAATCTGCATATGTGTCTTGTAGCCAAGTTAATAAGTCTTCCATTATTTGATTGCCTCTGTCATCCTTTCTTTTCCAATATCTTCTCAAACTTAGCAACTGTTTTCTTCGCTGCATTGCGTATCCACGTTCTTGGATGGTCGACAAACCGCCGAACGTCTTCGATTGCCTCTACAGCATTTAAGCTTTTTAATGCAGAGATTGCATGCCCGGTGACATCATCCTGATCCAACAAACTAATTAACAATGGGATTGCCTCCGGTGTTTTCATTTTTCCAAGGGATAAAACATACATTTGTCTAGATGATCCAAAGGTTTGATCTGAGACAAGCCTCTTGATATCATCAAAAAACTGTCATCCGCGATTACCGACATTGTATTTCCAATCACCCATCTTAGATTGTGAGTAACGTTTTGATCAAACGCCATATTCATTAATGTGCCTCCAACTGGATCTCCCTTTAACCACGGTACACAAAGCAATCTGATTACAGCTTCTTTCAAACCGTCATTCGTCACTTTTGGCATCCATTCTATTAAGACTGGCGTGGCTTTTTTTCCAGTCAGCTTTGTTTCTTGGTAATTCCTGGTAGATATCTGTAACAAATACGCATTGTTCTTCCAAATCAGAAATTATCATTTTTTTGTTCTGCCATATAATGATTGTAGTATTTGGTAAATTCGTCTGATTCCATTTAGTTCCTCCTTCCTCTACTCAAGTATTCGTATTCACCATGCTGAAGAATGTCAACAAATAAAAAATAAAGCTAATCACAATAAAGAAACAAGAGAGATTCTATGTTCATTTTAATACTGCTATGGCCAAGTTTGTTCTTAATAATCATGACAGCCTAATTCCATTCCAGATATTACGGAAACAGCTTTCTCGTTTAAGATCTGGCTGTCTCCCAAAAAAATATATGCACGGATAATTGCATTCTCACTCACAATAGCATAAACCTCTACTAACTGTTCTGCAGACAGCGATCTATCATTTGTTACAATTCGTGTTGATGTATTAGAAAAGCAGAAAATGGTATAGAGATTAGTGCGCTTTTGGCTTCAAAGCTTCCAATTTGGGTCTGGCTTCCCAATCGGATTGCATCAAGTTCGTCCAACGCGTAAAGTACTCTTAGTGCTTCTAACTCTTCATGGAGATAATTGTCAATCTTGTCAAAATCATCTATCGGAATGTTCCAAGGACATACTCCCGTTCTAATTTCTATTCTCACCCGGTTAGTACTTAGAATGCTTTCCCTTCCGGTTATTACAATCAAACCATTTCTCTCAGAGAATGTTATTTTCCAACTTTTGGGATAAGTGAGTTTGATGCCGTATTGCTCATTTGTGTAGATTGATTCTTCATGTGAATCAACCAAAAATGAACAGCTTGACTGTAACAACAAAACGATTATTCCGATTAATAATAAGGCTTGATTACATCTTTTCTTTGCTGGAGATAAATGATTTATGCTTATCATGTTTCACTCCTAAACTTATCAGGATTCTTAGAGTTTTTAATATACTTAATCAACAGAATTGGTTGTAATGAGCATCAATCCATTAACTTCATCTTTAATATCTTCTGGCCAGTCCGGTTGGTCATCCCGAATCTTGTAAAAACTCACATAAGAACTTATCAAATTATCTTCGGAATTATAACCGAAAGAATGGAGCACTCGAAAAGCACCGAATGGTTTAAGCAATGTCGCTAATCGGTAGGAAGTAATAATTCCATATGATAGTACGATAGATGCTATGTTCCTGCTTTTATTACGATCAAGAGCAGAAAAATAATCCAACATACATATTTCATTGTGATCTAATTCAAAGCTTATTTTGTCTGCCACAGATGAACACCCTTCTGAAGTTTTAAGAACATCAGGGCGATTAATTACATGCTCGTGGAACAAATAAACCCCCCCGTTTATCTCTATAATTCCTCTCGTAAGTCTCGTTTCCAAGGGCTTAGGAAGTTGGTCTTGTTCAGATGGAAAAGTTTCGAGCCATTTAGTGCAATTAAATAAAAATAAGTCGTTAACCATTTTCATTTTAAATCACCTTGATATTTTGGGCTTTTAAGAATGCCCAAAACAAATTCAGCTTGAAAAGGCGGGAAAACATGGTAGTCATTAACACCCAAACCAACATAGACGACATTATTCTTCTAAGTGCCACGTAATTGATTCTATTTGTTACCATCAATAATATTATTATATAGGATGAGTGCTTTAATTGGGAAAAGGAACGGAATTTGGTTTCGTTTATATCAATCATGTTAAAGCATACCGCCAATTATGAGAGCCATCTTGGTATAATCGACAACAGCAAATACATAATACTTTTGGAAAGCCTCAAAAATGCTCTATCAAACCCACGTAAAAATTCATTTGGACAATATCCGCGATAATTTGCTTGCCATCCGCGAAAGGGTGGGGGGGCCGGATGTAAAAATTTTACCCGCACTCAAAGCCAACGCTTATGGCCATGGTTCGGTGGAAGTCGCACGGGTGGCTGAAGACTGTGGCATGGATTGGATTGGGGGGGTGGCCACTGTTCCCGAAGGAATGGCTATCCGCCAGGCTGGGGGGGTTCGCTTGCCTATCCTTAAATTATCCCCGCTTTCCCGGAAGAAATGGAAGCCGCGATTGAAAACGATGTCACGCTCAGCGTCATCGATGCCGAATACATTCAAATTTTGCAGGAAACTGCCAAAAGAATGGGAAAGAAAATCAATGTGCATCTTAAGGTCGATACCGGCATGGGGGGGCGTATAGGCGTGCGACCGGAAACAGCGCCAGAACGCGCCTTGTTTATTGAGAAAAACTGTCCGAACCTGCATCTCCAAGGCATTTTCACCCATATGCCTGTTGCTGATATGAGCGATTTGGACCCCCCCTTTTTGTACACAGAAGACCAAATTCAGCACTTCAAAAACGTCGTGGAAACCGTAAACCAGGCTATCGGACGGGAAATCGAACTGCCCCCCCATTGCGCTAATTCCGGTGACATTCTTGGTCATAAAAACGCTTTTATGAAGATGGTGCGCCCAGGCATCATGATTTATGGCTATTATCCTGATCTGAGCACACCTAAAACCATCTTTTTGAAACCAGGCATGAGTTTTTACAGCCGGGTAAGTTTCGTTAAAAAGGTCAAAGCGGGCACGCCCATCAGCTATGGTCAAACCTGGCTTGCTCCGCGAGATACCTTTATTGGCACGGTTCCGGTTGGCTATGCCGACGGTTACAACCGTCAGTTCAGCAATCGCGGGCGAATGCTGATTAACGGGCGTTCATATCCTGTCGCGGGTCGGGTTTGTATGGATCAAACGATGGTTGATTTAGGACCCGAAACTGATGTGGAAGTTGGCGATCAGGTGGTTCTGCTCGGCAAAAGTGGCGATTTGGAAATCACAGCATATGAGTGGGCAGAAAAGTTAAACACCATTACCTACGAAATCACCTCGCAAATCAATCAGCGTGTAAAGCGTTACTATTTTGATGGGTCTTCGCAGAAAGAAAAATAAAGCTGGAAATACACGCTACACACAAAAGGAACTTGAATTTATGCTCTATGTCAACACCGGTAACAGCCATGATCCCAGTTTAAACCTTGCTGCTGAAGAATATGTAATACGCAATATCGCGCCCAAAGATGAAATACTGCTCTTCTATATTAATGGGCCATCGATTATCATCGGACGCAACCAAAACACGATTCAGGAAATCAATACTGACTACGTTGAAGAACACAATATCAAAGTGGTGCGTCGGCTTTCGGGGGGGGTGGGGGGGCGGTGTATCACGATGAGGCAATCTCAACTTTTCATTCATCGCGCCTTACTCCAAAGATAACTTCACCAACTTTAAAAAAATTCAACTGAGCCAGTCATCAAGGTGCTCAATGAGATGGGCGTACCTGCTGAACTGCGCGGACGAAACGACATTGTGGTCAACGGGCAAAAATCTCCGGTAACGCGCAATATGTCGCTGGTGAGCGCATGGTGAGCCACGGCACGCTTTTGTGGCAGACCGACTTAGGCAGGGTAGGCGAGGCGCTGCGCGTAAAAGCCGCGAAGATTGAGAGCAAAGGCATTAAATCGGTTCGTTCACGTGTTGCCAACATCAGCGAATTTATCCAAGGTGACTTGATGAGCATTGAAGCTTTCCGTTCGCGGATTATTGAGGGCGTTTTTGAAGGTGGCGATGTGCGTGAATATGTGTTGACCGATGATGACTGGCAAGCTATTCAGCAACTCGCCCAGGAACGCTATCGTAACTGGGACTGGAACTACGGTCGTTCGCCGGCTTTTGATATCCGGCGCGAGACCCGCTACCCAGGTGGCGAAATTGAGGTTTATCTTGATGTCGTCCAGGGCGTGATTAAGGACATCAAGTTCTATGGCGATTTTTTTGGCCAGCGCAGCGTGGACGAACTTGAGAAGGCTCTCACGAATGTTCAATACACGCCACCAGCCATCGCCAAAGCGCTTGAGAATATGCTCATTAGCGATTATTTCGTAAACTTCAGCCTTGAAGAACTTATCAGTCTTTTGTATTAGGGGGGGCATGATGGCTTGTGAGAAAACTTGAGTCATGGTGTAGGCGGTAACTCTTTTGAGAATATCCGCAAAACGACGCATTTTGCGATTAGCGCCCACCAGGATGATATTGAGATCATGGCCTTCCATGGCATTTTGGCTTGTTACCAGCAGGAACACTGTCGTTTTGGGGGGGCCTGTGTTGTCACTGATGGGCGGGGGGCACGCCACGAGCGGGTGAGTTCGCGGACGTGAGTGATGATGAGATGGTTGAAATCCGCGCTGCAGAACAGGCCAAAGCCGCTGAAATTGGCGATTACGCCAACTGCGTCCTTTTAGGGCACCGGAGCAGCGGCGTGCGCCAGCTGGATTTTGAACCATTGACCAGCGAACTTGTCAGGCTGCTCAGTTTGGCTCAGCCCAAGATAATTTATACGCACAACCTGGCTGACAAGCACAAAACGCACCTGGCGGTTGGCTTACACGTCATCAAAGCTATTCGGCGATTGCCCAGGGAACTGCGTCCTGAAAAGCTTTATGGCTGCGAGGTATGGCGCTCTTTGGATTTTCTGCCGGACACGCATAAAGTGCTTTTAGATGTTTCCGCGCGACCGGAGTTACAATCGGCGCTGATAAACGCCTTTCGCTCACAAATTGCGGGGGGGAAAGAATTACGAACAAGCTGTCATTGGGCGTCGTCTCGCGAATGCCACTTTTCAAGACCCTTACGCGCCAGACGCTCATTCGCGGTTGAGCATCGCTATGGATATGACGCCGCTCATTTGGATGATCAACTCTGCCGCGCGCGTTTATGCGGGAGATTCTCCGCGCGACCAGGGACGAGATTGATGGCAACCTTGCCAGTTTTTTGGGTGATTTGACTGTCTAAGCTGAATAAGCCGTGGTCAAAAGACCACAGTTAAAAGCAATGTTTTCCGTTCGCGGAGGCGTCTCGCCGACGCTATTACATGACTATTGAAAACTAAACCGGCTTTGAGACAGCAGGCGATACTCGTTTTCTGCCAAAACCCTGCCGATTTCCCAGACATCGACACCGCGTTTGTTTGCCAGAGCCTTGAACCGCGAAACTTTTTCAGCAGGCACACCCATCAACAAGCCGCCACTGGTTTGCGGATCAAAAATGACCATGTGTTGGTTTTCGCTCAGTTCAGGGTCAATAAAAACATTCTTGCCAAAATGAAGCCGATTGTTAAACGCGCCACCAGGGTAGGTGAAAGCTTCGATACAAGCTTGCGCGCAGTCGTGGATGGGTAAATGGTCATACCAAAACTCCAGCCCAACGTCAGAAGCCTTAGCCATTTCTGAGGCATGCCCCATGAGGCCAAAGCCAGTGATGTCGGTCACCGCCTGCAAATCACAAGCTTCTGCCAGTTCTGCCGCGTCTTTGTTCAGGCGCATCATCCATTCAGTAATCGTTTGCAGGGCATCTGGGCCTAACTTGCCACGTTTTAGGGCGGTTGTACTTACCCCGATGCCCAGGGGGGGTTTGCTCAAAAACAGCGCGTCGCCAGCCTGCAAGCCTTTTTTGGTGAGGATATCCGCAGGATTCACCAAACCCAAAACCGCCAAACCGAATTTTGGTTCAGGGTCGGTTACGGTATGTCCACCCGCAATAACCACACCCGCCTCATGACATTTATCCGCCGCGCCACGCATAATATCTCGCAAAAGTTCAACGGGCAAATCCGCTGGCAGGGCGGCAATATTGAGTGCCAGGACAGGTTTGGCGCCCATCGCGTAGATATCCGAAATGCTGTTGGCAGCCGCGATGGCGCCATAGGCGTAGGGGTCATCCACAACCGGCGTGAAGAAGTCGGTTGTCAAGACTACCGCTGTATGCTCGTTTAATTTCCACACGGCGGCGTCATCGGGCGCGCTTAGACCGACCAGTAAATCCGGGTAGTCTTCGGCGGCAAAAGTTTCTTTGATTGGCTGCAGAACCTGCGCCAGTGCCTCAGCACATAGTTTTGAGGCTCAACCAGCACTACCTGACAGCGTGGTCAAACGGATGTTTTTGGCTTTATCTTCCATGGGATTTATTGTAGCCGATTTATTGCGGCTTGGGAATAAACCAGACATTGTTGCTATGCAAGATCCTAACTGCATAGAAGTTTAAAAAAAAGCTGATGTGTGGATGAGCAATTAACGATTACAGTCGTTCGCTACCTTAATAAAGCGACAACAGGTATAATAAAGAAGATTCGGCAAGATAATGAATGGCCGAGAAAAAGTGATGCGCAGCATTCCCTGGCAGAAAAAGTGCCATGTAGTTTTTTTGCGTATCTACAATATATATCAGGCAGTCTTTCACGCCGTTGCTGCCTTGTGCAATTTCTTTGCGCAAACAATGACCCACGAAGCGAACGGTGGTGAGAGGATGTCTTTCTGCCGGATTAATCTTTAAAAACAAACGCGTTAATCACCGCGATATAAAAACTTTAAGGAGATTAATCAATGAAACAAATTCGTGTGCTTCAATGGGGGGGATTGGGTGCAATGGGCAGTGGCATGGCCAGGCTCGCGCTCAAAAAATCAGGCCTAAAAATTGTTGCTGCCGTGGATGGCTACGAAGGCTACAATGGCAAAGACCTGGGTGAGATACTCGGTGTTGAAAACACTGGCGTCATCGTCACCAACAAACCCGAAACCGTCCTTGACAAAGAAAAAGTTGATGTTGTGGTCATCGCCACCACTTCGTGGACTGAAAAACAAATGCCAGACCTGCGCAAAATTCTCAAAGCGGGCATCAACTGTATTTCCATCGCTGAAGAAATGTCAACACCAGAAGCCCAAAGTCCCGAACTCGCCAAAGAATTGGATGAACTCGCCAAAGCCAACGGTGTGAGCATCCTGGTACCGGCGTGAACCCCCCCGGCTATGTGCTTGACCTGATGGTCGTCATGCTGACCGGCGGGTGCCATGATGTGGAACGCATTGAAGCTTCACGCGTCAATGACCTTAGCCCCTACGGTCCTACCGTGATGGAAACCCAGGGCGTGGGTACCAGTCCCGAAGCTTTCCGAGCTGGCGTTGAAGCTGGCACCATTGTTGGGCACGTTGGCTTCCCAGAATCCATTCGTATGATTAGCGATGCTATCGGCTTGGGTGTTGACCGCATCGAAGAAATCCGCGAACCTATCGTCAGCTCCGTGCGCCGGGAAACCCCGCACGTGGTGATTGAACCCGGTATGGTGGCTGGTTGCGCGCATATCGGCATCGGCTATCGTGGTGACAAAGAAGTTATCCGGCTCATCCACCCGCAACAGGTTCATCCCCAGCTTGAGGGACAAGATACCGGTGACTACATCAACATTTATGGCACACCCGAAGTGCACATGGCGATTACCCCCCGAATACGCGGGTGGCATCGCGACCCAGGCATTGCCGTCAACATGATTCCCCACATTTTCGCCGCTACTCCTGGCTTGAAACGCATGATTGACATGCCCACGCCAGCAGCACTGATGGGCGAAACTGCTTATACCCGAAGGATCTAATATATGGCTAAAATCGAAAAAGGAAGCTGGGTTGAGATTGAGCACATCGTTTTACAACCCGAAGAACGCGCTCAAAACTTACCCGAAGATACAAAGAAAACTCCATACGTCATGCGTTTAAGTGGTTTTTTTTGACCGCGGACGCGGAACTGGGCGATGAAGTTACCGTCAAATCACTCATCGGACGTGAACATCAGGGCATTTTAAAGACAGTCAATCCCAGCTATAACCATAGTTTTGGGCCAACAATGGCTGAACTTTTGCATATCGGCATAGACAAAGAGGAGGCATAATGAGCGCGCGCGATAACAGCTACAGTGCCGTTATGGCACGCAGTAACGAAATCATGAAAGCCTCCGTTGGAATGGATTATGACGATTACATTTCCAGCCCTATCGCTTTTGACTACGAACGCATGATGCGCGATACTGGTTACAGCCACGAAGAGATTGTTAAAATTCAGGCTGAAACCAAGGTCGGCAATACGCCCCCCCTTTTTGAACTCAAACGCCTGACCGAAGCCGTGCGAAAAATCTCTGAACCCGGCAAAGGCGCGCGTATTCTTTTGAAAGACGAAGCCGCGAACGCCTCAGGCAGTTTCAAAGCCCGCCGGGCAGCACTTTCGGTTTTTGAAGCCGCTAAAAAAAGGTTTCAAGGGCGTTGTGGCCGCCACCAGTGGCAATTATGGTGCCGCGGTCGCTTCGCAAGCCAACCAGCGCGGTTTGAAATGCATCGTTATTCAGGAGGTTTATGACTCACGTGGCGTTGGTCAGCCTGAAATCATCGAAAAGGGCGCAAGTGTGAAGCTTACGGCGCGGAAGTGATTAAACTCACCGTCGGTCCGGAACTGTTCTACATTCATTTGCTGACGCTCGAACAAACCGGTTTCTTTAACGCCAGTTTGTATACGCCATTTGGCATTCGCGGCGTGGAAACGCTCGGCACCGAGATTGTTGAGCAGGTACGCGC
>JMBX01000286.1_pt1 | contig 13244 bp, 18 predicted proteins | sample 616521 | NCBI WGS metagenome assembly JMBX01 (sample SAMN02727906, study PRJNA239997) | anaerobic digester metagenome | biome: anaerobic digester; isolation source: mesophilic anaerobic digester inoculated with municipal waste water sludge... | place: Germany: Bielefeld University, CeBiTec ...
GTATGGCCAGATTAACTTTTCTTTAACCTGTATACATCATCCTATCCTGTACAAAAAAAAGATGCTAAATGCACCAAGGATAAGAGAAAAGCCCGCCAGAACCATCGTCTTTATAACTTGTCCCTCGAAAATCTCACTGGTAATATATCCAAGGATACTCGCCGCCAGGATTTGGGGGGGAATTACAATAAAAAAAATTGAAAATACCCATATATGTCCCCATCTTATCGGAAGGGAGAGAGCCGGTAAGTATGGCATAAGGCATAGATAGGATGCTGCCCCCAGGCAAATCCTACGCCTATCATCGGTATAAGGAGCATAGTTGGGTCTTTGATAAAAAAAAGAGAGAGATAAAAGAGATTCCGCCTGAAGCAAGAGCTATTGAATGGGTAGACTTTCTGCCGATCTGTTTTGCAATAACCGGAAGCAGAAAGGCACTAACGGCAGAGACTGCATTATAAACAGCGAACAGTACCCCCCCCACCCAGTTAGCTCCCTGATTATACAATTCTGATGAAGAATCGGTTGTTCCATACACATGTTGCGTTATCGCCGGAGTGGTATAGATCCACATTGCATAAAATGCCAGCCAGGAAAAAAAATTGAACTATAGCAAGTTGCCCCATGGTACCTGGCATGTGAAGCAGGTCGTTCATTATACCTACCATACCTTTCGGTTCGGGCGATTTTTTAGTTATAAGTCCCGACAACAGCAAGATAATTCCAAAAACAAGAAGCAGGCCGCCAACAATGTAGAGTTGTTTATTCTGATCTGCTAATCCCGAAACATAATAAACAATGTGGCAGCAAGTCCCACAACCGTCCATATAAGCCCCCCCTTTCTAAAAAAACTGAGGAGATGTAACCGGTGGCTTCACTACAGCTTTAACACCAGTGGCCTCCTCTTTTTCTTTCTCAAATGCTGCCAGTTCTTCGGGGAGTACTCTTTAGAGGTTAGTACAGTGTACAACACCGAAGCAAAAAGCACCACGCCACCAATATAGAATGACAGCTTGACCGATTGTGGGATAACCCCTTCCCCGGCAGTATTTGAAACACCAAACCAGTTTGTGAGAATGTAGGGCAAAGCGGAAGCAATTACGGCACCGGTACCAATAAAGAAACTCTGCATTGCAAACCCCCCATTGTTCTCTGCCCGGACGGAAGATTGTCACCTACAAAAGCCCTGAAAGGTTCCATAGAAATGTTGATTGATGCATCCATGATCCACAGCATACCTGCAGCGATCCAAAGATGTGGAGAGTTGGGCATAACAAACAGCGCCATCGTGGTAAAGATTGCTCCTATCATGAAATAAGGCCGGCGCCGGCCAAAACGGTTCCAGGTTTTATCACTAAAATGGCCGATAATTGGTTGAACTATGAGTCCTGTAATAGGTGCGGCAATCCAAAGGATAGGTATGTCTTCCACCCTTGCACCCAGGGTCTCAAAAATACGGCTTACATTTGCGTTTTGCAGAGCAAAACCGAATTGAATGCCAAGAAATCCGAAACTCATATTCCAGATTTCCCAAAAGGAAAGATGTCTCTTCTTCATATTAGAATATTTGGAACAAATATAGCGAGCATTCTACACTAAAACCATAATAACAGATATCAATAGCTTATTTTCCCACTGCAATCGAGTGCATTATCTGACGGCTGCCTGGTAGAGTCTTTAACCACCAGTTCGGTTTTAATCAGACGGCTGACAACACCTTGTTTTGTTTCTTTTCCTTCAATACGGTTGATAAGAAGGCGGGCAGCTGCCTTACCCATTGCAAAGCCATGCTGGTCAACTGTGGTAATCGTGGGATCAGTTACTTCAGTTATATAGCTATTGGTAAAACCGCAAACCGATATTTCTTCAGGGATAATGAATCCGGCAGACTTTACAATCTGCATGCAATAGGCAGCCACCTCATCATTTATGCAAAAAAAGCATCGGGCACGGGATCAAGCCTCAGTAACTCCGGTATTATCTCCTTCGCCAGCTCAACAGTATCACACACCCTGCTTATGTTTTTATCTACAGGCAGTTTATGCTTAAGCAGTGCATCCTCATATCCCATACGCCGGTTGTTTGCAATAGGCAATGAATGTGTTGATCCCAAGAAGGCTATGCGCCTGCATCCTGTCATTATTAGATGCTCCACAGCATTAAATGCGCCCGCGTAATCATCAACCACCACTTTATCGGTATTGATCCCAGTACATATACGATCAAAGAAAACAAGATGGATATTATTATCAATAATTTCCTGAAAATGGTCGAACTTGTTGGTGGTTTTCGATTGCGATGCCAGAATACCGCACACACGGGCATCAAGTAATGTCTCAACACTTCTCACCTCTCGCTCATAATCCTCATTGGAGTGACAGAACAGAAGATTGTAACCTTCACTTTCCGCCTCGTACTGAATACCGGAAAGCACAGTAGAAAAGAAATAATGCACTATCTCCGGCACTATTACACCAATAGTGTTATTCCGGTTGGTGCGCAACAGCATGGCCAAAGTGTTGGGCTTGTATCTATGTTTCTTGGCATAATCTTGCACCAGCTTTCTTGTTTTCACGCTGATTGCAGGATTGTTTTCATAGCCCGCGATACAGTGGACGGTGAAAGCTTAAGCGCATTAGCGATATCTTTTAAGGTAATCTGGGCCATTTTAAATTTCTTTTCTCAAAAATATAAAAAAAATTGAGAAATAAACAATATTTAAGTAAAATTTTTACCGAATTGCTGTTAACTGTTTTCCCCAAAAAAAATGTTTCATGTAAAACAAACATTTTTACGAAGATATTTCCTACATTTGTCCCTATTAGTATCATTGAAATATTATGTCTGAAAACAAAAAAAATTAACCCTTAACATCCAATCGGAGATTGGTAAGCTTGATGCCGTATTGATTCATTATCCCGGTACTGAAGTAGAGAATATGACTCCCCCCCGCAATGCTCAAAGGGCACTATACAGCGACATCCTGAATTTATCCATAGCCAGAAAAGAGTTCGACCAGCTTCAGGGTGTTTTACATAAAACCTCTGTTGTGTATGAAGTATCGGATCTGTTGACGAAAATTCTGGAACATGAAAATATGAAAGAGGGCCTTCTGCGAAAATATGCGATATGGAACAGGTATCCGGCTATTTTAACTACCTGATGGAGCTCCCTGTATCCACTCTTGCAAAATTTTGATTGAGGGGCTCCCTATGCGAATTAATACTCTGACCGATTTTCTGAGAGATGAGTATTATGCTTTGAAACCTCTCTATAATTTCTATTTTACACGTGATTCGTCGGCGATCATCGGTAACAGCACAGTGGTATGCAAGATGGCCAACACCGTCAGGATGAGGGAATCACTGATAATGGATGCCATTTTCAGAAGTGGACTCTTTTTCAACACAAACGTATTGAATGTATATGAATTATCACAAAACGACCCTTTGGTTAGGATTGAAGGAGGCGATGTGCTGGTGGTACGTGACGATATACTACTTATTGGAAACGGGACAAGGAGCAGTACACAAGGGATAGATCTGCTGGTTAAGGAGTTCTGCAATTCAGGCACAGGGAGGAAGCATGTTATAATACAAGAGTTGCCTGAATCGCCTGAATCGTTTATTCACCTCGATATGGTTTTCACACTGCTCGACACCAACAAGGTTATGATTTATAAACCCCCCCTCATAATGAACAATACTCCATATCAGACAGTTCACATGAAGATTGATAACGGAAAAGTGGTCAAAATATCATCTGCCGGAGGAATACTGGGCCTGTTAAGAAAGCTGGGGGGGCTCGATCTGGAACCGGTTATCTGTGGTGGAAAAGCTGACGACTGGGATCAGGAAAGGGAACAGTGGCACAGTGGCGCCAACTTTTTAGCTATTGCACCGGGAAAGGTACTATCGTATGCACGAAATATCCACACACTTGAAGAATTGGACAAGAACGGGTTTGAAGTGGTCACGGCCCGGGATGTAATCAACAACAGGTACGACCTGAATTCATCGAAAACTGCGTTATCACACTCGAAGGATCTGAACTGCCACGGGGTGGCGGGGGGCCCAGATGTATGACAATGCCGTTGAGCAGGGCTATAATATAGCCTTTATCTCTTCGAGAGAATATACCGTAAAGGTTGGTTCAAATTCAAGTGCATTTTTCTCATTGGATTGAACCATATCTGATCAATGCAGCTGTTGTATGCACCCACTATATCGGCCTCCCAGCTGTCACCAATCATCACTGTCTGGTCGCGTCTCGAATTGGTATTTGTCAACGCATGGGTAAACATACCGACGTGCGGTTTGTTAATACCGGCGTCCTCAGAAAGAATGATCTTATCAAAATAGGGTCTTAATCCTGAGTTTTCAATTTTTTTTGTACTGCACCTCTCTGAATCCGTTGGATAGGATATGCATACGGTACCTTGGTTTCAGATACTCCAGCAGATCTATTGTGCCATCAATAAGCCGCGTTTTGCGTGTAGTCCTCTCCAGAAAATCGTCGCTCACTCTTTTTGCATATTCCGGATCATCAATTCCAAACTCTCTAAGCGGTACAAGGAACCGCTCTACAATAAGTTCATCTTTTTTATATTACCCTTACGATACATTGACCAGAGATGATTATTGGAGGGCATATACACATCGTAATACTCATTAAATGTTAAGTAAAACCTGTTGTATCCATAATCATGATAGATCTCCTCAAGACACTCCTTCCCGTTGATATGTATATCCCAGAGCGTATCGTCGAGATCAATAAAAAGATTTTTGTATGCCATAATAAAAAAATCACGGAGTGACTCTGAAACCACTCCGTAACTTATTTTCCGGTTAAATAAACTCAGCTCACTTCAATAATCAGATACTTAGTCAGACTCCAGAAACGCTGTGTGTCAGTAATCTGAAAGGTTAGATTGCCATCGCCCCCCCTCACAAACTCATAGGTTCCTTCAGGATGGGTTGACCACAACTTCCCTTTTTTTCGCATACAGAGGAATTTCAGTCACTTCTCTGATATCGATCTTTAGAAAATAATCTTTATTGAAGGTATCCTTCAACACACGTGTAGGTTGCAAAAATCCGCCGGATAGAATCTTCTGATCCTTCAGCTCATTTCCAGTCCCGAAAACATAGTATGCGGTATGCAGAGACCTATCTTGTTCCTTAATAGTTACCGACTGCTGTTCGGCTTCCTGTGCCAAAGAGGTAATATCCTGAGAAAGCTGAACAATCTGCTCATCCCTGAGTGCAAGCTGTTCCTGTAAGACAGTCAACCTGGAAGCACTCTCCTTCATTTCATTGTTTAACCGGTTAATGGTGTTTTTTAACGATGCAATCTCCTTGTTACTGCTACTGAATTTTTATTCAGTTCATTCAATTGAGACTTGTTACGCTGAAGGATCTCATTGATCATCTTAAAATTCTCATTAACACGGTCCTTGGTAACCTGACTCATTTCTCCACCTTGTGCCGACTGTGTTGAGATATAGTTCTCAGCCTCTCTTATCTTGCAAATTTGCCTCCACCTCACTAATCACGGCCATCATTTCAACAGCCTCTGCCTCTGCGCCTGCCGATTGCATAAGCAAGGAATCACGCTGAGCCTGAAGCTCTTTATACTCTTTCGATTCCTTTACATTTGTACATGAAACGATAAGTCCCATTAAAAAAAACGGTATTAACACTTTTTTAATTTTCATAACGATTGTTGTATTTTTTTCTTTATATTGCATCTAACTTTTGCATTAAACGATATCACAGTAAAACTATTTACTTTAAAGGGTGCAGAAAAGTTTACCCCGAATTAATTATCATTGATAATCTTTTATTGTTCTAATCATTATCATACTCGTTTCATACGATTGATTACACTTGAGCCCACTTTAATGAATCGTTTTGTGAAAAATGATTCTTTATTTTCAAGTGATTATGATGTCTAATCTTCTAATTTGAGACTTTTTCAAGCAGACTCACACTTTAATTATTAAACGATTGAGAATATTAAATAGTTTGATCGTAAGCAATTTAATCATTTTCCACTTACTACAATTACAAATTCGCCCCCCCTCGGCTCATTCTCTGTAAAATAGGATACCAGCTCAGAGAGCGTCCCTCTTACTGTCTCTGCATACATTTTTGAAATCTCCCTCGATACCGATGCTGCACGGTCACTCCCAAGATTTTCCGCCAGCTGGGAAAGTGTTTTCACAACCCGATATGGCGATTCATAAAAAATCATGGTCCTTTTCTCTTCCTCAAGCTGCTTAAGCCTGGTCTGCCTTCCTTTTTTTATGCGGAAGGAATCCTTCGAAGCAAAAGCGTTCGGCTGGCAATCCCGATTCCATCAATGCCGGGACAAAAGCTGTAGCACCGGGAAGGCACTCCACATCTAAATCTTCCTGTATGCAAGCCCGTACAAGCAAAAAACCGGGATCGGATATGCCAGGTGTGCCAGCATCAGAGATAAGCGCAATGTTTTCACCTGTTTCAGCCTTTCAACAACATGTGCAGCAGAATGATGTTCATTAAACTTATGGTGCGACTGCATATGTGTATCAATACCATAGTGCTTCAACAAAAATCCGCTCGTGCGTGTATCTTCAGCCAGAATAAGATCACACTCCTTCAGGACTTTTAGCGCTCTTAACGTTATATCCTCTAAATTGCCTACGGGTGTGGGTACTACATAAAGTTTTCCCATCGCTGCAATATTTTGTTACTCAAACACTATTTTATAACTCTTAGAAACTCCTTCACGGTTTTATCCTCAAAATTCCATTTACAATTCTCCATCAAATACTTTTCGGCATCTTTGTAGTTTTTAAATTCATTCAGGGAGTTCATTATATCATTCATCTCATCACGGTTGTTGTTGAAAAGTTCTCTCTGGAACAAGAAACGATCGTTAAGGCTGATGCTCCGCTTCAGATCCAGAACAGTAGGTGGTGCCTTAATAACATCATTCAGGGAAAGAGGTGTCATCTTTCATCAGATACTTTTTCTGAAGAAGATGGTTTTGGATCCTCAAAGGACTGTGTTGCACCAGAGGTGCGTGGATTTTATACTCCGGAAAAACAATACCCTTTGCAAATTTATTACCTTCGCAAGGTTTGCTTTTCTCATTTGTTTCAAAAAAGTTTTTCTGCTATCACCAGACTGGACTGCAGACTTATCCGAAGATATTTCTTCAGCAACAGTGCTATCCTTTAAAGAGTTTTCAAGCTTCTGTGCATCATCGCCGTTCTTTAACCCGCTAGCTGCATTTTTACTGCTTTCAGTTTCTGAGAGGAACAGCACCAGCCGCTCCATCTGGCTCTTCATCTCATCAATCTGCAAGAGCTCCAGCTCATGAATCATTCGTGACATCTTCTCCATCCTATTGAAAGATTCACTAAAAAAAAGAAAAAGGCAGCGAATTACTGTCTCTGATGGACAGTACACTCTCCTCCAAAGCTCTCAGTTCGTTCAGAAGCCTCTCTGTATATTCTTTCCTTTTTTCCAACATTCGAAATTAATTTATCGAGAATTACCACTGAGAGTCAACTATTAGTGACTACCTCTGTTTATGATACATACAAAAGTAATCAATATTTAGAATGCTCAACAAAATCATCAGGTAAATTCACAAGATATAACTTTTGAGAACTCCGGGTTATGGAGGTGTAAAGCCATCGATAGAAGTTATCGCCCATATACGATTCCTGAATGTAACCCAGATCGAGAAAAACATTTTTCCACTCACCACCCTGTGCCTTGTGGCAGGTAACAGCATATCCGTACTTTGCCTGCAAAGCATTGAAGTAGGGATTTGATTTTACTTTCTTATATCTTAAACGCTTTTGCGGGATATCGGCATAGTCTTCAATTACACTTGAAAACAGCTGATCGCTCTGCTCGCGGGTAAGTCCCGGGACTTCAGTATGAAGTGCATCAAGTATTATCTTTGCCTCAAACTCCATATCGTAGTCGCGGTGATATAATAATGCATTGCAAAACCTAAGTCCATACATATCCTCCTCTCCCCCTCACACGCACTACCTCAACAAACTCTCCGTTAGCTATAAAATCGAGGTTCTCGAAATTCTCTACCCAGTAATAGTTATTTCTTGTAATCATCAGAATATCTCCTGAAGATAGTTCGTTTTCACGGAAAAGGACTCTGCTCCTTATGCCATTATTATAAGCGTTTACTCTTTTATTTGAGCGGGAAATAATAATGGTCTCCTCAATTCCGTCTATACGATATGCATTTGATATCTCATCAATCAGTTCCATTCCTGTTATTCGCTTCACATCGGAAAAACCATCCACCCTTAGTTTTGGATATTCATCGGTGAGATGAAACCTCAATGCATTTCTCAACGCCGTGGCATTGCACAGTATACCCGACTCCTCCGTCTGCCGCACAATCTCAGTGAGTGTTGCCTCGGTGACCTGCAGCGAATAAGACTGCAACACATCTTTTTCAAGTGCGGGACTGTACTCCTGCTTTACCGGTGGCAGCTGTGCATTGTCACCTATAAGCAGCATCCGGCACCCTTCGGCTGAATAAACGTACTCAATAAGATCGTCCAATAACCGCCCTGTTCCGAATATCGAAAAATCAAAAGATTCATTATTAATCATTGATGCCTCATCAACAATAAAAAGCGTATGTTTGTGCAGATTATCCGTCAATGAGAAAAGAGGTGTTCCTTCAGCAAATTTCTGCTGGCGATAAATCTTCTTGTGAATGGTATATGTCTGCTGTTCTGAATAGTTAGAGAAAACCTTTGCTGCACGTCCTGTAGGTGCCAGCAGTACGGTTTTTTTGCCCAAATTCCGACATTGTCTTCACAAGGCTGCCTATCAGGGACGATTTTCCCGTTCCTGCGTAGCCTGAAAGCAAAAATATTTGATCACCAATTTCAGAAAAAAAGAAAATCTACAATCTTTTCCAAAGCATTCAGTTGGTCATTTGTGAAACTGAATGGGAAATATCCGCTGATTTCTCAATAAAAAACCGTTTTATCATTTTTTTTGGTATTTTTTTCCCGTAAAAGTAGCACAATTATCATTCTTTTTCTAAATTTGTAGTCTAAAATCAGATAATCAAAATTAAAACAGTATAAATATTAAAAAGAAAAGTCCATGAAAGTTGTGATGAAAGTGCTTCTAGCACTAGCCATTGTTCTTTTAGCGTACGTTAGCTGGAGGAGTATCCAGGGTCCTATTGAATTCAATGCCGAAGTTGCAAAACGTGACAGGGCCGTTATCCAGCGTCTAGTGGATATCCGCACTGCACAGGTTGCCTTACGTTCTCAGACAGGTTCTTACACCGGCAGTTTTGAAACACTTATTGATTTCGTAAAAGGAGGCAAAATAGCAACACTTGTGAAATCGGGCGATCTTACCGAGGCTCAGCTGGAAGCTGGCATGACAGAAGAAAAAGCATGAAGATTATAAATTCAGGCAATGAAAAAGCAATCAAGGATGCAGGCCTTTGGGACGATGCAAAGAGTGGACCTCAATTAACAAGGGATTCAATTTTTTCTCCTGCAGTTGAAGTGTTGTATCCTAATCGCACTAGCTTCAGTGCCGACTCTTTGGCATTTGTTCCCTACGGAGAGGGGGGACAAAATTTGAAATGGGTGTTGATTCACTTATTACTGCATCGGGATATCACATTCAGGTGTTCGAGGCAAAAACACCTTACACCGTTTATTTGGGCGACCTTGACAAGAAGCTGCTGAATCAGAAATACAGGAAGTACTTGATCGCCCCCGGGAAAATATCCAGGAATGCAGGTTGGCTCACTCGAAGTTGCTAATAATAATGCCGGTAACTGGGAATAATTGACTGTCCCTTCCAATAATTATGTTTTTACCGGAAAATATCGATTTAGCTCACTCCGAAAATTATAATTTATCCATTCGGTTAACGCCGGATGGATTTTCTTTTTCTATATACAACCCTTCCGACCCCCCCTCAATCTTTTACTTTCAGGAGACAGGCCTGAGCTGTAAATTATCATTCATTGATAATATAAAAAAAGTAATCTTCGATCTAGGTTTTTTTCAGTCAGGCATTCAATAAAACCACTGTAACCATGGTTACAAGGGACTATACAATTGTTCCTACACCATTCTTCGACAAAACAGGCAAAAGAAATATTCGATTTTAATTTCTACAACAGAGATGGTGCCATACTCACTGATACCTGCTCAAATTGAAGAATATCATATTGTTTTCAGGCCGACCGGGATGTTTATTCATTCCTGTATCGTAATTTGTGGAATCCGCATTTCCGTCATCACTGCTCTCCACTGTTGTCATTGTTCGAAAACTACCGGGACAAAGACAACAAAAGTTGCTGTTTTGTGAATTTTCACGATAGCTACGAAACCATAATATGTTACTCTGAAAATGGGCTTCTATCGGCAAACACTTTTCCTGCCGTTAACCATCACGACTCCACTTATTGCATCGCAAGTGTATGGGAGAGATTGGGATTGAATCAAACAACCGACAAGCTCTATCTCTCAGGAGATGCCGATTCTCAAAAAAAACAGTCACCGATATTCTAAAAAAAGCTAATCCGGCACGTTGGCACTATTGAGTTGAATCCTGTTACAGTGCTAACCGAAGAGCAGAGAAGAACAATACCTACCGATATGATTGCAGACCTATGCGTATAATAAGCGGGAAATATAAATCAAGAAGGATTCAGGTGCCGCCCAATTTGAAGGCTCGTCCTACGACCGATTTTGCCAGAGAGAGTCTTTTCAATATTCTGAATAACAGGGTATACTGGGAAGAGACCTCTGCACTTGATCTTTTTTTTCCGGCACAGGAAGTATTGCCCTTGAACTGGTTTCCAGAGGATGCCCTTATGTTGTGAGTGTGGAACAGAATCAAAACCATTTCAACTTCATTTGCCGTACCCAGGAGATGCTTGGAGCAAAGGAGCTGTATCCAGTAAAGCAGACGCTTTTAAATATTTACAGTCACTCGGGCAACGGTTTGATTTTATTTTCGCCGATCCGCCTTATGAACTTCCGGGTATCGACTCACTGCCTGCCATCATCTTTGAAAAAAAACTCCTTAAGCCGGGTGGCCTTTTTGTGCTGGAACATTCCAAAAAATTCAATTTTTCACTTCTACCTCATTTTAGTGAAGAGAGGGTGTACAGCAATGTACATTTTTCATTTTTTTACATTTTAATCCTGCAATAATTTATCTTATTTTTGCAGCGCATTTGATAACAATTCGGTAAAAAATTAGAAAAACCTCATAATCGATCAGCTATATACAAAATAAACCTAGCAAAAAAAGCTGCAGCTATTTTTGCTGATTGTAAAGGTGTTTAAAATATTTACCGAAATACTTATTTAATAAAAAATGAATTTATTATGGACAAAAAAAACAATTGAACGTAGCGAAGGTATTTCGTTTTAAGCGATTCGCCCGCAAGTCTTACAGCGTTTCAACAGTCTCCACAAAACCGTTACAATCGGTGTTTTGTCGGGTTGCACTTTGATGAGCGCCCATGCAGTATCGGTGGAACCCATGGAACAGATTTATGTGGAAATGTCAACAGACTCCATTCCCCCCCCGACTGAACTTGATGAAGTTGTGGTTACCGCATCAAAGGTTAATCTACCATTGAGCCTGGCAGCCAAGCAGGTAACAATTATATCAAGACAGGAAATTGAGCGGGCACCCGTTCGCAGTATAGAAGACCTTCTGAATTACGTAGCAGGCGTAGATATCCTGCAGCGCGGGCCGCACGGCGTACAGGCGGACATCTCTCTTCGTGGCGGATCATTCGATCAGACGGCCATCCTCCTAAACGGTGTAAACCTCACCAACCCCAAACAGGACATTACAGTTTTAACATTCCGGTCAATCTGTCCGATATCGAACGTATCGAGATCGTGCATGGGCCATCATCCCTTGTGTATGGTGCCGGTGCATTTTCCGGCGGAGTGAATATCATCACCAAAAAAAAGATTCCAGATCTAACGGGATTGCAAAACTGGAAGGCGGAATGCATGGACTCTTCGGTGCAGAAGCTCGGGGGGGTGCACATAAAACAAACAGTTCCTTCCATTCTTTATCGGCTGGGTACAAACATTCGGACGGATATATTAGAAACAGTGATTATAACATATTGAATCTTCTCTGGCAAAGCGATTCAATATCAACGGCTCTCACCTTGATTTTCAAGCCGGGCTGAACGATAAGAAGCAGGGAGCCAACACCTTTTATAGTGCCGCATATCCCAACCAGTTTGACGACACAAGGGGGTGTTTTCATATCGGTCAGGGGGGGAGAGACGGCCGGAAAGCTGAAAATTATCCCACACCTTTACTGGAGTCGTCATTTTGATGAATTTCAACTAATACGTGAAGGTACTCCCGACATACCGGACTGGTATAAAGATCACAATTATCACAGGAGCGACGTTTTGGTATGAACATAAATATGCAGTATGCCTCTCGTTGGGGTGATCACAGGCTTCGGAGGAGAGTTCCGCAATGAAGGTATCATGAGCAGTGTGCTGGGAAGACCTATGGAAGAAAAGAACGGAAAATATACAAAATCGGATAACCGCAGCAACATCAGCTTTTTTTCTGGAACACAATTTTATCTTCAACAAGCTCACCTTCTCGATAGGTGGTTTACTTAATCATAATACTGCTGTTATCAATAAATTCGACCTTTATCCGGCACTGAACGCGTCATACAGGCCTTTTGAGCTGTTAAAGTTTTATGCCTCGTGGAATAAAGCTTCGCGTATGCCCACCTTCACCGATCTTTATTATACAACTAAAACACACATCGGCAACAGCAACCTTGCATCCGAACAGTCCGAAGCATTTGAAACCGGTGCAAAATACACACATCCTGTGGTAAAAGGGAGCCTTGCAGTTTTCTACCTGAAGGGGGAGAAATATGATCGACTGGGTAAAACCTTCTCCCGATGCTTTATGGGAGTCCAGAAATCACACCAAACTAAACACAAAGGGTTTTGAAGCCAACCTTGGTCTGGATCTTAAGGAATTGTTAGGTGCTGATCAGCCATTTAGGTCCATCAATACCGGATATATGTATCTTTACCAGAATAAGGTTGAAGATGAATTGATATCCAACTACACGCTGAATCATCTCCGCCACAAATTCACTGCAACCCTTCATCACGAAGTGGTGAGGAACATCACCTTGTCGTGGAATTTCCGCTGGCAA
>JMBX01000287.1_pt1 | contig 13234 bp, 23 predicted proteins | sample 616521 | NCBI WGS metagenome assembly JMBX01 (sample SAMN02727906, study PRJNA239997) | anaerobic digester metagenome | biome: anaerobic digester; isolation source: mesophilic anaerobic digester inoculated with municipal waste water sludge... | place: Germany: Bielefeld University, CeBiTec ...
GAACAGTAGTAAGGACCACAACCACTCCGGACTATTTTTAATACTGAAAGCACCTCAGCGTCAGCTCTGGGTAGGAGATGCGCAGGAATTTAACCCCCCCGGCACTGCAATTACCAATGTTACTTATATTGCCAACGGTAAACAGCGGATAATTATCAATTATCTCTTCCCAACAGTCGAAATCCACAATCGACTTCATCCCTTTCGGAAAGTTCTCTGGAACCTGCTTCCCCCCCACATAAATATAATCGGGGATGAAGTGGGAGTTTATCGTCATATCTTGCGTGTTGCTCCTATCTGAAATCACCACAGGTACGTAATCCCCCTCCAACATTCCAAACAGCCTCAGTTTCCCGCCTATCGGTCGAAAATGGAGAGAAACCAGGAAATTGTCGTCCCTCAATGGTGGATGATTTTGCCGTTGCATCACGTAATCCACCAGCTTTCGGGCTACAGGTACCTCTGCCTCGGGATCTTCGCTCAGTGAAACACGAATGGTATCTCCCATGCCATCGCTTAGGAGAGCACCAATACCTACTGCCGATTTCATACGCCCGTCTTCTCCGTTTCCGGCTTCTGTAACACCCAGATGAAGTGGGAAATGGATACCTTCTTTATCCATGGTCGCCACCAAAAGGCGTACTGCCTTGGCCATCAGAAGTGTATTGGACGCTTTCATCGAAATCACAATATCGGTAAATCCTTCTTCCATGGCTATACGAAGGTACTCCATACACGATTCCACCATACCTTCAGGCGTATCCCCCCCGTAGCGGGTCATAATGCGGTCGGAAAGCGATCCATGGTTTACCCCCGATACGCACGGCTGTGCCATGTTCTTTACATATCTGAAGAAAGGTTGCCACTTTTGCACGGATTTTCTCCAACTCCGCTGAGTATTCTTCATCGGTGTATTCCAACTCGGCAAATGTTTTCTGCTTGTCTACGTAGTTACCGGGATTAATACGTACTTTTTCGGCTATGGTAGCCGCCACTTCGGCTGCCCGCGGATTAAAGTGAATGTCGGCCGACAGAGGTATAGTATATCCTTTCTCTCTTAACTGCCGGTGAATCTCACGAAGATTATTTGCTTCGCGCACCCCCCCTGAGTAGTAAAACGAATCAGGTCTGCTCCGGCTGCTACAATCCTCTCACACTGTGCCACACTGGCTTCAGTATCTAGAGTATTTGTATTGGTCATCGTCTGCACAATAACAGGGTAGTTACCACCCATAGTAATGTTTCCTATATGTACATCAACTGTAGGGCGCCGTTTGTAATTGAAAAAGTCCATATAACTGTTTATTTCTTCAAAGGTAATACTTCTATCCAATATCCATCGGGATCGATAATGAAATAAAGTCCCATTTCTTATTTTCGTAACAGACACATCCCATCTCATTGTGAAAAGCTCTTATCTCATCATAATCACCTTCCACGCGGACACACAGATGCTGTTCATTATCGCCCATATTATAGGGCCTGTCCCAGTCTCTTAGCCATGTCAGTTCCAGCGTGAAGCCCGTAGCCCCCCCGTCTCCAAGATAGACCAGAATAAATGATCCGTCTGACGCTTCCTTTCTTCGGACTTCTTTCATTCCCAGAGCCCTGCCATAAAAATCGATACTTTTTTTGTAGATCGAATACGTTGATATTATAATGATCGAACCTTGCTTTTATTTCCATATTATTGTTTTTTTTAGATTGAACAAGATAAGTCTTTTCCGCTGAAAATTTTCCAAAATACACATCTATTTTCAGCAAGTTGAAACCACTGAAATCGGGTTTTGGGGTTTCCGAAGCAGACTCACAAAATTATTAAGGATTACAAAACACATATGATCAAAATATTATATATTTTACCGCTTTAACTGATTACATAATAATTTATTACTACCAGTCCCTATTTTTGAGAGTACGATTGTCCCCTGTTTACGATAAGATTCTCTAACGTGGCAGAGATTCCAGTTAAAAAGTGTTCGATTGCCACAGCATATTTGCGGGTTGCAGACAGACAAAAGGAATTTCAATTATAGAGTATAAGATTGTCCCCCCCGGTGCGATAATGGCAGATATTTACAGCCGTATCCGGATGCAATTTTTTCGAAAAGGTTTACTTTATCGTAGTCGCCCCCCCAAAATGCATCGGCAGAAAATAATCGGTTCCAATCCTCGATACAAACTGCTCTGCACCGCGCATATAATCTTTCCCCCAAGCGCGGATCAACCGGAAACATTGCAATATGCAACCGATCGGTTTTTTTTCTGATAACAACTCAAGTTCACACAGAAAATGGTTTTCAAACGAAAGTGCTTCCTCTTTGCTCACCTCTTCATTCCAATGCCAGTTATTCAGGTCGCCGGCATGAAAAAAAGCTGATCGCGATACCACAGCAAAAACGAGCAGCCAGCATCTGTAGATCCAAAAGCTTTTACCCTGAGCCTATGGTCATTAAACACTCCCTCCTTTCTGAGGTAGTGAGCATCGCTGCGTCCTGCCTTGCCACTTTGCAAAAGCTCGTATGAGAAGACATAGCTGATATTCTTTTTCCTTTTTTTTCCATGTCAATATTTCAGGATTGAAATGATCGGAATGAGAGTGTGAACATAAAACGTACAAATCCTGCTCTTTACTGAGCAGATAATCTCTAACCCAGCTTTTCCCTTCTTCGCGTGGAACATCTTTGTAAAATCGAATAGCACAGAGAACTGATCGAATTCAATCAGGTAACAACTGTGAAATATATATGTGATGATCATATCTTTATTACTTATCTTTTATAACAACTTATAGACAAAATGTTCCAAACTATTCACATAAAAATTGGTAAAAACATTAAAATCACTATATCTGCAAAAATCAAATATGCTATCGCGATACATTACCAGGCGCAATTGAGTCAAAAAAATGTGGAATCTGTCCCCCAATTATTTGCCTGAAACAGCGATAATTAAAAAAATATTTTTTTTCCTTTGTAATGTACTATATGTTTCACACAAATATTAAAAATCATGAAGAAGTATTTTGCAGAGATGGTCGGTACTATGGTACTGGTATTGATGGGCTGCGGTGCAGCCGTTTTGCGGGTGCAGCGCAACCATTCGAATCTGTGGGTACGCTTGGTGTTGCATTCGCATTCGGCCTTTCGGTGGTTGCAATGGTCTACACCATCGGCAGTATCTCGGGATGTCATATCAACCCTGCTATCACGCTGGGAGTTTTCCTCTCGGGTAGAATGAGCGGCAAAGATGCCGCGATGTATATGGTTTTTCAGGTCACCGGTGCTATTTTAGGATCTTCCATCCTTTGGTTTCTCGCGAAAGACTCCGGCTCCTCTACTACCTTAACGGGAGCAAACGGTTTTGGGGGGGAAGGACAAATGGCTGTAGCATTCGTTGCTGAAACGGTGTTCACTTTCATTTTTGTGCTGGTAGTATTGGGAGTGACCGCTAAAAACGGACTGAATAAATTCGCAGGTTTAGCCATAGGACTGGCTTTAGTGCTGATACACATTGTATGTATCCCTATCACTGGAACATCCGTGAACCCTGCCCGCAGTATCGGTCCGGCAATTTTTGAAGGAGGAGTGGCTTTTGCACAACTCTGGCTTTTCATTGCAGCTCCAATGCTTGGAGCTGCAATTTCGGCTCTCGTATGGAAAGGTATAACGGTTGAGAACAACACCGTAAAGGCTGCCTGACCTGGCATTTAAACGGGTAAATGACAAGGGTGAATATCATATGATATCACCCTTGTTTTATTTTTTTCATCGTGGCTTTTCAACTAACAAACATGGCTGTGAGAACATATTTTTATGTTGAGTGTTTATTTATTGCACATTTTTCGTAAATTTGCGCAGTTTTCAGATTAGAATCACAGCAAAACTCCGATAAAATCTTTTTATGGGAAGATCAAAATTGAAATAATTATGAATCACAATTTACTAAAAGGGAAAAAAAGGTATTATTTTCGGTGCGTTGAACGATATGTCCATCGCCTGGAAGGTGGCTGAGAGAGCCGTTGAAGAGGGTGCTACCATCACATTGTCAAACACTCCCGTTGCCGTTCGAATGGGAGATACAACTAAACTGGGAGAGAAGCTCAACGCTGAAATTCTTCCGGCAGATGCCACCAATGTGGAAGATCTGGAAATGGTATTTCCAAATCGATGGAGATACTGGGTGGAAAGATCGATTTCGTGCTCCACTCAATAGGTATGTCGCCCAACGTTCGCAAAAAGGACTTATGACGATCTCGACTACGACATGCTTATGAAAACCATAGATATCTCTGCCATCTCCTTTCACAAAATGCTGCAGGTAGCCCGTAAGATAGATGCCGTTGAGCGTGGAGGCTCTTTGCTGGCACTCACATATGTCGCCGCACAACGTGTATTTACGGCTACAACGACATGGCCGATGCAAAAGCGCTTCTTGAATCCATTACCCGCAGTTTCGGATATATCTACGGACGCGACAAGGGAGTTAGAGTGAACACCATTTCACAGTCGCCCACTATGACAACTGCAGGCAGCGGGGGGGTGAAAGGAATGACAGACCTTATGGATTTGCCGAACGTATGTCGCCTCTTGGGAATGCAAGTGCCGATGATGCCGCTGACTATTGCATAGTGATGTTCTCTGACCTAACGCGAAAATCACAATGCAGAACCTCTACAACGATGGCGGCTTTTCCAGCATGGGTATGAGCCTTCGTGCTATGAAGCAGTATAGTAACGGGCTGGATGAGAACCGCGATGAAAACGGTAATGTAATTACGGATAATAATTGACCTGTTTTCAACAATTTGGCTTCAATTGAAAGATTGAAGCTTTTTTTATACATTTGCAGGCTATGTTGATAAAGCTTTATAATGAGAATCCTAATCCACGTGAGATAGAAAAAATAGTTTCTACTCTGTACGATGGCGGTATCGTGATCTATCCTACCGATACACTATACGGTATTGGCTGTGATGCACTGAATGTACGCGCTGTTGAGAAGATTTGTGCTTTAAAGGGGGGGATAAATCCGCAGAAGAGCAACCTATCAATTATCTGTAACGATATGAGCGCTATCAGCGAATATGCCAAAGTAAGCACTCCTACTTTCAAACTTATGAAGCGCAACCTCCCAGGGCCTTTTACATTTATCTTACCCACTACCTCTTCGCTGCCAAAAATATATAAGAACAAAAAAACGGTAGGTATCCGGGTACCCGACAACAATATTATTCGCGAGATTGCCGCACAACTTGGGAACCCGGTTTTAAGCACATCAGTAAAGATGAAGACGAAGAAATTGAATATACCACCAATCCCGAACTGATCCACGAAAAGTGGGGAGATATAGCCGATATAGTTATCGACGGCGGCTTTGGGGGGAATAGAAGCCTCAACGGTGGTGGATTGCACTTCCGACGAACCAGAGATCATCCGTCAAGGTAAAGGGGTGTTAAATCTATAAAATTTAAGGAATCACATTAAAATCTTCACTACTTTCGCAGTCTTATAACCGTAATAAAATTAATAATAAATTCATTATTAGCTCGCTCATTGAATTACAAATATTTACACTTGATATTCCACAATTGAAAACAGTTATATCCATTAGAAATCAACGGATCATATGAAAAGAATATTGTTTTTTTCTCTATCTTGTACTTATATTTAACTTATCATGCGAAAAAGAAGATCCTTCAACCAATAAAGGAGATCTTGAGACAGCAACATACAATGCAACAACCAAGTCTTTCACTTTAGAGTACAACAGCGGGTACAAAAGAGCGTAAGTGCTGTGATCGACAACTCAGTATCCCCTCCAAGTGCAAGCGCCACATTAGACGATGGAACAGTTGTTTACACACTTAATGCAGATACGTCAGGGGGGGAAGCCATTATTGCAACATCCGACGTTATCTCAAATTATAAATATGTAAATAAATGGATCTACGAAAATATGTCGGTTTATTATTTGTGGAACGACAAACTATCCAAAAATCCCAATTACATCCTTTATCCTAAAGATTTCTTTAACTCCATCCTTTACAAATACAATGCTACTTCAAATCCTTATGGAGATCGCTTTTCATGGATTCAGGAAGATTACAAGGAGTTGTTGGGAAACCTTAGTGGTGTGAGTTCAGACGAGATTGGATTTGAATATATTTTTGTCTGGGCAGATCAGGCAAAAACACATTATTATGCATTAGTCCTTTATCCCAAGCATGGTACTGACGCCGAAGCAAAAAAAGATTGACAGGGGGCCGCTTTGTGACGAAGATAAACGACCAGAATATCACTCCTGGCAATTATCGTGACCTCTTTGGCGGCACAGGCAGCAAGAAGCTGACAATGGCGGACTGGAAACTTGATAGTTCAGTGGGCCCAGAAGATGAAGGTTATCCGGAATATATATTAACAAATAGTGGCGATGTGAACATCCTTATGCATAGAAACTTTGCGGAAAATCCGGTATATAGGGACAGCGTATATACTATCGGGGGGATCAAAAAAATCGGCTATCTGGTTTACAATTTCTTTGCCCGTGACAAAGGTGATAAAAGCAACGACTATGATAAACTTCTGATGAACAGATTACAAAACCTGCAATCGCAAGGTATTGACGAGATGGTGCTCGATCTTCGTTATAACAGCGGGGGGGAGCAGTATCTTCGGCCATTGCGCTGGCAAGTGCTTTAGTGAAAGACAGATCTACCAGTAATGTGCTCACAACCTCACAATATAATTCAATAGTACATAATTCACTTCTTAAGGAATATGGTGCCAATTACAATAAAGATTATTTTATTGATATGATTGAAGGCACAAAAATTCCAATACCATCTTTGAACCTGCCACGTCTTTATGTTCTTACAAGCGGCTGGACTGCCTCAGCAAGTGAGTTCATCATTAACGGATTAAACCATACATGGATGTGGTTCTTATTGGAGAAACCACATATGGGAAGAACGTTGGATCAATAAGTATATACGAGGAAAATGATTCTAAAAACAAATGGGGCATGCAACCCATTATTGTAAGATATGCCAATAGTCTGGGACAATCTGACTTTACATCAGGATTTCTTCCCAATTATGAAGTGGATGAATTCAAAGATCTTTATTTAGTGGATTTTGGAAATACGAACGACCCACTTCTTGGGAAAGCGTTGTCGCTTATTACAGGACAGACTCTATTCACACGTGCAACATCTGTCATCAATACTCAATTCCGTTCTTCACAGATAGATGAAAAGGCTTCAATCAAATTAAGACAGAACAAGCTCAGTTTCGAAATGTACGATGACGTCCGTGGAGATATTATCAAAGCACTATAAAGAAATAACCCATTCTGGTTGAAATACCTGGAAGAGGGTGTCAAAACTTTTTGACACCCTCTTCCTTTCTACTTATATTATTGAGTCTGTTCCGCAAACCCCCCCAAAACCCGATTCAGGAGGTCGCAACTCGCTGAAAATCGATGGCGTTTTTATGGGATTTTCAGCAAAAAGACTTATCTGAGGGGACTCATTATTCTAATCCAAACTTCTCCGGGATATCATCCATGATGGTGAATAACTCCCCCCCAAGGGTATTGGCACGTAACATAGCAATGCGGGTGGCTTTGAAATCGGGGATTCCTTTAAAGAGAGGAGTGGCCGCCAGGTGACGCCGCATATGGAGGATACCGCGAATTTCGTCGAGTCGCTCCACACTCTCCCTTACCTGCCGTTTCAACACATTGAGATACCAGAGGAACGATTCCCGGGGGCAGATGCTCTCCGGTCTGCAAAAAGTGTTTTACATCCCGAAATAACCACGGGGCACCAATGCTGCCACGACCGATCATCACCGCATCAACACCGGTCTCCCCCCCAAACCGCTGAAGCGCAATCTCAGGTGAGGTGACATCGCCATTCCCGATAATAGGAATACGCATACGGGGATTGTTTTTAACTTCACCAATTAAAGTCCAATCGGCCTCCCCCCCTGTACATCTGTGCACGGGTGCGCCCATGAATAGTGAGTGCAGCGATACCACAATCCTGAAGCTGCTCTGCAAGCGACACAATAATTTTTGAATCGCCATCCCATCCCAGCCGAGTCTTCACTGTTACCGGCTTCGTCACAGCCTTGACTACCTTTTCGGTGATCTCCAGCATCACCTCGGGGGGGTACGCATCATCCCCCCCGAGCCGGCTCCTTTACCGGCAATCTTTCTGACAGGACAGCCAAAATTGATATCAATCAGGTCGGGATCCACCTCTTCACAGATTCTGGCTGCTTCAACCATGGCTGCAGGATCGTTGCCGTAGATCTGTATGCCAATAGGGCGTTCCTCCTGACTGAAGAGGATCTTCCGTTTTGTCTTCTTAACATCGCGTATCAAGGCATCGCTAGAAATAAACTCGGTATAAACCATATCTGCACCGAACTCTTTGCACAGCATCCGGAATCCAATATCGGTCACATCCTCCATAGGAGCAAGGAGAACGGGATTTTCAGGAAACTCAGTATTACCTATCTTCATCATTGCCCTGAATTAATAAAATTTACCCAATTTCTCTTTTCATTCATTTTGATTAAAAACCACTAAAATATTATCAATGCCGCTCGGGGGGGAAAAAAAGCGGGAATAAATGCCTAGCGTAAATTGATTGTCACATTATTCAGCCGAAGCGGGGGGGAAACATTTGATGCCGCATCTGCAGAACGGAGTGAAACACTATGAAAATCTCTTTTTTTTGCAATGTGTGGGGGGGCAAAAGCTTCTGTGTATATACTATCCACTCTTCCAAAGGAGTGATGTTATAGGAAAACATTTTATCAAATCCGTTGTAAAATTTTATAACAAGCTGGTTATTTCCTTTTCAGTGGCAGAAGAACAATCTCTTCCTGCGATGTTAGTCTTGTGGGAGAAAATGTGCAGTTACATACTCACCATTGAGCAGAATATAAACTGCATTCCCGCAGCCAACCCTAACAGCCAGAGTCTGAAGGCACGACGATTCAATTTCCTGCAGAAAAAGGATACTTTCACGAGGCTTGATCTTTTCTGATATTTGTTCCCCCCCGTAACGAAAATCTCTCACCATTTTCCATCCGTTATCTGCAAAGCCCCACATCAATGGTTACCATACCCTCCACTTCAATATTTCCAAAAACGCCACGTCCTGGCTTCCGGTATAAATTGCCCCCCATTTCACAGAATTTTTGAGCAGTCTCACCTTTTCAGATGCTGAAGGCTGAAGCGTTACCTGCTGCCTCTGACCATCGATCTCCAGCTCAATCGTTCGTCCAATCTCACTTTCGGTAAATATAATATCTGGTGAGACAACACTCCTGCGGGAGCGAACAGCCCAATCATAACCGATAAGGCTTTTATAACCCGAATAATAGTTAATGCTCGAATGCCCAAAAGATGCATACTGTTTTGAGATGTCAAAACTGCCCCCCCTTTAGCAACCGGTGAAGGAATCACAACAAAGCCATCATCAAATGTTATTTTAATTACCGGGAAAAGTTCTTCGCTATGCAGGGGGGGCGACAAATCGACTTCAAGACGACCGCCATTTTGTACAAACAGACACGTCTGTCCTGAAGCCAATAGTTTTACTTCACTTACAACTCCACTGAAACCTGAAATCTCAATTTTTGAAGATGACGGCACTCTTTGCACAAATCCATACAGACAATTTTCTCCGGCAGTTATATCTCCCCCCCACTCAAATGAATGTGGAAAAGGATTAGGCTTTGTACCATATATTGCTTCAGCATTCGCTTTTACCCATTTACCGATACCGAGCAGCATATCACGCTCAAACTCCACTACCGATCCGTCGCCTCTGGGGGCCGATATTTAGCAGGTAATTCCCGCCACGGCTGATCACCTTTATCAGGCTGGCAATCTTCTCTTCCACTTTCGGTTGAACCTGTCCCCCCGCACCTGCCACGAGCGATAGCCCCCCCATGTTTCGGGGGAAGACGGAAGCGGCGGTCTGCCACGGCACCCCCCCAACTTGTAGGAAGGATATTCGTTATCAGCCATCACGGCAAAATCCACGAAGTCGTTCCCCAGCCTGCCACTGATCATACAATGAGGCTGCAACCGGTTTACCAGCTCATACAAGCCCTTGCTCTGCAGTGGCGTAAGAGAGCCCATGTCAAACCAGATCTCTGAAATTTCACCGTAATTGGTCATGATCTCCTCCACCTGTTTCAGGTTAAAAAGATAGTGTTCAGGAGTAAGAGGATCGGCATTATGACTTGATATAGGATATGCCTGTGGAAAATGCCAGTCTATCAGCGAGAAATATACCCGAAATCTATCCCGCCCCTCTTGCATGCCTCTGCAAGTTCCTTCATCAGATCTCTTCCATAAGGAGTTGCATCAACGATGTTGAAATCAGTATATTCCGAGTGGTACATACAAAAACCGTCGTGATGCTTGGATGTTAAAACAATAGATCGCATACCCGCCTTTTTCGCCAGTGCCACAATACTGTCCGGATTCCATTTCAACGGGTTGAATTCACTTGCGGTGTCTGCATACCAGTCGCTGAATATACCGGCAAACGACTGGATCTGTTCACTATATCCGCGAGTAACCGGTTTTCCTTCGTACACACCGCCGTAAACGGAGTATAAGCCGAAATGGATAAACATGGAGAATTTCTGATCAAGCCATTTCTGCACAGGTTTCTCTTGTGCAGAAAGTGTTGTTACAATTGCAGAAAGTAAAAGAAACATTTTCAGCTTCATAGATAATTTCATTTCAGTCCGGATTTTCATCTCTCAGGTTCTTTAATATATACATAAACATTTCACCTCTTACAGACCGTAATAAGCGCCGAGGTTTAATTAACAGTTGTTCTCTGACGACTGCATGTATTACGAACAGCCTCGATCGCGATCGGGCTATTCAATATTAACAGCTGTTTTCTGATACGGCAGATCATATACTATCACTTGTACCTGACCCACTTCAACATCTCTTTTATGGAGGGTTTCTTCCCGTACATCAGAATACCAACCCTGTAAATTTTAGCTGCGAAAACAGAAATAAGTATAAATGTACCGTACAGCAGCAGAACTGCCAGCAGCTTCTCCCATAAAGGTATTCCGAATGGAATACGCACCATCATTACTATAGGAGAAGTAAATGGGATAAGTGATGTCCAGAATGCCAAAGGACCGTCGGGATTGCTCACACTGTAAAATCCGGCAAAAAAATGCAAACATTATTAGCAACGTTACCGGCGTCATAAATTGGCTGGTATCCTCATCACTGTCGACTGCAGAGGCAAACATCGCAAAAATTGAAGCATACAAAACATATCCGCCAATAAAGAAAAGAAGAAAATAGAACGCTATCTCAAACCAATTGACACTAAGGATGGAACTGACTACGCCCTCCATATTGAAATCTCCCATGTTTGCCGACACGGCTGCCGCCTGCTCTGGAGAAGAGATAAGGAAAGACATACCACTGAATAAAGCTCCCAGCAATACACCCATATCACCAACTGGGTAATTCCAACCAGCCCAATCCCAATAATTTTCCCTATCAACAGGTTTACAGGCTTTACCGAAGAGACCATCACCTCCACAATACGGCTTTTCTCTTCCAACACAGCCTGCATAACCATATTGCCATACATGAGGATAAACATGTATATTAGTATGGTAAAAACCATCCCTATAATAGTGGCAAGCTCGGTAGACGACTCCGAAACATTTCCATCATCGCCCATACGAAAGGTTCTCAAAGATATTTTGTGACCATCCTCTATAATGGAACGAACCCGGGAAATAGCTTCAGCATCTACATTGCTCGACGATGAAAGTTCATCAAGCTTTTGCTGGGTTACCTTCTCATTCAGAGTGCTTTCGATAATTGATTGCAGCTCTTGCGGGGGGGCCTGCTTGTCTGAAGTGAGGGAGACAGCACGCGGATTTTCATTCAAATCGCCAGTAATCTGCAGAATGGCAAATAGATCCTTGCCCAATCTCGACTCCGTATCCTGCTGTTCCTGTTCTTCCACAATATGAAAATAGTATTTACCGGTAGATTTCAACAGTTGGGCATAAGTGCCGGTGTTGTCAATCACCGCTATACTCTTCACCCTCCTTCATTCAAGGTGGAGAGCCATAAAGGAACTACCGACAAAGCGATCATTAGCAAAGGCATGAGCAATGTAAGGATAATGAATGATTTCTTTCTTACCCTCGTGATATATTCGCGTTGTATAACTAATCCTGATTTATTCATTTTTTTATGAGATTAAATGAGATTAAACGAGACTGGCTCTATTTCTGCCTGTTTAGAGTCACGTGTAACTGTTTTTATAAAGACATCAGTCATGGTGGGCAGCTCTTCGTCGTAACTCACCACTTCGTATCTATCGAAATCAATCTTGCCAACTCGTTACTGCTGATATCGTCAGACTTTTTCACCCGAAGATCGATGAACTCATGGTAAGGTTCCTTTGAGAGCAACGTGAACGAGGGATGCTCAAGGTCAAATTGATTTCCGAAAAGGCGAAAACGAAAAATATTGGGCCGATGTGCTTTACGAACATCAAACACATTCCCCTGCAATACCACCTGAGACTTGTGGATGAGCGCTATATTATCACACAGCTCCTCCACCGACTCCATGTTATGGGTGGAAAGGATGATGGTTTCCCCTCTTCTTTCAAACGAAGCATTTCGTTTTTAACAATTTCTGCGTTTACCGGGTCAAACCCGCTGAAGGGCTCATCGAAGATCAGCAGGTCGGGGGGGTTATGAATAACGGTAGAGATAAACTGCACTTTCTGCTGCATACCTTTCGACAACTCCTCCACCTTGCGGTTGTACCAGCTCATGATATCAAACCGTTTAAACCATATCATCAGTTCACGGTGTGCATCCTTTTCGATAATCCCCCCCGCAGCCGGGCAAGATACATAGCCTGTTCACCGACCTTCATTTTTTTTATACAATCCCCCTCTCTTCGGCATGTAGCCAATATTATACACATCTTCGTTTCTCGAAGGGCGCCCTTCAATCATTACCCCCACCGCTATCGGGTGCGGTGATGCGCGTAATGATGCGTATGAGTGTGGTCTTTCCCGCCCCCGTTAGGTCCCAGGAGGCCGAATATTGTCCCCCTGGGAACCCCTATACTCACCCTATATAGTGCCAGGTGATTAGCGTACTGTTTTACTACGTCGGTGGTTTCTAAATACAT
>JMBX01000288.1_pt1 | contig 13196 bp, 21 predicted proteins | sample 616521 | NCBI WGS metagenome assembly JMBX01 (sample SAMN02727906, study PRJNA239997) | anaerobic digester metagenome | biome: anaerobic digester; isolation source: mesophilic anaerobic digester inoculated with municipal waste water sludge... | place: Germany: Bielefeld University, CeBiTec ...
TTTTGACCTTCTCGTAAAGAGCATCCGCCTCAAGTGCGGTCATATCCAGGACATAGCACTTGACGCCCTCTTCCGTTTGATCCTCAAGGCGGACCGCGGAATACTGCCCCTCTTTAGCAAAATTGCCGCCGATTTCATCATAGGTGAAATCGGTACCCATAAACGAATCACCGGTCATGTGGGCCGCAATGCGCCTTTCTCGGCCCATTGCCGGCATATACAGCCACATCTGATCTTCTTGGCCCTCGAGATTAAGCGAGAGGAACTTGGTACCCCCTTACATCCGCCGGGCTCAGATATTCCAGAAACTGGCGATCGCCCGCATCATCACTTTTTAGATAGACTTTGACCGAGAATTTTCTCTGCTGGCCCCCTGGCGTTTTCAGTAATTAGGTTCAATTCGGCAACGCCGGACCCGCTGAGAATGGTACTGAAACCCAAATCATCGAGAATCTCCTGCCCGCTAAGTTCGGCCGCGCAGGCGAAACCTCCGAGCAGCACGATGAGACTCAGCATAATCACTATCGTTTTTTTTCATTTAGAGACTCCTTTCCACTTTCACTTTTTTTTGTGAGCAAAATATTGAAGCAGTAGGGGAATGACAAGTAGGGCCGCGAAAGAGCTGACTACCATCGTCACCGAAATCAAAAACCCAAAGACCGAAATCGCCCTAAAGTGCGAGAAGACAAGCACCATAAAGCCAATGATTAAGGCGAGAGCGTTGTAAAAGATCCCCTACCCGCCGAAGCACCCGTATTCAACAAAGCCTGCGCTTGATCATGGCCTTGGGCTAATTCCAAGCGGTAGCGGCTGATATAATGGATTGCATAATCCACACCGATGCCAATTACCAGGCTGGCAATGATGCTTGTGACCGCATCTAGAGGCAGGCCGGCAAAACCCATCAAGCCGAAATTAATCAGGACGGTGAAAAACAGAGGCACCAGACTGAGAACGCCTAAAAGCAGCGATTTCATCAGTAAAGCAACAATGATTCCCACCGCAATGCTGGATGTGATCAGGCTGGAAATTTGGGTATGCACATAGCGGTTCATCAAGCGCATCATCACCTTGGGCGTCCCCCCCACTAGTTTCACTTGTACATCTGATCGGCCGCCATACAATTCATTTAAGTGTTCTTCCACATCAGCGATGGTTTTACCCAGCATCTGAGCGTCCAGTGTTTTCATCTGGGCAGTGACCAGTGCCCTACTGTAATCGTAGCTTACAAGAGCGTCAAGTCCGCCTCCACCCTGCATGGTAAACAGCAAAAGCTGCTGGGCAACCCCCCCTTCTCTGGTGTCGGGTATCGCATAAAATTCCGGATCTCCGTCCCAAAGGGCTTGGTTCAACTCGCGCACCACGTCGGCTAAAGAGGCGGCATGATTGATTGTATCCCAAGAATTCAGATAATCTTGAATTACAATCAGCTCTTCTAACATAGCCGGATCTTTAAAACCGTCTTCAACCCCCGGTATCCACCACAACGGAAATCTGCATACTGCCGCCGAAAACTTCCTCAATAACCATGGTGCCCCCGTTTGATTGGGCTTTTCTCGCTAAAGTAGTTGACAATGTTGCTTTCCAGAGTCATGCGTGATGCCCCAAATCCGAAGATTACAACGAGGATCAGGCACCCGCGGTAATCTTGCCCGCATGACTGATCGTCCACTGTGTCAAGGTGGTCAAAACCGCGCCAGCGTTCCCCCGCCTTTTCTTTCCTTCCTCACGGGGGGGTTCTTTCCACAAAACAAGTAAAGCGGGAATCAGGCTTAAGGAAAGCGCCATGGCAATCATTACGCCTAACCCCGTTAGGACACCGAATTCGCGAATAGGATGCACAAAGGCCGTTATGAGCGAACCGAATGCGGCCGCGGTGGTTAAAGCAGCCATTGTAACCGGCGAAGTGATGGCGGCGAATGTCTCGCGCAGCGCGGCTTCTTTGGCCAAACCCCCGCTCCAAGCTTTCCAAGTATTTATTCAGAATGTGAATGCTTGATGCAATGCCCAAAGTCACTAAAATTACGGGCATGGCCATGGTAATCATAGAAACGGGAATCCCCCCCCACCAAGTCATGAGCCCCCACCGTCCAGGTCAGGGCAGCACCCACCGTAAGCATGGGTACCAAGACCCCCGAGAAACGAACGGAAAGTAAAATACAAGGTGGCGGCGATAACCAAGACCACAAAGGGAACAAGATTGCGCAGATCGCGCTTCATGGCATGTTCAGTGTAATGCAGAAGGTAGGCATCGCCCACAATATGAATTTCTTCCGGGCCGGTGTAGTGCTCAACTATGCTTTGGATTTCATTCACCAATGCTTCTCTTTGGCTCTGTCCTGATTTCTAAATCCAAAGGTAGGGCGGCCCCCCACGCCCATCAGCCGTTACGAGCCTGCCCGCATAGGGGCTGGCCAGTATTCTCTCCTTAAAGGCCTCTATCTCCTGTGCCGTCCGGGGTACCTCGTCAGCCATGGGGGGCAATTTCAATGCCGAAATAGCTGCTTTCCACCATCTGCACATTGAAGGGGTTTTCTACCGCCTTAACTCCGGGCACCTTTTCTAAAGCAGCGGTCATATCCGCTATTTTACGCATCGTCGCCGGTTGGAAAACATTATCGCTTTCCAGGGCAATGAAGAACAAATCCTGCGAACCGAAATCTTCTACCGCTTTCTCTAATTCAGCTAAAACGGGATCATCTTGGGGGATCATGGCCTCAATACTGGCGTCAAACTCTAAGCGGGGCAAAAAACTGCCCAATGCCGCCGTAATGACCAGCACCACCGCTATAATCAACCAAGGCCTTTTCTGTACTGTCTGTATCCAACGTTCCAATTGAACTCACCTCTTCCTCATTTAAAACTACAACCAAGGCACTTAAAGAGCCGGAAATCGCCTCGTTTTCCGGCTCCAGCAGGGCCTGTAGGGCGATGCCAAACAGGCCGCCAAAAAAAACAAACTGGCTAATGTCTCCGGGTTGTGAACATAGCCCAGTTCTGCCATGAGTTCATCCGTAAAAACTTCCGCCGTAATTTGTTCCGTAATGCCACGGAATATTTCCCTTACTTCCAGCCGAAAAGGCTCGGACCATAGGGCAAGGCCCACCATATCATATAGGACTCTGAACAGTTGCACATCCTCTTCCAGAAGTCGTTGGTAGAGGCGGATAAACGTATCTCCTTTTCCCGCGGGGGGGTCATATCAGGCCGCAGGTAGTCCTGCAGATATGCGTGGTAATTCTTTGCGGTACGGGCCACCACCGCCAACAGCAAACCTTCTTTATTCCGATAGTGGTAGCTGATTTGGCTCACCGCCACTCCGGCCTTCTTGGCAATTTGGCGCAGCGAAACCTGAGCGTAACCATCCCCGGCTATGCAGTCATAGGCCGCATTCAAGATCTTTTCTTCTTGATTTTTTTCCAATGGGCACACTCCTTTCAATCGGACGACCGTTCGAACTCCTATTGCTAGTATATACCTCTTTGGTAGTTTAGCCATTAAATTTATTGAAACTTTTGGTTTAAAGAAGAAGGAAGAGGAACACAACCCAAGAAAAGGGGGGGTAAATAATGGGAGTGAGTCGTTTTGGCCAAGTACTTCGTAGGTATTCGCCTGCCGCGGCAGTTTGAAGAAGACTGCGAATTCTGGCGGCGCAAATTCGGTGCACCGCGCACCATTGCCCACATCACGCTGATCCCCCCCTTCGTGTGGGAATCAACAGAAGGGGGGGACTTGCTAAAACTATTAGGGCACGAAACGAACTCCATCCGGCCTTTCTTGGTCAGCGGCCGGGGGGGCTTGGTTCTTTTGACAAGCGTGTTTTTTTTGTTAATGTAGAGCTAGGAGCGGATTTTAAGGCCGCACAACAAAGACTGGCCCACGGGTTAAGCCACGCGGGAGTACCCCCCCGAAAGGCGCCCTTACCGGCCCCCACATTACTTTAGCGACGCGGCTTTGGCCTGAGCAGTTCGACCGGTTTTGGTCGGAGGCGGCTGAATTCAAACCTGATTACGCCTTCCGGTGCCGCTGCATCAGCCTTTTTCGGTTCGGCCCGCAAGACGGCTGGCAGGATCGGGCTAAACTGCGATTGTAACGAGGTTCACGGGCTTCCGACCCTTGCCTTCCGGATGAGATTTTGGTATTATTTTACTAAGCCAAGAAAAGGAGTGTTTGCATGAACACCACTGTTGTGAACGCCGCTAAGAAAATTACTGATAAAGTTACTTGGGTTGGCAAAGTAGATTGGGAACTGGAGCTGTTCCACGGACATGAATATTCCGTCCGCAAAGGTTCATCTTATAATTCCTACTTAGTGAGGGATGAAAAGATCGCTTTGATCGATACCGTTTGGTCCCCCCCTTATGATCAGGAGTTCGTTACTAATCTAAAAAGGTGATTGACCTGGACCAGATCGATTATATCATTATGAACCACAGTGAAATTGATCACAGCGGGGCACTGCCCGAACTGATGAGGGAAATTCCCCCCCAGACCCCCCCATTTACTGTACAAACAACGGCAAGAGAATCCTGCAGGGCCACTTCCACCAAGATTGGAATATAATCACGGTCAAAACGGGTGATACCCTAGATTTGGGCGAATCCCAGTTTGTCTTCGTGGAAGCGCCCATGCTGCACTGGCCCGATTCAATGTTCACCTATATGACAGGTGAGAACATTTTATTCAGCAACGATGCATTCGGACAGCATTATGCCACCGAAACACTCTATAATGATACGGTGGACCCCCCCTGCGAGCTGCAGGCGGAAGCGCTTAAGTATTACGCCAACATCCTGACACCCTTCAGTGCTTTGGTCACCCGCAAAATTAACGAACTTATCGCCATGGAGCTGCCTATAGAACTCATTGCCACCAGCCACGGGGTAATTTGGAAGGATGACCCCCCCTTACAGATTGTCCACCAATACCTGCAGTGGGCGGACAACTACCGGGAAAACCAAATTACTATTATTTACGACACCATGTGGAATGCGACGCGGCTTATGGCGGAAGCGGTTGCCGCCGGGATCGGCTTGGAAGATCCGGACGTTAAGGTTAAGCTTTTCAATGCGGCCACGCATGATAAGAACGACATTATCACGGAAGTGTTTAAATCCAAAGCAATTCTGGTGGGCTCATCAACGATCAACAACAGATACCTTTCGGCAATGGCCGGCTTATTAGAGATGGTAAAGGGATGAAGTTTAAGAATAAAAAGCGGCCGCCTTCGGCAGTTACGGCTGGAGCGGCGAAGCGGTGAAACTGCTCACCCAGGATCTGCGGGAAGCCGGTTTTACCGTCGTGAATGAAGGCCACCGGACCCTGTGGGTACCCGATCAGGACGCACTGGGGGGCCTGTCACGAATACGGCCGGGAGTTTGCCCGGGAAATCAAGTAAAAAAAAGCAACCCCCCCGGTTTTCAGCCGGGGGGGTTCTTTAATAAGCTACTTTCGAGAGTGCTTAGGGGGGGTGGGTTTGAGCTCGACCCGGCCCAGTTTTTCAAGTAAACGCCCGGGATGGGTATCGATCACCAGCGTATCCAGCTGTTCTTGCCTGCAAAAACCCTCCGCAACCATATGCTGCAAGAATTTTAACAGTGGTGCGAAGAAATTATTGATATCCAAAATGCCAATGGGTTTAAGATGATATCCCAATTGATTCCAGGTGAAGGCCTCCAAGAACTCTTCCATCGTCCCCCCCAGGCCCCCCCCGGGGAGAATAATGAATGCATCCGCCAGGCTGTACATAAGTGCCTTGCGTTCATGCATATCCTCCACAATATATTCTTCCGAAAGAGGCCTGTGGCTGACCATGGCGTGAATCAGCCGGGGAATAACGCCGATGGCATAACCTGAATTATCCATGACCGCCCCCCCCGCCACAACACCCATCAAACCGATATTGCTCCCCCCCAAAAACTAAGGAAATATTTTGTCTGGCCAGTGCTTCGCCCAGCTTGCGGGCCTGTTCCGTATATGCGGGCTCACATCCGAGGCTAGAACCACAAAAGACGCCGATGCTTTTAATTTCTACCAAAAGATCTACCCTCTTTACTAAAAATCTTGTTAGCTGTCCGGAAAGCTTCGCCCTAGGCAGTGCTAAACCCTGCAGGCAAAAGCCCACATCTCAATTTCGTTCTTCTATTTGGGCTTGCTTTAGCAGGGAAACGCAGTACAACCGAGAATTCGCTCAACTAGGTGACGTTGTGAATGGGAGGGCATTGAGATGAATAACACTAGAACGGTGTTTGTGATCACCGCCTGCTGTGTTCTGCTAACCGTATTGACGATCGGCCCAAACAGTCAAGCGGCGCAGCTTTACATAAATGAGCTGTTGAAAAACGACCAATTCGTTCATACCATGGAAGAACCCATAATGCGTGAAAAAACGCCTCGGCCCCCCCAATCCGCTCCACCCACCGAAGGTGAACTGCCTGCAAACAAAGTTGCCCTTACCTTCGATGATGGGCCCGATGCCAAAAATACTGCCAAGATCTTGGACATTCTCGCAGAAGAGAAGGTCAGCGCAACCTTTTTTTGTAGTAGGAGAACGGGTGCCCCCCCGTTTTCCCTCCGTAATTGCACGCATTTTTAACGAAGGCCATTTGCTCGCCAACCATTCTCAAACACATACCGACCTTGCCGAGCTAACGAACGAAGAGATAATCGAGTTGGAACTCGATCCTACTTCTCGAGCGGTGAAAAACATTACCGGGTTTTATCCCACCGTAATGCGGCCCCCCCTATGGTTCTCTGCGGGTGGATTCCATTCATTTCTTGCTGGAAAACGGCTGGAAATTGTCCGTTGGTCTTTGGACACCTTTGATTGGGACAAAAGCAGAAACTCCCCCCCGGAAGAGATCGTACAAAGGGTTCTGGAGCTGCATCATCCCAACGCTGTTATACTCATGCACTGCAACGGGCAAGAAACGGTGGCCGCGCTGCCCGATTTAATCGACGGGCTGCGGAAATTAGGTTATGATTTCGTCACAGTAACACAACTTTAAAAGAATTGCACAAAACGCTGGGCAAACTGCGGAGGAATCCGAGCACTTGTGTGGAATTCACCCAATGGACTTATTACTTTGATTATGTAAAATAGGGTGAAAACCATGTTGAGAAGAATGTTTAATAATGCTCGGCATTTCGTGATTGCTTTTTTTGCGGCCAATGCCCCCCGGCGTGGCTAATCGAGGGGGGCGGGAAGGTGCATGCTTCTTTAATCTACATGCGGGCCGTCCGCTCAATTCCGGCCTATAGGCAAAAGGTGAAAGAACACTTAGGTTACGTGCCTTTTTTTCTTTCTACCCGCAATTTCCACAAACTGCCCATAGTTGATAAAGAAACGTATTTAAGAGGCCGTGAATTCGAACAGCTGGTGGCGGGCAAAATCAGTTCTGCCTACTCTATTCAGCGCAGCAGCGGTTACTCGGGTATCCCCCCCACCTATTGGCTCAAGGCTTCCAATGAAGCACGCAAATCCAATTCCAGTTTCCGCCTTGTTTGGGATCAGTATTTGAACCCGGACGGCGAAAGGGCCTTAGTAATTGTGGGCTTTTCTTTGGGCACCTGGGTTAGCGGGACCGATGTTTTACGGCTCTGTTACGATTTGGCCATTGGCAGCAAGCGCAAATTAACCACCGTTTCGCCGGGCGAAGACGTTGAAGAAACTCTGGAAATCATCCGTTTTTTTTGGAAAGCATTTCGAACGGCTGATCATCTTTGGCAACCCTGTCTATGCTAAAGCACTAGTGGACGAGGGCGAGGATATTGATTGGAAATCGCTGAATGCTGTCTTCGTTACCGGGGGGGAGAGACAACAACTGAGGCCTGGCGCAGTTATATGGCGGAGCGCTTGGGCGTTAAAACGGCTGACATTCCCTATCACATCATCAATGCCTACGGTGCCTCCGATTTCGGGGGGGCCACCACTGCCACCGAAACGCCCCTGGCCATGAGGATCAAACAGCTGGCGGCACTTGATCCCCCGGTTGTCTAAGGCTATATTTGGCCGAGACGGCAATCTGCCCAACCTTTTTCAATACCACCCCCTGGTACACCACTTTGAACAGCACGAACAGGGCTTCTTGGTCACTTATTGGTCCCAAATCCCCTTAATCCGCTACAATGTCCATGATCGGGGGGCCGTGTTTTATACTTCAACGAAATGAAAAGAATCTTGGCCGAACACGGCTACAACATCAATCGCCTCTTCGGAGGCCAAGAAAAACAGCCCTTTAAGCTGCCCTTTATTTTCGTGGACACACGCGCCGACGGAACCGTTTCCATCGGAGGGGGGCCAATGTCTTTCCCGGCAACATTGAGACTGCCATCATTGAACACGCCAGATTGCGCACCCATGTGGAGCATTTTTATATTTCGGTGGCGGAAGATCAGGATCTCAACATGCGGCTTGTCATTCAACTTATGATCCGCGATTTTGAACAAAAAAACGCCCAAATGGCTGGATGAGTTTAAAGAAGTGGCCCTGCAGGCGATTTTGGGCACTTTGATTCGGGATAACGAAGAATATAGGGTGACTTGGAAAAACAACCGCCTGGTCACGCCGGTTATTCAGCTGATCGCTCCGGACGAAGATTATGCAGAAGCGATTAAGCGCCATTATATTAGGGAGGGCGCTGATCTGGGAGAGGCGTTATAATATGAGAAAACTGCTGTGGCTGATCTGCAGCGCCTGGGAAATCATTTACAAAAATTTGATCCGGGCCCGTTTTCTTCCGGGCTCGGAACAAAGACTGCTGCGTGTGAACTACCGCAAGTATAAGGGAGAGAATAAGATACTAAACGGGCTGATGCTAGCAAAGGGCGACCTCCTTGCCGAACTGCATTTGAGCAATATGGCCCTGACCCGGTACACTGAGCACAAATCACCCGAATGGGCGCTATACAAAGATCTAATCAAAGAACTCCGCCTTTTGAGCAAACAGCTGAAAGAGAACCCAAAACCGATTAAAGCACTGACGGGTATCACACTGCTGGCACCCGCCGCGGCTCGGCTCGAATTTATAATAGAAGAAATACCGCCCGGAATGTGGTCTTCTTTGAATTACATCTGGCTGCGCCTTTTGCGCATTGCCTTTTCACCTTAAAAGGATTCTGATTTAAAGACTTTGGATACTAAACGACGGCCGGTCAATTTTTGGATGTCAGCTGAAAAGTTCATGGAAAAATTCTAGAACAGGCGAAAGAAACAATTGATTCCTCCCTTGGCGGCAACGCTAAGGGAGGAATTCTTTTATAGGCACGTATCATTTTAACTTCGTGATCACCTAGCACCCACAGTTACCGGGATAAGTTGCAATTAGCCTTGAATAGTAAGGGCGGAAATGGTAAAATTTAAGTGCAAATTGGGGGGGTATTTATTGTAAACTCATTTATGCTTTGTGTAAACTCAAACACGGAGGTGACATATTTACAAAGAAAGTCTCGGCAAGATATAGAAGAGGAGGAAATTTTATTGTCTAAGCAAAACGTAATTATTATCGGTGCGGCCGGCAGGGATTTTCACAACTTCAACACTTACTACAGAGACAACGAGAATTACAACGTGGTGGCATTTACCGCAACACAAATCCCCCCCGATATCCACGGCAGAAAATACCCGGCGGAACTGGCTGGCAAACTTTATCCCAACGGCATCCCCCCCATCTACGAACAGAAGGAACTTCCCAAGCTGATAAAGGAGCATGATGTGGATGACTGCGTCCTGTCCTTCAGCGATATCCATTACGAGCAAGCCATGAACCTAAGCGCAATTGTTAATGCGGCAGGTGCCAACTTCGTCCTTTTGGGACCGAAACAGACAATGCTGCGGAGCGAAAAACCGGTTGTTTCCGTCTGCGCCACCAGAACGGGGGGGACAGGCAAAAGCCAAACCTCGCGCAGGGTTGCGGAGCTTCTGATGGGAATGGGCTTAAAAGTCGTTGCCGTACGCCACCCCATGCCCTACGGCGATTTAGCCGCCCAAAAGGTCCAGCGTTTCGCCACGATCGATGATCTGGCCAAACATAAGTGCACGATTGAAGAAATGGAAGAATACGAGCCCACATTGAACGGGGGGGTAACGTTGTTTACGCCGGCGTCGATTATGAAGCAATTTTAAGAGAGGCAGAAAAGGATCCCCCGCGGTTGTGATGTAATCCTGTGGGACGGCGGCAATAACGATTTTCCTTTCTTTAACACAGACCTGATGATCACGGTTGCCGACCCCCCACCGGGCGGGCCATGAACTTTTATACTACCCCGGCGAAGTCAACATGCGTATGGCTGATGTAGTCATTATTAATAAGGTTGACAGCGCTGCGCCTGAAAACATCGAGCAGGTACGAAATAATACCAGGCGGGTCAATCCGGCTGCGGTGATCATTGACGCCGCTTCGCCCATCAAAGTGGAAAACCCCGAAATCATCAAGGGCAAAAAGGTACTCATCGTGGAAGACGGGCCCACTCTTACGCACGGTGACATGGCCATGGGCGCGGGAACGTTGGCAGCCCAGAAATATGGTGCGGGAGAAATTGTGGATCCGAGACAGTCTGCGGTCCGCTCACTGGCCGAAACATACAAGCTGTATCCCCCCCATGTTGGTGCCGTTGTCCCGGCCATGGGCTATGGCGCCAAACAGATCGCCGATCTAGAAGCGACGATTGCGGCAATAGACTGCGAAGCGGTCATCGTGGGTACACCCATTGATCTGGCCAGAGTGATCAAGATTGACAAACCCAGCGTCAGGGTTCGTTATGAACTGCAGGAAATAGGCACTCCAAACCTAGAGGAAGTGCTGCGGGCATTTGTTAAAGAGCACAAACTTGGCTAAACGCACAATAGTCCTCAGGCAGCGGGCAGCCGCCCACTGCCTCAGGACCAAGAACACTATCTATTTGGAGGGTGATTATGAAAAACTTGTATTTGAAAGCTGCGGACATAGATTTTAAACTGGAGGACTTGGTTGACAAACCGTGTACCAATAGGATTTTAATGTGCACGCCGGAACATTTCGATGTGACCGAAGCAATCAATAGATTTATGGTCACTCAGAAAGGCGAAGAGGAAGTCATCAACCGGGTCGATCGCGACCTAGCCCAGAAACAATGGAATTATATCAGGGATCTTTACCTATCCCTGGGTTATGAGGTGGAATACGTAAGCGGCCCTTACGGCATGGAAGACGCCGTCTTTTCCGCCAACCAGAGTTTTCCGTTCTTAAATCTAGAGACGGGCGCCAAAGAAGTTGTCATGAGTATTATGAGAAAAGAGAAGCGCAAAAAGAAGTGGCTTATTTCGAAGCTTGGTATAAAAACGAAGGCTACAAAATCCACCATCTCAAAGATTGCGCCTTCGAAGCAAACGGCGATGCGCTCTGGTTCCCGGGCAAAACTTGATCATCTCGGGCTACGGCAGCACAACGCACCACCGCACCGATCTGGAGGCGCTAAAACAGCTGGCGCGGATCACGAATATCCCGGTGATTGGTATTCACCTTACCAACGAGGATTATTACCATCTCAACACAACGCTGTGCTTGGTCAGCGAAGACACCTGTCTGGCCTACCCGCCCGGTGTGGGTGAAGAAGGCATGAAGATCCTGCACATGTTTTTCAAGAATGTGATTGAAATTCCAAAGGTCGAAGCCCATCCGCCCCATTTCGCGGGCAATGCTTTTTCACCAGACGGCAGAATTGTGTTAATTCAGCACTCCTGCGAAAAAACAATCGCTGCCCTAAGGGATCTGGGTTACATCGTACTGGGCATCGACACCTCTGAATATATCAAATCGGGCGGTTCAGTTTTCTGCATGAAAATGATGGTTTACTAAATTTAACGGAATTGGGGGGGCTGATTTAGTTGTCTAAGACAGAACAAATCATCAAGCAGACCGAAAATTACAGCGCCAATAATTACCACCCCCTGCCCGTTGTCATCGACAAAGGTGAAGGGTCTGGGTCTACGATTTAGAGGGCAAACAGTATCTGGATATGCTGTCCGCCTATTCCGCCTTAAGCCACGGCCACAGGCATCCGAAGATTATTCAAGCTTTAGTGGCACAGGCAAATAAGGTTACCATTACCTCGCGAGCCTTTCACAACGAAAAGATGGGCCCCTTTCTACAGAAACTTTGCACCCTAGCTGGGTACGAGAAGGCCTTACCCATGAACACTGGGACGGAAGCGGTGGAAACGGCAATCAAGGCAGCCCGCAAGTGGGGGGGAAATGAAGAAGGGCGTGCCCAAAAACAAAGGAGAAATTATTGTCTGCGAGAATAACTTCCACGGCAGGACAGTCACCGTAGTAAGTTTCTCATCGGAAGAGCAGTACCGCAGTGGTTTTGGACCCTACACACCCGGGTTTAAGATTATCCCTACGGCGATGCGGAAGCGTTGGAAAAGCGATAACTCCTAACACGGTGGGCTTTCTTTTAGAACCCATCCAAGGCGAAGCGGGAGTGTTAGTGCCGCCTGAAGGCTATCTTGCCGAAGTGAAGCGGATCACCAAAAGCACAATGTACTCTTAATGTTTGACGAAATCCAAACCGGTCTGGGCCGCACCGGCAAGCTCTTCGCCTACCAGCATGAGGATGCCAAACCGGACATCCTGATCTTAGGCAAGGCACTTGGCGGCGGAGTTTATCCTGTGTCGGCGATCCTCACGGCCAATGATGTGATGGAAGTGTTCACGCCGGGCGATCACGGTTCTACTTTTGGAGGCAACCCGCTGGCATCCGCCGCGGGTGAAGCGGCCCTGCAAGTTTTGCAGGAAGAAAGACTAACGGACAGGGCCCAAGAGATGGGCCAATACTTTATGGCAGGCCTCAAAAAAAATCAAAAGCCCAAGGGTGAAAGAGGTACGGGGGGGCAAGGGACTGTTAATCGGTGTAGAAATCAAAGAAGAATACGGTACCGCCCGGCCCTACTGCGAAAAATTGATGATCTTGGGATTGCTCTGCAAGGAAACCCATCACCAGACCATTAGATTCGCTCCCCCCCTTTGGTTATTGCCAAAGAAGACATCGACTGGGCTTTGGATCGGATCGAACCGGTCTTGAGATAACAACAAACTTGTAATTCTCCTTTCGAGGCAAGGGCACCCCCCAACCGCACGGTCGGGGTGCCCTGCCCTTTTATCTAATTGCTGAACAGATCCCCCCCTGCTAAAACCTTGAGGTTTTCAAACACCCTTG
>JMBX01000289.1_pt1 | contig 13175 bp, 25 predicted proteins | sample 616521 | NCBI WGS metagenome assembly JMBX01 (sample SAMN02727906, study PRJNA239997) | anaerobic digester metagenome | biome: anaerobic digester; isolation source: mesophilic anaerobic digester inoculated with municipal waste water sludge... | place: Germany: Bielefeld University, CeBiTec ...
CAATGCAAAATTCAGCAAAGATGCGCTCTAAAACATTTTCCCGCACCGTTTCTCCCGTGATTTCTCCTAAATATTCCAGCGCACCATACAAATCCACCGCGATCAAATCCAAGGGCAGCCCCCCCCGGCGCAGCGTAACCAAGGCTTGCCCCCCCAGCGAGGCCTCGGCCTTTTGCACCGCATGTTTATGCCTGGCCCTGGTTAAAAAAAAGCCCTTGACCCGGCAAAGGTCATGGTGGAACCGCTGCCGATGCAGGAGAAAATAGCCTCAGCCAACCGATCAACCACACCGCTGTCGCCGCTGACAAGAGAGACTTCCAAAACGGGCCCGGATCCTAAATCGCCCAGTGCCGCCAATTCCCACACGGGCGGCAAATCAGCTTTGTTGATAAGGATTAAGCGGCGCCTGCCCCGCGTCCGCTTCAGCAATGCAAAGTCATCGCTTGTCAAAGGAACACTGCGATCGAAAACGTGCAGTACAAGATCGGCCCCATCAAGCAGTTCTAGGCTGCGGGCCACCCCCAGCTGTTCAACCACATCTTTGCTTTCCCTAATGCCGGCCGTATCCACAAGCAAGAGCGGTATACCCCGCAAATTAACTGCTTCCTCGATCGTATCGCGAGTTGTACCGGGAATATCGGTAACAAGCGCTCTATTTTCATCTAAGAGCTTATTCAGTAGGGTTGATTTGCCCACATTGGGCTTACCCGCAATTACTGTTTTCAGGCCCTCCCGCAAAATCTTGCCATCATCCGCCGTGGCGAGCAAGTCACGGAGTTCAGCCAGGCAGTGGACGATCACCGCTTCGATTTCGGCCAACTCCACTTCGGGCACATCGTCTTCGGGAAAATCAACACTCGCCTCCAAACGCACCACTATCTCAAACAACCGTTCATTAACCGCAGCGATGCGCCTGCTTAGGTTGCCTTCCAACTGGTCAACCGCCACCTGCAGCCCCCAGCGCAGTCCGGGATTGAATAATATCAATAACCGCCTCCGCCTGGCTTAAATCCAAGCGGCCGTTCAAAAAAAGCCCGTTTGGTAAACTCCCCCCCGGGGTCGGCCAGCCTAGCGCCTAGTTTCAGCGCCAAGTTTAAAATCTCCCGCAAAACAACCACGCCGCCATGACATTGAATTTCCACCACATTTTCTCCGGTATAGGAGTGTGGTGCCAACATTACCAAAGCCAGTGCCTCATCCAACTGCCTGTTTTGCTCCACATCTATTACTTTGCCGTAGCGCAGAGTATAGGTGCCTAATTCACTGAGTTTCTCACCCCCCCTGTTGGCAGCGAACATTCGTTCCCCCCAATCTGCACCGCCGCGGGGCCGCTCAGGCGCACAATGCCAATGCCGCCCTCACCTAAGGGTGTAGCTATCGCTGCAATTGTGTCATTGATCACCGCCATCACCTCAATCTCTATTTTATCACAAAATAAAAAAAGGGCGTGCCCTAAGGCACACCCGCTTTCGGCAACCGGCGATTATTTGGGCAGCACTACTACGCGCCGGTGGGGGATCTTGGCCCTCACTTTCCGTCTCCACCCCATCAAATTCCTGTACAGCTTGATGTACAATGCGGCGCTCCGCCGCGTTCATGGGCTCCAACGGCACCCTGCGCCCCCCCGTTAAGCTGGCCTTTTCGGCCGACTTGCGGGCCAAATACCTGATTGTCTCTTCCCTTTTAGCCCGGTATTCGCCAATATCCAGCAGAATGCGCACCCATTCACCGCCCTGGCGATTTACCGCCAGTGTTGTAATATACTGCAGACTATCGAGTGTTTGCCCCCCCCGACGTCCGATTAATAGGCCTAAATCATCACCGCTGATTTCCAGTTTAATGGACCCATCCTCTACAGTGCCGGCCACGTCCGCCGCAAACCCCCCCATTTTTTTCTAAAAGTTCTTTGACAAATTCCAAAGCCGCTTCCAGCTTTACTCCTTCAATGGGGGGGCTTTGTACTGACTACCACTCGGGCCATTTTAGAGCCCAACAGCCCCAAAAAGCCCTTGCTGCCTTCATCTAACACGGTCACTTCGACCTCATCTAGTTGGACCTGCAGTTTCTCCAGCGCCTCTGCTACGGCTTCGTCCACGGTCCGGGCAGCCACTTCGATTGTTCTCATTACTCCGGCCTCCTTATTGAACAGGATACATCTTATTGATATAAGCCTGTTGCGCTATGGAAAATAGATTGCTAGTAATCCAATATAAGACCAATCCGGAGGGAAGACTAACGCTAAAAAAACCCAATCATCAGCGGCATCATAATCAGCATTGTTTTGCTGAGTATCCGTAATTGTCATCCGGGACTGCAAGTAAGTGGTTGCCGCAGCCAAAATAGGAAGTATAAAGTATTTATCAGTCTCGCTGAGCATCCAAATAAGGAATTTCCCCCCCTCATCGCCGAAGGGGGGAGTTCTCTCAGTACCCTAAAGAACGCCCACAGAATCGGCAGCTGGATCAACAGAGGCAGGCACCCGCCAAAGGGGGGGTTGATCTTATTTTTTTTGATAAAGCTCCATGACCCTCTTATTTAGTTCTTCCTTATTATCTTTGTACTTTTTCTGAAGCGCGTCCATCTCGGGCTGCATCTTCTTTATGGCGATCATATTTTTCGTTTGGCTGAGAGTTAAGGGATACAAAAGCAGCCGAACGATAATGGTGGCCAAAATGATACTTACCCCCCCGTAACTGTTGGTAAACTGAAACAGACTCTGCAAAAGCCAGCCCAGCCCCCCCGGCTAACACATCCATAATTTTACCCAATGCTTTATCCTCCAATCAACTCAACTAAGGAACAGGATCATATCCTCCCGGATGCCAGGGATGGCATCTACCTATTCTCAATATAGCCCACCACAGCCCTTTCCACCCGTATTGAGTGATAGCCTCCGCCGCATAGGCTGAACAAGTGGGATAAAAACGGCAGCTGCGGGGGGGCAGGAGAGGGGGGGAGATGCACCTTTGATAACCCCTTGATCAAAAAAAAGTGCTGTCTTAAGCATTGTCCTCACCTTCACTACCTGTAATTCTGGTCAAAACCAGATCCCTCCATAACCCGCCAAACATCTTGCTTTAGTTGGTGAAAGTCTGTTTGCGGAGCAGAGCGCTTGGCGCCGACCACAAATCGTAACCCTCGACAACAAGCGGCTCCAGCTCGGCGAGGATCACCCGCAGCCTTCTTTTGATCCGATTGCGCATCACCGCGTTACCCATTTTCTTACTTACAGCAAAACCTACCCGACTGACCTCGCGGTCCGTGGGTAGGGCTGAGACCACTACGTAGCGGCCGAAGTGAGGTCTGCCCCCCCGGCGATAGACCAAGCTGAATTCCTGCGGGCTCTTTAAGCGCTCCACATTAAAACCCCCCCTGCGTAAGCCGGCCCCCCCGTGAAAACAAAACCCGCGAACGGGCTCAAAACCTTCCTTAAGCGGACAGCCTCTTGCGTCCTTTGCGTCTCCGACGGGAAACGACCCGGCGCCCGGCGGCCGTTTTCATTCTGGCCCTGAAACCATGTAGACGCTTTCTTCTGCGTCTTTTAGGCTGATAGGTTCTTTTCAAACCAAACCCTCCTCTCAGTCAAGCAAAGCACTTCCATAGCGATTATATCTTATAATTTTGAACACTGTCAATAGGAAATCCCCCCGCTGCCCGTTATGCACAACTTCACAACAATTTGTTTGGAGCGCTGTGGAAATCTTTCTTAAACACATGTTCCCGTCCGCAAACACCCCCCCATTAAACGGGCATTTATTATCCACATCTTGGGGATAACTTGGGGGATAAACCCCGCAGCCGGCCCTGTGGAAACTGTTTTGCCCCCCCATTTTAAACTGGGATTATCAATTGTTTATACAATTGGGTCTCCTTTGCGTAAATCCCATTTCGACACGTGTGCATAACATTGGGGAAAAAAAATATCTTTTTACCCTAAACAGCTGGTTACGACAGTTTGTTTCTACCTGTGGATAACTTGTTCGTTTTGTGGATAACCCCCCCTGAAGCCTCATTGGCAATCCGCTTCAGGAACGGCGCGTATTGTGAATAACCCCCCCACAGTCGCCCTTTTACGCCGCAGAACGAAAAAGCAGGGATCCTGACCGGAAATCAAGAAATGAGGACGTACCGTTTTGTTTGGGAGGGTAGCTGATGGAACAATTAAACCAGTTATATTTGGTCTGGGACGAAGTGCTGGCGATTATGGCCGGCGAACTGGCCGCACCGTCCTTTGATGCTTGGTTAAAAATAGTAGGCCGGTTCAGCTGGAAGGCAGTATCCTCTATGTTGAGTTCCCCCAATGAATTCACCAAGGACTGGGTCGAAGCACGCTACACCAATCCGCTTCATAAGACACTGCGGCAGGTGGTCAACAGAGATTGGGATATCCGCTTCGTAATACCGAGGGGGGAGTCAAACCGCTGGCCGCTACACCCAGCATCCCGGAACCGCAGCACAATCGGAACCAGATGGGAACGACGGTGCCCGAATCGGCTCCACAGGAGGCCGTACCCGAGTCGTCCGTATTAAACCGGCGTTATACATTTGATTCTTTCGTAGTCGGCAACTCCAATCGCTTCGCCCACGCCGCATCCCTCGCGGTTGCGGAAGGGCCTGCCAAAGCATATAACCCTCTGTTCCTTTACGGGGGGGAGTGGGTCTGGGTAAAACACATCTAATGCATGCCATCGGCCATCATGCTTTAGCTCGCAACCCGGGGGGGCTTTCCGTTTATTATGTGACTTCTGAGACTTTTACGAACGATCTGATTACGGCCATTGGTAAAAAAAATCCATGATCGATTTTCGTAATAAATACCGTAATGTCGACATTCTCCTGGTGGATGACATCCAATTCGTGGCAGGAAAAGAATCCACACAGGAAGAATTTTTTCATACCTTTAATGCGCTTTATGAGGCCAACCGCCAGTTAATCATATCCTCCGATCGGCCTCCAAAAGATATCCCGACACTGGAAGAACGCCTGCGCAGCAGGTTTGAGTGGGGGGCTTGATTACCGATATCCAGCCGCCCGATCTGGAAACCCGCATAGCCATTTTAAAAAAAAGAAGGCGTCTTTGGATAATTTAATCATCGATGCGGAAGTCCTCCATTATATAGCGACACACATTCAATCCAACATTCGCGAACTGGAGGGCGCCCTTGTGCGGGTGACCGCCTATGCCGACCTACACGATGCGGCAGTAGATTTAAACTTGGTAACGAAAGCCCTGCAGGATATTATTAAAGCACCCGCCAACAGGCCGGTGACAATTGATGTAATCCAAGGCGCGGTTGCCAAACATTTCAGCATTAAGACTGCGGAGATGAAATCGAAAAGGCGCACACGCAACATTACCTTTCCAAGGCAGATTGCTATGTATTTAGCGCGCGATTTGACAGATAACTCCCTGACCGAAATCGGTGCCGCCTTCGGGGGGCCGTGATCATACCACTGTAATTCATGCCTACGACAAAATCGAAAGCGAGCTCAAACTTGATCCCATGCTAAAAATACGATTGAAGAACTAATCGAACGAATTCACCGCGCTTGAGCGTAAGGTGTGGAAAACCCCCCGGGATAGCGCTTCGACCTTTTTTTATCGATGTGGGCGGTGTGGAAGAAAAATGACAGCGATCAACAACTTATCCTTTCGCCTTTTCCTTCATACAGCGGCGTTGTCCGAGTTTTCCACATTTACACAGACCCTACTACTATTATTACTAAAAAGATCTATCTTAACGGTTCGACGGTCAAAAAAAACACCTAATCCACAAGGAGGTATGTTTATGCATTTTCAAATTTCCGGTTCCGAATTACTCTCTCTAGTCAGTTTGGTTGAAAAGGCTGTAGCTCCAACCGATGCAGTACCGGCCTTAACCGGTATCCATTGTGCCGCGAAAGATGACAAACTCACCCTAACTGCCAATAATTTGCAGCTTGCCATCCAAAGCAGCGCACCTTGCACCGTTTTTAAACCGGGAGAATACATCCTGGACGGCCGCCTTTTTGCGGAATTGGTTCGAAAACTGCCCAGTGATAATGTTGTTATGGAGTACAAGAATGATCAAGTCGCGATTACCGCGGCCACAATGGAGTTTTTCCTCAACACTATTATCGCCGATGAATTTCCGGCCTATCCCAAATGCTCAGAAAAGGTATTGGCAATTACTGATCGGGAATTAGAACGCCTGATCCGCAACAGCAGCTTTGCAACCTCTACTGACGATCACCAGCCCATTTTCTCGGGGGTCTTGGTTGAAATCGGGGAAGAGGGATTTCAATTTATTGCTACAGATTCTAACCGCCTGGCGTATGCCAAGGCGGCCAGCGGGGGAAGCACAGGTACAAAACCGTCAATTCATTGTCCCCAAGGCCAACTTGCTGGAATTAAACCGCTGCCTGCCCCTAACAGAAGAAGTGGTACAAGTTTTTATGGCGATAATCAGTTGGCCTTTGAATTTGACAGCACAATTTTTACCACCCGTCTCATTGATGGTAAGTTTCCCAATTACCGCGCCGTTTTGTTTACGGAACAGGAAACGTCCGTAATCATCAAGCGGCGGCAGTTCATTGAAGCTTTGGAGCGTGCATCCCTATTTACACGCGTAGAAAAGTGCCCGTGATCATTCAAGTCACGGACGGGGTGCTGGAGATCGGCACCACATCTCGTTTAGGCAAAGCCCAAGAACAATACAACGTTGAACAGCGCGGTAAGAATGAAAAGGCGGCCTATTCACCGAAATTCATTTTGGATATGCTAAAAACAATGGCAGGAGAACAAGTGGAGTTTAGATTCGAAGGATCTCGGCAGGCCCTCATTAAACCTGAGGACAGCGAGGACCATCTCTACATTCTCATGCCTGTCAGAATCTGAGAGGCGGAACGATGGAGGAAATTAAAATCAAAACAGACACCATTCAGCTTGATCAATTGCTGAAATGGGCTAATGTGGTGGTTTCTGGCGGCGAAGGGAAGTTTTTAATTCAAAGCGGAGCAGTTTTCGTGAACGGAGAGGTGGAAAAACGCCGGGCGGCGAAAATAAAACCCGGCGATATTGTTGAACTTGCCGGGCAAACAAAATTCATTGTCGGTCGTGAACCCTAATGTACATCAAAAGACTGAACCTCTTCAACTTTAGAAATTACGAGCAGCAGGCGCTGGAGTTGGGTTCAGGCCTGAATATCTTTGTGGGGGGGACAATGCGCAGGGAAAAACGAACCTTTTGGAAGCAATTTATGTTCTCTCACTGAGTAAGTCTTACCGCACCGGCCGTGAGGCAGAATTAATTAGGCACGGTGAGCAGCGGGCAACTATCCAAGCCAAGGTGCAGAAAATGGCCGTTTTGGATCTGGAAGTTACCGTGAGCCAAACGGGCCCCCCCAAAAAAAACTGCTCGTTAACGGCAAAACAACCGGGGGCGAATTCTTTTATGGGCCGGCTGAACATAGTGTTATTTACCCCCCCGGACAGCTTACAGCTGGTGAAGGGTTCGCCGGGTGATCGGCGGCGTTTTTTTAGATATTCAAATCTGTCAGATCGATGCGGTCTACCGCAGCACTTTGTTGAAATATCAAAGGGTACTGCGGCAGCGCAATACCCTGCTTAAAGAGATACCCCCCACAAGCGAGCACTCCTCAGCCAGCTGCCCGCGTGGGATGGCCAGTTGGTGGCATTAGGTTCGCGGATTGTGCTGCGCCGCACACAAGTGGTGGCAGCCTTAGAGAAATATGCCGCAGCCGCACACGAAACAATCAGCAGGGAGCGGGAGCACCTGACAATCGCTTATCAACCCTTTTTTTGCCGGCACCAAGGCTGAAGACGGCGCAACCGAACCGCAAATAGAGGCGGTAACGGATATTTCCGGCGGCAGGTACAAGAAAAGAGGGAAGAAGAGATCTACAGGGGGCCACACGCTAGTGGGCCCTCAGCGAGACGATCTTATTTTTTCCATTAATGGGCGGGATCTTAGAACATACGGCAGCCAGGGGGCAGCAAAGAACAGCGGTACTCGCCTACATTTTGGCGGAACTGGAACTGATGATTGCCGAAACGGGTGAGCATCCCATTGTTCTTTTAGATGATGTGCTCTCCGAACTCGATCAGTCTCGACGTTCCTTTCTGCTTTCCATATTAAATAAAAAAAGCGCAGACCATTGTGACCACAACCAGCCTGGAAAGTTTCCCCCCCGGCGAATTGATGGATCAGGTAGCCACCTTCGAAATTAGGACGGGGAAAATAATGTGAGGAAGGGGACGGCGATGTTTTTGCATTTAGGAAAAGATGTGATGATTCCCACCAAAACAGTGATTGGCATTGTGAATTTGGCGAATTATCAATCGGAAATCAATGAGATCTTCCTTAAAACCGCCGAAGAGGAAGGATTTGTGATACAATTAGGAGAGGAACCCATTTCCTGCGTTATTACTTCTCGCTGTGTTTATCTTTCTCCCATTTCTGTGCAGACGCTTAGTAAGCGTGCCTGCCGGGGGGGTTATTCAAGTTAGAATCTGAGTGGTAAGGAGAGTCGGTAGATCTTGGAAAATAGACAACAACCAACCCCCCGCCTACACGGCAGAACAAATCCAGGTGTTGGAAGGACTGGAGCTGTTCGCCGCAGGCCGGGCATGTATATTGGCAATACTGACGTAAGCGGTCTGCACCATCTTTTCGTTGAAGTTGTCAACAACTCCATCGATGAAGCGATGGCCGGTTATTGCGATGAAATTCACGTTAAGATTCATGCAGATGGATCATTATCCGTGGAGGATAACGGCAGCGGGATTCCGGTGGAAATACACTCTAAAACTAATGTTTCCACCTTGGAGACCGTTTTGACCATTTTGCATGCCGGGGGGGCAAGTTCGGCCAGGAAGGCGCGCATTACAAAGTCTCAGGCGGGCTGCACGGGGGGGTGGGTGTGGCAGTGGTTAATGCCCTCTCCGAATGGCTCGAGGCACATGTCTGGTACAACGGCCGCCATTACACCCAGAAATACGGGCGGGCATAGCCCAGCACGATCTGAAAGACTTAGGTCCCACTAAAAAAAGCGGCACATTAATCCGCTTTAAACCGGATGCGCAAATCTTTGAAACAGTCGAGTTTCAGCCCGAAACGATCGTTTATCGTTTGCGGGAACTGGCCTTTTTAAACAAGGATATCACCATTACCTTTGAGGATCACCGTTCAGGCCGCGAACACCGTTTTTTTGTACAAAGGCGGCATCGTCTCCTATGTGGATTATTTGAACCGCAATAAAACGGTGATTATCAAAAACCCCGTTTATTTTAGCGTAGCCAAGGATGATATTGAAGTTGAGGTGGCGATCCAGTATAACGATAGTTTCGCCGAGACCACCCTAAGCTTTGCGAATAATATCAACACCCACGAAGGGGGGGACCCATCTGATCGGTTTTCGCAGTGCGCTGACCAGGACGATTAACGATTATGGGCGCCGCAAAAACATACTTAAGGAAAACGATGAGAACCTAACGGGCGATGATGTGCGGGAAGGATGCACCTCCATTATCAGCGTGCGCATTGCCGACCCCCCAGTTTGAGGGGGGCAGACTAAAACGAAGCTGGGTAACAGCGAAGTGCGTGGTCTGGTGGAATCCATTGTGGGCGAAGAACTTTCGGCATTTTTAGAGGAAAATCCGGGTGAAGCAAAGCGCATACTGGATAAGGGCCTGCAGGCCGCTCGAGCTAGGCATGCGGCACGCAAGGCGCGGGAACTGACCAGGCGCAAAGTGCACTGGAAGTTTCTTCGCTGCCGGGCAAACTCGCCGACTGCAGCCTGACCGATCCCGAACTGTGCGAGTTGTTTATTGTGGAAGGGGATTCGGCGGGCGGAACAGCAAAACAAAGTCGTGATAGGCGCTTTCAAGCTATTTTACCTCTGCGCGGCAAAATTTTAAACGTGGAAAAAGCGCGTTTGGACCGCATTTTAAGCAATAATGAAATCAGAACCATGATTACCGCCTTTGGCACAGGCATCGGGGAAGATTTCGACATAGAAAAGGCCCGTTACCATAAAATCGTGCTCATGACCGATGCGGACGTGGACGGGGCCCATATTCGAACTCTGCTGTTGACCTTTTTCTACCGTTATATGCGGCCGTTGTTGGAGTACGGCTATGTTTATATTGCGCTGCCCCCCCTTTGTATCTGGTGCGCAAGGGCAGGGAAGCCTTCTATGCTTTTTCTGACGAAGAATTGGACGAGATTCTGGAACGGGAAGGAAGGCGGGGGGAATTACAATCCAGCGCTACAAGGGTCTAGGTGAGATGAACGCCGATCAGCTGTGGGATACAACGATGGATCCGGAAAAAAAGGACAATTCTGCAGCTTAAAATAGAGGACTTCATCCTGGCCGATGACATTTTCACAACCCTAATGGGTGAGAAAGTGGAACCGCGGCGGGAGTTTATTGAAGAACACGCCCATGAAGTCACTAACTTAGACATCTAGGTAAGAATAAATTATAGGGGGGGTGCATGTTTTTGAGTATTAATCTGCACGATGGAAAAGTAATCCCCATTAGAATCAGCGATGAAATGAAAACATCGTATATTAACTACGCCATGAGTGTGATTGTGGAGCGCGCTTTACCCGATGTCAAAGACGGGTTAAAACCGGTTCAGCGGCGCATTCTCTATGGCATGCTCGAGCTGGGTAACAGCCTGACCGGCCCCCCCATAAAAATCGGCAAGAATAGTGGGCGACGTAATGGGAAATACCACCCCCCCACGGAGATACCGCCATCTATGATGCCATGGTCCGCATGGCCCAGCCTTTTCCTATCGGGGCATGCTCGTGGACGGTCACGGTAATTTCGGCAGTATCGACGGTGACCCTCCGGCAGCAATGCGCTACACTGAAGCGCGTTTGTCTAGGCTGGCCATGGAAATGCTGCGCGATATTGATCGGGATACAGTTGATTTCATACCCAACTTTGATGAGACTTTGGAGCAGCCCGCGGTGCTGCCCAGCAAATTTCCCAATCTATTGGTCAATGGGGGGGCGGCGGGGGGGATCGCGGTGGGCATGGCAACCAATATTCCCCCCATAACTTGGGGGGGAAGTGGTGGATGCACTGGTCGAGCTAATCGACAATCCCAACGCCACACTGGAAGATTTGATGAGCCATATTCATGGCCCTGATTTCCCACCGGCGGGTTGATTCGCGGTGTGGACGGTATTCGAGATGCTTTTGCAACGGGTCGGGGGGGCCGCATTCGTATGCGGCTAAAAGCCAGATTGAGGCCATGTCTAACGGAAGATATCGTATTTTAGTTACTGAACTTCCTTATCAAGTGAACAAGTCGCGCTTAATAGAAAGAATAGCGGATTTAGTGCGGGAAAAACGAGTCGAGGGTATAACCGATCTTAGAGATGAGTCAGACAAGAGTGGTATGCGCATTGTGATGGAGCTGCGGCGCGATGCCAACCCGAACGTGGTTTTGAACCGCCTGTATAGGTACAGCCAACTGGAAGACACTTTTGGGGTCATTATGCTCGCTTTAGTGGACAATGAGCCCAAGGTCTTGAGCCTAAAAGAGGTACTCAACCATTATATAGATCACCAAAAGATGTAATTATCCGCCGGACCCGTTTTGATCTGCATAAGGCGGAGGAACGGGCCCACATTTTGGAAGGCTACCGCATTGCTCTGGATAATATAGACGAGATAATCGCCTTGATCAGATCGGCCAAGAATGATCAGGTCGCCCGGGAGGGCCTAATGAAGCGCTTTAACTTATCCGAACGCCAAGCAGTTGCGATTTAGATATGCAGCTGCGGCGCTTAACCGGGTTGGAGCGGGACAAGATCGAGGAAGAGTATGCCGAACTGCTAAAGACAATCGCCGAATTGCGCTCGATCCTCGGCGATATGAACTTGGTCTATCAAATCATTAAGGAAGAATTGCTGGATATCCGGGATCGATTCGCCGACCCCCCCGCCGCACAAAGATCATGACCCAGGCGGGTGATTTGGATGAAGAAGATTTAATCGCGGAAGAAGATATTTTAGTGACCATGACCCACCAAGGTTATATCAAACGCCTGCCGGTAGATACTTACCGCGCCCAGCGCAGGGGTGGGCGGGGAATCACCGCTTTGAACACACGGGCGGAAGATTTCGTGGAGCAGCTGTTTATGGCCAGTACCCACAGCTACGTCCTCTTTTCACCAATAAAGGCAGAGTGTATCGTTTGCGCGGGCATGAAATACCTGAGGCGGGCCGCAACGCCCGCGGGTTTGCGGTAATCAATTTGATTAACCTTGAACCGGGCGAGCGCATTCAAGCTACCATTCCCGTCGAGGAGTATTCTGATGATCGTTACTTGACAATGGCCACTCGCAACGGCACCATTAAAAAAACGGTCTTAAGCGAATTCGAAACAAACCGCAGCGGCGGGCTGATCTGCATCACTCTTATTGATGATGACGAATTAGTGGGAATCGAGCTCACCACAGGCGACGGAGAAGTAATACTGGTTACAAAGAATGCGCAGGCAATTCGCTTTGCGGAGGAACAAATTAGGCCCATGGGGGGGCGCCAGGCGCAGGGAGTAATCGGTATCAGGCTTGATAAAGGTGACGAGGTGGTGGGCCTCGGGGGGGTTGTCGCGGACGGGGCTGATCTACTGGTTGTGACAGATCGGGGGGGCTTCGGTAAACGTACCCCCCCCTGGAAGAGTACCGGGCCATTAATCGGGCCGGCAAGGGCGTGCTTACCTTAAATAGGACGGAACGCACCGGCTCGATCATAGGTATTCAGGTGGTGCAGGAAGCGGGCGAAATTATGCTCCTTTCTTTGGAGGGGGATTGCGATTCGCATGAAAGTCGCGGAGATTTCCCGTATGGGCCGCAACACGCAGGGAGTGACCTTGATGCGGTTAGATGCGGATGATAAAGTGGTGGCAGTAGCCAACATTGTGGGTAGGGAGGAAGAACCACCTGCTCAAGACGGAGAAACTAAAATTGATGTTGACACGTATTTTGTTCCATGCTATAGTAGTGAAGCTGTCCCCCCCTGCGGGGGGCAGTTTCATCCCTCCAAAGCCAAATTTTATCTGCAAAGAAACATTGACGCCGGGGGGTAAACGTGGTAATATAGCTGTGCTGGCCGCAAAACCGGGAAATGCTTTATTCATGGTAATCGGTCGGCA
>JMBX01000290.1_pt1 | contig 13165 bp, 25 predicted proteins | sample 616521 | NCBI WGS metagenome assembly JMBX01 (sample SAMN02727906, study PRJNA239997) | anaerobic digester metagenome | biome: anaerobic digester; isolation source: mesophilic anaerobic digester inoculated with municipal waste water sludge... | place: Germany: Bielefeld University, CeBiTec ...
CCCTTTTTCATCTTCCATCAAGAACATCCCTATTACTCTACATTTTATCATACATCCTGGGAAGGTGGGGGGGTTAGCCATGAGTACCATTATATCTATAGGGTCACCGTCTTCTGCTAAAGTATTAGGGATAAATCCATAATCCGCAGGATAAAACATGGGGGGGAAAATAATGCTCTATCTAAGACAAATACCCTTCTTTTTTCGTCATATTCATATTTATTGCTACTGCCTTTGGGTATTTCTATAAAAGCATCTACTATTATATCCATTAAAATCACTCCTATTTATTTAGTTTTAATGCTCTTTCTCGTATTTTTCTATCTTCTTCATCAATAGGTTCATCCAATACGATATTATGAGGAATTGATTTTCCATTTTCATCGACAAATACAAATGTTATAAAACCATCTGAAAGAATTTTATTTGAATCGTTTTTAGTTATTTTACCATATACGGTGAAACTTGTTCTTCCAACCTTTGCAAATCGTGTTTCTAAATTTATTATATCTCCTTCATTTCCTGGTTCAGTAAAAGTGAGTCCATGAATATTGACACAAACGATATTTTCTGGTTTTTTTGTATATTTTGCACCACAGATAAAACAAGCTTCTACGAACCATTCTGCCATTCTACCAGCAAATAGGGTTCCGTGATGATTTAAATCTTCAGATTTTACTAATCTTGAGACTTTTACAAATTCCAAAGTTTATTCCTCCTTATAATAAATTTTATTATACCCTTTTTATTTGCCACTATATAAGTAAATAAGCACTTATAAATTGCATAACTATATATTATTATAATTTTTTTGTTTTATATCAATCAAAGGCAAGTAAAAAAACTTAAAAATAGAACTAAAACAAATATTTTTATATCAAAACTTCCCCCCCAAATACTGTTATAATTAAAATGAGAAACAATATAAACAGGAGGATGGTATGAAAGTATATATTAGTGCTGATATAGAAGGGGGGGTAACAGGGGGGGTTACCCATTGGGATGAGACGGAAAAGCCCAAAGCAGATCATAAGGATTTTGCTCATCAGATGACTTTAGAAGTAAAAGCTGCCTGTGAAGGAGCTATCAATGGAGGAGCAGATGAAATCTGGATAAAAGATGCCCATGATAGTGGAAGAAATATAGATCACAACCTATTACCTAAAAATACCAAGTTGATTAGAGGATGGAGTGGTCATATATTTTCTATGGTACAGGAATTAAATGAAACCTTTGATGCAGTAATATTTGTGGGATACCATTCATCTGGAGGAACCAATACCAATCCATTATCCCATACTATGAGTACACAATTTGATTATATAAAACTTAATGGAGAGATTATAAGCGAATTTTTAATACATGCCTACATAGCTAATTATTTCAAAGTACCAGTAGTATTTTTGTCTGGGGATTTGGGAATTTGTGATGAAGCTAAGAGGATAAATGAACATATTATGACCATACCGGTAAAAGAGGGTATAGGAAATTCAACAATAAATATTCATCCACAGTTGGCTATAGATCTTATAAAAAAATGGAGTAGAAAAAAAGCCTGAAAAGAAATTTATACCTTTGCAATATAGAGTTACCAAAGGAGTTTGAACTTGAAATTAAATATAAAGAACATGCTATTGCATATAGGAAATCTTCTTACCCAAATGTAGAACAAATAGGACCAAAAGCAATAAGATTTATATCTAAGGATTATATGGAAGTATTAAAAGCTATAGAGTTTTTAGTATAGGAGTAGGTATAGTTTATGAGAAGAAATACTAAGAACGTCGAAGATAAAATAATAAGAAATAAAATACTTTCCATGATATTACCTATAACCTTAGAAAATATATTGCAAATGACTGCGGGAATTGTTTCCATGGCCATGGTAGGAAGGATTAGCCCTTTAGCAGTGGGAGCTATAGGCATAAGTAATATTATTTTTAATATAATTTGGGCTATATTTAAGGGGGGGTGGCTACAGGTACATCGGTATTTGTAGCTCAATCCTATGGTGCAAAAAATTATAATAAGCTAAAGAGAATTGTAGAACAAACCCTATTTTCTTCAATTATATTGGTTATTATTTTCCAACAATTGTTATTTTGGAATGCAGGAAGTTTGCTTAAGATATTTGATCCAAGCCCAGAATTATTAGCAAATGGTACTCTTTATTTAAGGATTATTTCTTGGGGGATTGCCTTTTATTGCTATAGTTCTTATGGTAGCTGGAGTCCTTCAGGGAATGGGAGATGCTAGAACTCCCATGAGAATAGCCTTTATAATGAATATATTTAATATATGTTTTCCTATATATTTATATTTGGTAAACTAGGGATTAAAGCTATGGGATTAAAAGGAGCTGCCTTTGGGATACTGATTGCTCAGCTTGTAGCTGCACTATTAGGAGTAAAACTCTATTTGGGAAATATGGTGTGTTAACGGAGATGGGAGGCAAGTTTACTTTTAGCTTTAAGTTAAAAGAAGTAATACCTATATACAAAGTTGGCCTCCCTACTTCTTTTGAAACTATATTTTGGGAGGTAGCAGCGATATTTTTAGCAAAAGCAATACTAACTTATGGTGAAATTGCCTACGCTGCATATCAACTGGGATTACAAGCAGAAGCCATTTCCTATATGCCAGCAGCTGGATTTGGTGTGGCAGCTACTACTTTTCTAGGCCATGCTATAGGTTCTCAGGATAAAGAGCAAGGGAAGAAGTACATAAGACAGTTAATCAAATGGACTAGCATACTAACTATATTTACAGGAGGAGTGCTTTTAATCTTCCCATCTCAAATAATGAGATTGTTGACCAATGATATCCAGGTAATTGAAATTGGAGCTATGTATCTATTTATTATGGGGGGGATTGTTCAATTGCCTCAAAATATAAATGGAGTATTAAATGGAGCTTTAAGAGGTGCAGGGTATTCAAAGATACCTATGGTAGTAGCTATATTAGGATTATGGTTAATCAGGGTACCTTTATCCTTATTGGTAGCTTATGTTTTAAATAAAAGCATTACTTTTATATGGATAGCATTTGGCTTGGACTTAGTGTTTAGATTTATAGTGAGCTTAATAATATTTAAGAGGAAAAATATATATGAAAGCAAATCATTAATTGGAGTTGATTAGATGAAGGATATAGAATTAGCTAAAAAGTATTTGGAAGAAGATAATTTAGCTCTAGCAGTAGTTAAAAACGGGGGAATTAATATACAAGAGCCAAGAAAAAGGCATAAAACCCATGTATTTTTTTGGCTATTAATGAGAAGGGAATATTAAAAGGAACATCTATTGCAGATAAGGTAATAGGTAAAGGTGCTGCTATGCTTTGCAGCTATATAGGAGCTAAGGAATTATATGCCCAGCTAATATCGGAAGGTGCTATAAAAGTACTAGAAGAAGAAAATATAGTATACACATATGACAGGATTTGTCCTTATATAAAAAAAACAGGGAAAAGTCGGATATGTGCCCTGTAGAAAAGATTGCTACTGAGTCTAAAAATGTAGAGGAGCTACTGGATAGAATAAAAGATTTTTTACAGGTTTAGATGGTATTATATTCAAAAGGCTTTAGAAAATATAGATAGTATTAGGCTATTTACTTATTAAATAATAAAGATGATTAATGATTATACTAAAAAAATAGATTGAATAAAGCAATTAAAATTTAAGATTAATAATGTTTTAAAACAACAGTCTTTTTAATAGGACTGTTGTTTTTGTGATATAATTTATCTAAATAATACTATATAAGGAGTGATAGAATGGGTCTACTTATTAAAAATGTAACCTTAGTACCTATGGATGGTAAAAAAAGAAGTATTAAAAAATACAAATATCTATATTGAAGAGAACAAGATAACCCATATAGGAGAATTGAATGAAGATATAGAGGTCACTAGAACTATAGACGGGAAAAACAAGGTGGCTATGCCTGGGCTTATAAATGCTCATACTCATGTTGGTATGTCTTTACTTAGAAATTATGCAGATGATTTACCACTACATGAATGGTTAACGGAGAAGATATGGCCAGTAGAAGCAAATCTTACAGATGAGGATATATATTGGGGGGGTTCTCTTTTAAGTATGGTAGAGATGATACAATCTGGAACCACTGCTTTCTGTGATATGTATTTTTTCATGGATGAAGTGGGGGGGAAAGGCATAGAAGAAGCAGGAGTTAGAGGAATATTAACACGAGGCATAATAGAAGAGCCAGGCAGTGAAGAGGAAAAACTAAAGGATACAAAAAGACTTTATGATAATTGGAACGGGAAAGCAAATGGAAGAATTAAAGTAATGGTAGCACCTCATGCGCCATATACCTGTAGTCCATCTTATTTAGAAAAATAATAGATTTGGCTAAAGAATTAAATACAGGTATTCATATACATTTATCAGAAACTAAAAAGGAAGTAGAGGATAGTTTTGAACAATTTGGCAAATCTCCTATTAAGCATGTATACGATTTAGGACTGTTTGAATTACCTACAGTAGCAGCACATTGTGTCCATGTAGATGATGAGGATATTGAAATATTAAGAAATATGAATGTAAGTCCAGTAAATAATCCTAGTAGCAATTTAAAACTTGCTAGTGGATTTGCTCCAGTAGATAAGATGCTTAAAAAAAAGGCATATCTGTTGCATTAGGAACTGATGGTTCTTCAAGTAATAACAATTTAAATATGTTTGAAGAGATTCATTTAGCAGCTATTGTAAATAAAGCAGTTAATATGGATGCAACATCTGTACCAGCTATAGATGCTTTAAAGATGGCTACTATAAATGGGGCTAAGGCATTACTTTGGATAATGAAATAGGTTCTATAGAGGTAGGTAAAAAGCAGATTTAATTTTAATAGATATGGATAAACCCCCCCATATACACCCCCCCCTTCATAATATAATATCTGCACTAGCTTATTCAGTACAAGGTTCTGATGTGGATACGATGATAGTAGATGGAAAAATTATAATGGAAAATAGGGATATAAAAAACTTTAGATACAGAAAAGATAATGTTTTTTTGCTGAAAGAATATCAAAAGATTTAATAAATAGATAAGTATAATTAGCACTATAATCTTATTAACCCCCCCTTGTTATTTTTGTAGTATAATTTATTAAAGGGGGGGGAATTATCATGGCCTTTAAAGGCATAGATTTAGATGAAGATATAATTCAAAAGAACAAAATACCTATACTAATATATGATGAAAATTGGCAAAAATTGTTTGGAACTGTTGACAATAAAAATATTCAATATATCAAAGATGAATTGGTAGCATTGATAGAAAAGGAAAGGGAATTTGAAAAATTAAAAGAAAAACTTCAGAATGATAAATTACATGCTATGAAGATGATTTTAGGAATAGCAGATTCAGTAAATAACGAAAACAAGATAGAAAATATAAATTTATTAGATGAATACAAGCAAAAGATAGAGGATATAAATGAAGAATTAGAGGATATAATGTATCAATTGGAAACCCTCCCCAGGATATTAGGGAGATGAATTTTGAACTTCTGAAAGCTACAGTAGAATATGGATATAGGGAGCTGAAAACCAAGGAGAAAAAGTTAAATGCCGTTACAGAGGAATTGGAAACTTTAAGAGAAAAATTAAAGGATTTAATAAATGAAAAACATGATTATGAAGAATGGATAGATACAACTTATTCTTTTTTTACATGGTATGTTAGGGAGTCAGGAGATGGAAAAGCTAGACGAAAAAAAATATTAGATAAGGGAGAGTCCACATGGTTTTAAACAATGGGGTAGACATAGTATATATATCTAGAATAGAAAACTCATGAGGGATAAAAGGATAGATTTTACAATAGAATATTTACACCCGATGAAATAAAATATATAGAAGAAAAGAACCATAGTCCCCCCCAAACGGTGGCAGGTATTTTTGCTGCTAAGGAGGCTATAAGCAAACTTTTAGGGACAGGGATAGGAAAAATAAATTGGAAACATATAGAAATACTCCATGAGGAAGAAGGAAAGCCTTATGTAAACTTATATGATGAAGCTTTGAAGTTTAGTGGTCAATTGGGCATAGATGAATTTAGCCTTTCTATATCCCATGAAAAGGAGTATGCCATTGCCTTTGCAACAGGTTATGGTAAGAATAAGGGAATAGTATCAAAAAAATATTAAAGGGATGCTACCTAGAAGGGACAAGTTTTCCCATAAGGGAACCTTTGGAAGAGTAGGTATAATATCGGGTAGCCTGGGGGGGATGACAGGAGCAACTTATTTATCTTCCATGGCTGCTTTAAGAACTGGTAGTGGGTTGGTATATTCCATTGTTCCAGATAGTTTAAAGGAAGTCTTATCTATTAAACTTACGGAAGCAATAATAAAGCCAGTTGAAGATAGGAGTACAGGGCATTTTACTATGGATTCATTTCAACAGATAATCCATATAATAGAGGGGATGGATGCCATAGCTATAGGGCCAGGTATGGGAGTTGATGAGGAAAGAGTAGAACTTGTAAGGAAGATACTATTAGAATATAAAAAGCCTGTAATATTAGATGCTGATGGAATAAACTTAATCTCTTTGGATCCAACTATACTAATGGATAGACAGGGTGATACTATAATTACACCTCATCCAGGAGAATTATCTAGGCTATTGGGAGTAAGCATAGGGGGGGAGATTCAAAAAGAGCGAGTAGAATATTCTAAACTTACTTCCAATAAATATAATGTAATAACGGTATTAAAGGGAGCCAATACTCTGGTAACTGATGGAAAAGAAAAGGTATATAAGAATAATACTGGGAATCCAGGTATGGCTACAGCTGGTAGTGGTGATGTGTTGACAGGTATGATTACCAGTTTTATAGGTCAAGGAATCTCTCCTTATGAAGGAGCTGTGCTAGGGGGGGTTTATTGTCATGGATTGGCAGGAGATTTAGCTAGTAGGGATAAGGGAGAATATGGTATGATTGCTAGGGATATTTTAGATAATATCCCCCCCTACAGTATAAAAAAATTGGAGGATTAGAAACACAAATAATTGAGAAGAAAGGGAATATTCAAAAAAAATATGTAAAAAAAAGAAGGATTTTGTCCCTGAAAGGTGAATATATATTATAGGCATCTTATATATTAGCATGACAGGGGGGATAATGTGCAAAAACTAGATGAAATTAGGCCTACCTGGGTAGAGATAAATTTAGACAATTTAGCCCACAATATTAGAGAAATTAGAAAAATTACTAAAAAGGATACATTGATTACTGCTGTAGTTAAAGCAAATGCTTATGGTCATGGTTCAATAGAAGCTGCTAAAGTGTTTTTAGAAAATGGAGCAGACAGATTGGCGGTAGCGACTTTATCAGAAGCCATTGAACTAAGAAAGGCAAAAATATATGCACCTATATTGGTACTAGGATATATTCCTAAATCCCAATATTCTTTGGCTATAAAATGGAACATTAGTCAAACTATATATAACTATGAAAGTGCTAAAATCCTTTCCAATATATCCCAGGATTTAGGGGGGGAAAAATCTATAATCCATATAAAAATCGATACTGGCATGGGTAGATTAGGTTTTTTTACCAAAGGATGATTCAGTAGAGGATATAGTTAAAATATCCCAATTACCCAATCTGGAAATTGAAGGTATATTTAGCCATTTTCAAAGGCAGACGAAAGGGATAAAGGCTATACAATATATCAGTTTGAAAGTTTTATGGATATGGTTAAAAAAAATTGGATAATAGAGGAGTATATATTCCTATAAAACATATATCCAATAGTGCTGCAATCATAGATCTTCCCCCCCAATATCATCTAGATATGATTCGGCCGGGGATAATGTTATATGGTTATTATCCTTCAGAGGAGGTGGATAAGGATAGAATAGTACTAAGACCAGCTATGACGTTAAAAACTAAGGTTTCTAACATCAAAAAGGTACCGAAAGGTTCATATATTAGCTATGGAGGACTGTATGTTACAGAAAAGGAGTCTAAAATTGCTACCATACCTATTGGATATGCTGATGGATTTTCTAGACTTTTAACATCTAAGGCAGAGGCCTTTGTAAAGGGGGGGCACCGAGTGCCAGTAGTTGGTAGAATATGTATGGATCAATGTATGTTAGATGTATCAAATGTGGAAGATGTAGATATAGATGATCAGATAGTGTTGTTTGGCTATGAAGAAGGTCAACCTACTGTTGAGGAGATAGCAAATAAATTGAATACCAATAGCTATGAGGTAATCTGCATGGTAGGGAGAAGGGTTCCTAGAGTATATATTCAAGATGGTCAGATAATTAAAATAGTGGAATATCTGTTGGATTAATTGAATAAATATAAGCTAATGTTGACACAATTAATGTAAAGAATATATAATTGAATTATATTATAAATTTAGGCTTATTTGTGTTTTGTTATACAAACATTTGCTTGGGGGGGTGCAAATTTAATGGCTGAGACTAAAAGGATCATGGTCAGTCTACCAAATAGTTTGGTGGAAGAAGTGGATTTTATAGTATCTATGGAGAAGAAAAACAGGAGTGAATTTATTAAAGAGGCGATGAAATTATATATTCGTGAAAAACGGAAAGTTGAAGTTTATGAACAGCTTAAATACGGATATGTGGAGATGAGTAAAATCAACTTAACCCTTGCTGAAATGGGGGGGTTAGAACAAGACATGGCAGAGTTAAATGTTTACGAGGCAAAACTTACGGGGGGTGTGAAAAAATGTGATCGTAAAAGAGGAGATGTTTTTTATGCTGACTTGAGTCCAGTAGTTGGCTCGGAACAAGGTGGAGTAAGGCCAGTGCTTGTGATTCAAAATGATATTGGGAATAAATATAGTCCCACTATTATCATTGCAGCTATCACATCACAAATAAATAAGGCAAAATTACCTACCCATGTAGAAATCAACGCTCCTGACTATGGATTACCTAAGGATTCCGTAGTATTATTAGAGCAGGTCAGGACCATCGATAAAAAGAGGCTTCGAGAAAAAAATTGGTAGATTTAATGATGAGATGATGGCCAAAGTAGATGAATGTTTAAAAATAAGTTTAGGATTGATAGATTTGTAAAAAAAATAAGCATAATTAACATGCTTATTTTTTATTATATAGTATAATTTATAGAAGGAATTATTTGAATTAGGTTTAAATAGAAAGGTGGCTTTACTATGAAAGAAGATATTACTTATATATGTAAGTTAAGTAGTGAGCTTTCAGAAGAGGAGATAAAAGATTTTATTAAGGTATTTAACGAAGTATTTCATCTTGACTATGATATGAATTGGTTTAAATGGAAGTATCTAGATAATATATATGGGGGGGATTCCTATATGGTATTAGCTTACAAAGATGATAAAGCTGTAGGGGGGGCTCGTAGTTTTTGGAGAAATGATATAGATGGTTATATTTGTTATCAACCTTGTGATACTGGAGTATTAAAAGAGGCTAGGGGGGAAAGGGTCTATTCACCAAAATGACCTTAATTGCTTTAGACAAGACCAAGGATGGATTTATATATAATTATCCCAATGATAATTCTAGACCAGGATATTTAAAATTAGGATGGGAAATAAATAAATATTATTATATGAAACTGGTAATGAGCAATAAGAATTTGGAAAGAGAAACTAAGTATATTGATGAGGATTATTTAATATGGAGATTTGCAAAATCTCCAATAAATAAGTATTTCTATTGTGAAAAGAGAGGACAATCCTATTTACTTATCAATCGTAAAAATAATGTATATTACGTATTAGGTAGATTTAATCCTAAGTATAATGAATATTTTACAAAAGTGGATTCACCAATTTTATTTAACTATACTACAAAGGAGACAATGATGTATAAAATATTTAAGAACAAAGCCACAATTGTATCCTTTGAGAGGGAAGGTCAGGATATTAAGCAAAATAGATATTCCAATTTTTAAAGGCGACCATTTTTAGTTTTGAATAGATAATTAAAGATGACAGGAGGATGAAAATGAATAAAATCAAACTGAAAAAAAATTATCATGTTAATAGGGGGGGTGACTACATTAGTATTGGGGGGGCAACAGTGGCTTTTTCTGAGCCTGGTTCAGAGAATGATCCTCTAATATCTTTAAGCTATTTAGAAAGCAGGCTAGATCAATTAAAGTTGTATATAGATGAAAAACTGGAGGGTACAACTAATGGCGTTTCTACTGGTATGGAAGTAGTTGAAATAAACGCTGGTCAATCCATAATAGGTCGTTCTGGTACAGAAATAATCCTTAGGGGGGGAGGAAAGGCAACAGTTATTGCTGGAGAATTAGGAGGTTTATCTGATGTAACTGACGGTAAGGATCTAAAGATGAGTGCACTTGTTCCACCAAATCATTTGCTTATAATTCCCAGAGATGACTCTCGTGGAGCTTATGCTCATTACTGATGCTATATTTTAGTTAAGGGATACTATGAAATTAGATGAATATAAATGGGGGGGCTATGATATTATGTTAAAAAGATAGTTAAGGCTATATTAAAATATCCTATTATTTGGTAAACAATATCTATACCCATAATTATTATAAAAATAGCTCTACTAATAAAGATCAGGATATAGAGCATATAATTGGAAAAGATGATAGGATTTTAGTGTTTTCTCCTCATGTAGATGATGAAACCATTGGCCTTGGAGCTACTTTATTAAAACATAAAAGAGAAGAAAATCCAATGGCATTAGTATATTTAACTGATGGAGGGGGGGAGTACATCTAATATTTCTCGAGAAGAATTAGTACAATCTAGGAGAAAAGAAGGAGAGAAAGTAAAGGATAGTTATGGTTTTCATAAGGTATACTTTTTAGATGAAATAGATGGGGGGGAATTGGATTCTTCAACAGAGAATCTAATAGATAATATATTCAAAATATTATCTGAAGAAAGGCCTACAATTATATATACACCATTTTATTAGATGGACATAGGGATCATGTGGAAACAACTAGAGCTGTAATGAAGGGATTAAATAGATGGAATAAAAACTTTAATAGGATATATATGTATGAAGTCAATTGTCCCATACCTCCTGAGCTGGTAAATAGCATAAGTATTATGGATGAAAATCTATATATACAAAAGGAAATATATATAATATATTTGATTCCCAGTGGGCTATGGACTTTAGTGCATTTAGGTTATTAGATAGAAAGAAAAGATTTATAATTAATAGAGGATACGGAGCAGAAATATTTGTAAGAGTTGATCTAAATACACTTATTGAGATAGAGAAAGTTTTAAGAAAATTAGGATTTAAACCTGAGCAATTTAGACAGCTAAGTAGTAGATATAATCTATTATCTGCTTTTAAAACAAATAAGGCTTTAAAAGAGGATTATATCTCCAGTATAAAGAACATATTAGATAGGGAGTTAGAAAATAGAAAATACTATAGGATAGAAAGGCCTATTATGATATAATATTTGTGTTATGGATTCCCATAGGGAAGGAGGGAAGCTCTAATTAAGGGCTAATTATAATGAAAGTTCTTCATTTAATCAGTGGCGGAGACACAGGAGGCGCTAAAACCCATATCATTTCATTGGTAAAAGAATTGGATAAGTTGATGACTGCTAAGGTAATCTGTTTTATAGAGGATACCTTTTATTATGACGCTCTAGAGGCTGGTATCAATATAGAGGTGTTTGAGCAGAAAAAAAGATCTGATATGTCTGTAGTTGGAAGACTAGAAGACGAAATAAGAAGAGAGAAGACTATGACATAATCCATTGCCATGGAGCAAGGGCTAATTTTATTGCTATGTTTTTAAAAAAATAAAATAAAAAAAACCAATGTTGACTACTATACATAGCGATTATAAATTGGATTTTAAGGATAATTTTTACAAAAGAATAGTATATACCGCTATTAATTCCATAGCCTTGAAGAGATTTGATTATTATATAGCTATATCCAATACCTTTAAAGAGATGATGGAGGATAGGGGGGGTTTTAAAGGGGGGGACAAAATATTTACAGTATACAATGGAATAGATTTAGAAAGTGAAATGGAATATGTATCAAAAGAGAAATTTTTAGAAAGATATAATATATCCGCAGATGGGAAACTTATAGTTGGAATTATTGCAAGATTAGATGCAGTTAAGGATCATGAAACTTTTATTCGGGCAGCATATAAGGTATTACAATATAGAAAAGATGTGGTGTTCTTGATTGCTGGTAAAGGAAATGAAGAAGAAAGACTTAAATCCTTAGTAGAAGAGTTGGAAATAGAAGACCATATTTACTTTTTAGGTTTTGTAAAAGATCCCTATTCCTTTTTTTAACGCTATAGATGTAAATGTATTGACATCTATTAGTGAAAGTTTTCCTTATGTGATATTAGAAGGTGCAAGACTTAAAAAGACAGTTATTAGCACCAATGTAGGAGGTATAAACCAGCTTATAAAAGATGGATACAATGGTTGGTTAATCCAGGTAGGGGGGGATAGTGATGCTTTAGCTGAAAAAATAATTTATCTTATGGAAAATAGACAGGAAATAAAGACCATGGGAGAGAATCTATTTGAAAGTGTAAGGAAGAACTTTTCTTCCAAAAATATGGCTGAAGAGCACTACAAAATATACAAGCAAATACTGGAATATAGGAGGTAGTAGATATGAAGATTATAAATGAAAAGGGGGAAATTATTTGGTTTAATAAATATAATCGACCTAATAGTATTATTAATACTAGTTTTGCTAATTGGTGGTGGTGTTAAACGAATGAAAAAGAATCCAGCTGCTATAGCTGAAACTAAGAAAGCCCTTATTACTATAGAAGTTGCTGATGTTAGAACTCCTACTGTAGAAGGGATAATAGTAGGTGATCCACTGTATCACTATGATAAAGGTGAAATGATAGGGGAAATAATAGATAAAAAAAAGTAGAACCTTATAAAGAACCAGTAGAAAGTGGAGATGGAAGGTGGATATTAGCAGAAGTTCCAGAAAGATATGCTGTTTTAATAACTGTGGAAGCAAATGTAAAGGAAAACCCAGATGTAGTAATTGCTGGAGGAGAACAGATTAGAATTGGAACCCAATTTAAGCTAAAAATAGAAATGTAGCAGTATTAGGTACTATCCTGGGAGTGGAAGTAGAATA
>JMBX01000291.1_pt1 | contig 13155 bp, 15 predicted proteins | sample 616521 | NCBI WGS metagenome assembly JMBX01 (sample SAMN02727906, study PRJNA239997) | anaerobic digester metagenome | biome: anaerobic digester; isolation source: mesophilic anaerobic digester inoculated with municipal waste water sludge... | place: Germany: Bielefeld University, CeBiTec ...
TGATAATCCGGCTCCTGTGCAATCTCAGAAACCAGTTCCGTATATACTACTTTTCCGTTTGGATCTACCACAACCACAGCGCGTGCTAAAAGGCCTTTCAAAGGTCCATCGGTCATCAGTAATCCGTAATCACTGCCAAACGCAGTATCACGGAAAGCGGAAAGTGTAACAACATTTTCTATGCCTTCTGCAGAACAGAATCTTCCTGCTGCAAAAGGCAGGTCGGCAGAAATACCAAGCACCACCGTATTATCGAGCGACGCGGCTTCTTTGTTAAAACGGCGTACCGAGGCTGCGCATACACCGGTATCAAGACTCGGGAAGATATTAAGTACAACATTCTTTCCTCTAAAATCCGATAACTTAGCCTCTGTAAGGTCGCTTTTTACTAGTGTGAAGCCCGGAGCTGATATCCCTATTGCGGGCATATCACCTGTAGTATGAACGGGGGTTGCCTTTAAATGTGATATTTGCCATATATATTTATAATTTAAAATAATTATTAATAATAAAATACTTTTTTTCTATATTGTACCTTCCTCTCTCTCTGATAGTAAACAAAGACTCTAACTAAATGTTCATGGTGAATTTGTTTTTAACTTTCTACAATTTCAACAGCAGCCTGATGTAGTTCACTTCTTAGATAAGATGCTGTGTAGCTCTTTTTACTGCTTATGATCTCTTCAGGTGTTCCCGAAAAGAGTATCTCGCCACCCTTTTCGCCCCCCCTTCGGTCCCATGTCGATAATATGATCGGCACATTTGATTATGTCGAGGTTGTGTTCAATCACTATCACCGTATTGCCTTTGTCAACAAGCTTGTTAAGTACCCCAGCAGTACCCTGATATCTTCGAAATGGAGTCCCGTGGTAGGCTCATCAAGTACATATAGCGTATTGCCAGTATCTATTCGCGCCAGCTCTGTTGCCAGCTTTACTCGCTGACTTTCCCCTCCCGATAGTGTAGTGGAGGATTGCCCAAGCTTTATATAGCCCAATCCAACCTCCTGTAAAACCCTTATCTTGTGCAGAATGTTGGGTACATTTTCAAAGAATTCAACCGCCTGGTTAATGGTCATATCCAGCACATCTGCAATAGATTTTCCTTTGAAGCGCACCTCGAGCGTTTCACGGTTGTAGCGTTTCCCGTGACAAACCTCGCATGGTACCATCACATCGGGCAGGAAATTCATTTCAATGGTTTTGTAACCGTTGCCATTGCATTTTTCACACCGGCCTCCTTTCACATTAAACGAAAACCGTCCAGGTTTGTATGCACGTATCTTGGCTTCCGGCATTCCGGCGAAAAGAGAACGGATATCGGAAAAAACACCTGTATAGGTGGCCGGATTGGAGCGGGGGGTACGGCCTATTGGCGACTGGTCCACACTTACTACTTTATCAAGATGCTCTATACCTTTTACGGAACTGTAGGGAAGAGGTTCTTTAAGTGACCGGTAAAATTTACGGCTTAGGATTGGTTGCAGTGTCTCATTTATCAATGTCGATTTTCCACTTCCAGAAACGCCTGTCACACATATTAATGTACCAAGCGGAAAAACCGCTGTCACACTTTTAAGGTTGTTGCCTGTTGCACCTGCGATTATGAATTTTTTTTCCGTTTCCCTCACGCCTTTTTTTTGGGGGGGACGGCAATTTCAAGCCTTCCGTTAAGATAGTTAGAGGTTAGCGTGTTTCTTTTAAGCATTTCCGATGGAAGGCCCTCAAATACCACATCGCCGCCTTTCTGACCCGCGAAGGGGGCCCATATCAACTATGTAGTCGGATGCGAGCATCATCTCCTTGTCGTGCTCCACCACTACGACCGAGTTGCCTAAATCGCGCAGTTTTTTTCAATGAATCTATAAGTCGGTGATTGTCTCGCTGATGCAAGCCGATGCTCGGTTCATCAAGGATATAAAGCACATTCACCAGCTGCGAGCCAATTTGCGTGGCCAGGCGTATGCGCTGACTTTCTCCTCCCGAAAGGGATGCCGATGCTCGCGATAGCGAAAGGTAGCCCAGCCCCCCCACATCCAGCAGAAACTGCAGGCGTGTGAGGATCTCTTTTCTTATCTCTTCGGAAATGAGTCGCTGTTTGTCAGACACCTTAGCCTGAAAGCCCTTGAACCAGTCGTAAAGTTCCCGGATATCCATTTCAGACAGATCCGCAATATTTTTTTCCGTTAATCATGAAATGAAGCGCCTCTCTGTTCAAACGTTGGCCGTTGCACTCGGGGCATACCGAGGTGGTGATAAACTGCCCGGCCCATTTCTGAGCTGTTGCCGATGCATCTTCATCCTGCTGCATCTCAATATATTTGACAACCCCCCCTTCGTAGGAAACCATGTAATTTGAATTCCCCCAGAGATTCGTTTTTATTTTAAGTCGCTCAGCGGTACCGTACATGATTTCTTCAATTGCCTCCTGTGGAATATCCTTAATGGGCGTTTTCAGCGTGACACCATATTTTTCGCATATGGCAGCTATCTGCCAAAGAGCATGCTGGGACGCTCCTTCCCAAGAGGGACAATTCCGCCTGCGCCGATGCTCAGTCCCGGGTTGGGAATAATTTTTTTCCAGGTCAATCTGATCAACTGTCCCCCCCATACCTTTGCACCTGGGACAAGCTCCCTGTGGAGAGTTAAATGAAAAGTTATGGGGGGGTGCCGGCTCATTGTATGACAATCCCGTAGTAGGGCACATAAGGCTACGGCTGTAATGGCGTACATCGCCAGCGTCTACATCCTGTATGAGTATTAGTCCCGATCCCTGCTTCATTGCAGTGCGTACGCTCGATTTAAGCTTGTCTGCGAACTTGTTGGAGACAACCAGTTTGTCTATAAGGATCTCTATATTGTGGTTTTTGTAACGGTCCACACGCATGCCGGGAATAATCTCCCTGGTCTCCCCCCGTCGACCCTCACGTTGAGAAAACCTTTTTTTTGCGGATCTGTTCAAAAAGCTCCTTGTAATGCCCTTTCCTGTTTCTAACTACCGGGGGGGCAAGGATATATATTTTTTTTCCCGATATACTTTTCCAGGATCAGTTCAAGTATTTGCTCTTCGGTATATTTCACCATCTTCTCACCTGTTATGTAGGAGTATGCCTCTCCTGCACGTGCATATAGCAGGCGAAGGAAGTCATACACTTCTGTAGTGGTACCCACGGTAGAACGCGGGTTTTTGTTGGTGGTTTTTTTTGTTCGATAGAGATAACGGGGGGGCTCAATCCTGTGATCTTGTCCACATCGGGTCGTTCCATCTTACCAAGAAATCCGCGGGCATATGCCGAAAATGTTTCAATATAGCGGCGTTGTCCTTCGGCGAAGATGGTGTCGAAAGCAAGAGACGATTTACCGCTTCCGCTAAGTCCCGTGATTACCGTAAGAGAATCGCGCGGAATGGTTACGTCAATATTCTTTAGATTGTGCACGCGTGCGCCGTACACATGTATCTGTTCATTTTCAGGAGTCATAATTTTTTTAAACAAGTGATAACCAAAAAAAAGTTTACTGAACAATCCATGCAGGATCATGTACTTTCGGTTTTTCTCCTTTCCTGTAATATAGACTTTCACGGTCAGGAATGAGTATGGTGTAGGTTTTTCCTGAAGCATTACTCAGCCTGGTACTTCTCAGCCACGAATTGAAATCTTTCAGCTGCGCATAGGTTATGCTGTGCTGTTTGGCAAAATCTGGCAGGTCAGGTATCGATGATGATACTTTCACCTCCTTGAATTTTACCGGCTTATAGAGATGCTCGGGCTTTATTACAAATCCATATTTCTGGGGGGGATTTTCAAAAATAAGCTTGATAGCCAGCATTCGGTAGTAGTATCGCGTAGTCTCCTCCACCAGCCAAAGGTCGAGCGGGTTGTCCACCCCCCCCTGTTTGTCCAGCTCGCCTGTAATGCGTGCCTGTCCGCCGTTATAAGATAGCGCCGCACCGCTCCATGAACCATATTTGCGATATGCATCCTTAAGGTAGCGGCTGGCGGCAGCAGTAGATTTTCCACGTGATACCGTTCATCCACATCTGATGTTACCTCCAGTCCGTACTGTTTGCCTGTACTTTGAATGAACTGCCATAATCCTGCTGCCCGAGCCGGTGAAACAGCTCTGTAGTCGAGGCTGCTTTCAATTACTGCCAGATACTTCAAGTCATCCGGTATTCCCTCTTTTTTAAGAATTGGTTCAATAACAGGGAAAATTCTATTTGCACGCTTGAAAAGTAAGAGGGTGGTGGAATGAAAATAGGTAAAACTGTTTAGCTCCCTGTCCATCCTTTCCCGTCTATCGTAACGGTCGAAGGAGATCTTCTCTCCAGCGAACTCCATGTTTTCAGGAACATCTACCGATGCGGTCATAGATAATACCAGCGGTCTTTCCGCTTTGGTCCTGTTGATATCGTTTACAGACAAAAAAAGAGAGTACAAGAGCACCAAGTCCTGTTATTAATATTAAAAAAAGAGATTACTAACGTCGATTTTTTCATTCTATTGCAGCTTTGCCGGTTCTTAAAATATATATCTGGCAATTAACTTGCCGGAACATCTATTGATTTGAACAAAGATAATATTTTTCGGAAAAATCTACAATATGATAAATATGGAAATCCGCAATTCCGCAATTCAGTTTTAGCAAAAAAAATAATCATTTAAAAATAAGCTCTTGCCAAAATATTTTAAAAAAGACCGAATTAAGCAGTGAAAACAAAAAGACTATTTCTGCATATCATCAAATATATTTAAATTTGTAGTTGCGTTGTGTATTGATTTTCTTATAGATATTTACATTGCGCACGTAATAAAGTTATGCTGTTATTTTCACATTGAACATTGCTCGTTGCCTTCAGGATATCACTTAGTGTTGTGTGCAAAACTTTTGCACAAGTTTCAACTTAATATCAGCTGAATTGACTCTTTGTTCATTAATTAAATTATTTGAAATGAAAACTCCCAGATCGGTAGTAAAAGCTCACGATATCAGTCAGCTCAGGTTTCGCGATACGCCGTTCGTGAAGCTTATGAACAAACGCATTTACAACATCCTAATGGTTGCATCTAGATACGACATGTTTATACTTGAGGACGATGGACGTGTGGATGAGCAGATATTCAACGAGTACACATCCCTTAATCTGCGTTATCCACCCCCCCGCTTTAATCAGGTAAGTAACAGCAGAGAGGCACTGGCTGAACTAAACAGAATCACTATGAGCTGATTATCTGCATGCCTAACATGGACAACAGTGATACATTTGAACTTGCAAAACAGATAAAATCACGTTATCCCGAAATACCGATTGTGCTTCTCACCCCCCCTTTTTCCAAAGCGGTGACCCAATCGTTGCGTAAGGAGGATCTGAGCGGGATAGATTATGTTTTTAGCTGGTTGGGTGACACTGACCTTTTGCTGGCAATCATAAAGATTATTGAGGACTATATGAATGTTGAGCACGATGTGAAGACAGTGGGAGTGCAAACAATAATGCTGGTTGAAGACTCAGTCCGTTTCTACTCCTCGGTACTTCCGTTGCTATATAAGTTTGTTCTTTACGAATCGAAAGAGTTCTCAAAGGAGGCGCTAAACGATCACCTGCGAATGCTTAGAATGCGTGGGCGCCCAAAAATACTACTTGCACGCAACTACGAAGAGGCGGTATCTTACTACAAGAAATATGGTGACAATATGCTGGGTGTTATTACCGATATGAGTTTCAGCGTGGGGGGGAGAGAAAGACAGGTTGGGAGGTAAACGCCTGGCTGAGTGGATCAGAACAAAAGATAGTTATATTCCAATTATCTACACATCTTCCGAATCGGAAAACATTAAATATGCTTGTGAAGCAGATGCGGTGTTTATCGATAAAAACTCCAAAACTTTTCCGCAGGATCTCCGCAAGGCTATCAAAGAGAACCTGGGTTTCGGAGATTTTATTATTACATCTCCAAACAAAAGAGGAGATTTTCCGCATCAAGAATCTTAAGGAGTTGCAGATGAATATCCGTAATATTCCTGATGATGCCCTCTATTATCACCTTTCACGTAATCATTTCTCACGTTTTTCTATTCACGTGCCATGTTCCCGGTGGCAGAGATGCTGAAAAAAATTGATGTTTCCGAGTATGCGAGCATGGATGATGCACGCGAACTAATTTACGCCACAATTGTGCAGTACCGACTGATGAAAAATACAGGTGTAGTGGCTGTGTTCGAGAAAGACCGATTCGACCAATACTCAAATTTTGCCCGTATTGGCGAGGGGGGGTCGCTGGGAGGGAAAGGAAGGGGGGGCTTGCATTTATTGGATATATGGTGAAAACGCATATGGAGCTGAATAAAAATCCCAACTTTCCCGTTACAACACCTAAGACGGTGGTACTGTGTACCGATATTTTCGATGAATTTATAGAAGCTAACAATCTCTACATAGTGGCACTTTCTGACAGGAAAGATGAGGATATCCTGAAGCATTTTCTTGCTGCCAAGCTGCCTAAAAGGCTGGTTAGCGACTTTTTTTGTTTTTTTGGAAGCTATCGAAGGACCAATTGCCATCCGTTCATCGAGTATGCTGGAAGATTCACAATATCAGCCTTTTGCCGGAATATACTCTACATATATGATTCCTTATGTGAAAGACAAATATGAGATGGTACGCCTTCTTAGCAACGCAATCAAAGCAGTTTATGCATCGGTTTTTTATAAAGATAGCAAAGCTTATATGGCTGCCACGCAGAATCTGATTGATCAGGAGAAGATGGCGATAGTTCTTCAGGAGATGGCTGGTTCACAGTATGGTAAGTTGTTTTATCCTGCTATATCGGGCGTTGCGCGTTCAATTAACTACTATCCTATTGGAAACGAATCTACTGAGGATGGTATTGTTGATATGGCTTTGGGATTGGGAAAGTATATTATCGACGGGAATCTTGGACTTCGTTTCTCACCACTGCATGCATCCGGGATTCTGCAACTGAGCACTCTCGATCTGGCGCTAAGGGATACACAAACAAGGTTTACGCTCTCGATCTCGATTCGGTATCAAAGATTTTACAGTTGATGATGGGTTCAATCTATTGAGCATTAGGCTTAAAGAGGCTGAAAAGATGGGCCGCTCAGATATGTCGCCTCTACATACGATCCTCAAGATCAGGTTATTCGTGATGGTTTCTATGAGGGAGGGCGCAAGATTGTATCTTTCGCAAATATCCTTCAGCATGGTATGTTCCCGTTGTCAGAGATCCTCGACAAGCTGTTGAAGGTAGGGCAAAAAGAGATGGGACGGCCTGTGGAGATAGAGTTTGCCGTGGATATAAGAGATCATAAGTTTGCTACATTTTATGTACTGCAAATCCGGCCGATTGTCGACAACAGAGAGGTGGTGTATGAAGATCTGGAAAATATAAATGTAAAAGATTCAGTGTTAATGTCAAAAAATGCACTTGGAAATGGAATATCAAACGATGTATTCGATGTGGTATATGTGAAGACTGAGTCTTTCTCTGCATCCAAAAATCCTCAGATAGCCCGTGAAATTGAGTCCCTGAACAGCATGTTTGCAGAAACCGGGACAAATTATGTGCTTGTCGGCCCGGGTAGATGGGGGGCTCTTCCGATCCTTGGTTGGGTATCCCGGTTAAATGGCCCCCATATATGTCAGGCACGCTTGATAGTGGAGTCGGGTATGGAGAATTACCGCATAGAACCGAGTCAGGGCACACATTTCTTCCAGAACCTTACATCTTTCGGTGTGGGATACTTTACAGTGAATCCATTCTTGGAAATGACGGTTACTTCGATGAAATGTTTTGAATCAACAGCCTGCTATTCACGAAACCGAATATATACGTCATGTGCAATTTGAGAAACCTCTTGTCATCAAGATCAATGGAAAAAAAGGATCGGAGTGGTCATGAAACCAGTTCTATGACATTTTTAATCATTAAAAACACACTGTTTACCTGGTAAAGCAACCCTTTACCGGGATATTTTTTATTTGTTTTTAAAGGAACTGTTCCGGTTAAATAGTTTATTATTATTAATAATGATTAAATAAATCGTATTGATGCAGCGTTTGAGATTTCCATTCGTCTATTGCAATGTATACTTGAGATTTCATATCATACTATTAGAGTTTTTAATCAAAACAAAAAGTCCATAAAACTGTTTAGTAGATAGTTAATACGTCACCGCATTAATATAGCCCTCATGTGAAGAGTAAATCAATCAATCCTGCCCAAAGCCCTGATTATCATAAGTCAATGCTCGATCGATACGCCGAAGTTGCATTTGTGTTAACACTCTTATCAGTTCGATTATCATAAAGCAATGTGTTTCCGATACAGGTGAGTTTAACTACAAAATAATTAATCATATGAAAAAAAATTTTCCTGACGCTGTTGTTTCTTGTTCATGTTTTCGGAATATATACACAGAACAGTCAAACTGTTAATAATAAGCACTATGTAAAAGATTGGATACGGGTTGCCGAATTCGAAAAGAAGTCGCTTCCCCAATCAGCGGCGAAAGTGGTGGATGAGATATTGAGTAAGGCAATTGAAGAAGAAAATAGCCCCCAGGCTATTAAAGCAGTGATACATCTGGGAAAATATGATCTGGCGGTTGATGCACAAAATGATTCACTTATATTCCGCAATTTGCGACAAATGCTCCTCAAAAGTAATGATATGGTGGAGCGCGCCGTATTGCACTCTATGTTGGGAGAACTCTATTTGCAATATTATCGGAAAGACTCGTGGAATATTAATCAAAGGACTGGATTGGGGGGGACTTTGTACCGACCGATATAAAGGAGTGGACACGTAATATTTTCTATGATAAGGTAATAGAGCATCTGAATGCTTCTATTGCTCCAGAGGGGAACTGATAAATGCAAAAGTTGAATCCTATACTGACGTAGTAGAGCTGGGAAATGATTCGAGACGGTTTTTCCCTTCGTTGTACGATTTTCTGGCTCGTCGAGCTATTGAGTTTTTTGGGCAGGTTGATACCGGTGAGGACTTGAGTTATACTCTGGCAAAACGGAATATCACACAGGAGTCTCTCTTCTCTCCAGTTGAGGATTTTGTAAAACTGCCATTCAATCCCGAACTCAGAGAGTACAATCTCTGGGCTTTGGAAAGTTATAGAAAGCTACTGGGTTCACTGAAACAACGAAGCATGGACGAGTCTCTTCTACTGACGGAGTTAGAAATGTTTGATTACCTGAGAAAACTCTCCTCAGCCCACACTTCTGCGGCAAGGCCCGTGCTGGAGAATCTCCTGGAAAAATGGGAAGGGAACGATATTAGTGTTGAGGTCATCGACAAGCTTTCCCAGCTTTATCAGCAAGAGATAGATTTGATGGATCCAGCAGATTCTATCCAGGCAAAAGAGAAGACCGGGGGAGCTGTATGAATTGCTGAAAATACAATTTCCATTTTTCCAAAGTATGAACGTATTTCCATACTTGAAAACAGGTTGTCGCAACTTACACAGCCGTTTTTCACAATCTCAGGAGCGAGTACTTTTCCTATAGAAGGAGAAAAAAAGGCTGAAAGTTGACTTTCGGAACATCCGCTCACTAACAGCAAAACTCTATAGAATCCATTCACCCCCCCTTGATGTGCTGACAGAGAGGTCAAAAATCAGAAGCCAAATAGCAGACAAACGTGAGTTTTAAGAGAATTCAGTATATGTATCCCCCGAAACGGTTGAATATTGGAAAGGGGGGGAAACATCGTTCGTGCTGAACGCCGGAGCCCCCCGGAACCTATATGTTGACTTTCAGTACTTCACCAGAAACAGATTATAGCGGAGAATCGGAATATTATTTCGCAGTTTCCGATCTGGCGATTTTTGCCCGTGAAGCATCCGATAACAGGTATGAGTTTTTGTTGTGGACAGAACCACCGGTACACCAGTACCCAGAGCAGAAATAAATATTTATAAGCTGCCAGGTAACTGGAGTAATTCGCAGCTTGCTCTTGATCAGTCCATTACTTCCAACAATTTGGGACTGGCAGTGTATGATAAAAAGATTCCGAACAACGATGTATTTTATCACGCTGTTTTAAAAAAATGACAACGGCTCGATGTTGAGTCCGCTGCCTTTGGATTATTATGATTTTTCCGACCTAAAAAGTGAACCGCGGAAAACGACAAGTATCTTTACCGATCGCAGTTTGTACAGGCCCGGACAAACCGTTTTCTTTAAGGCAATACAGGTTCGTACAGGTATTAAGGAGCAGTCCGTTATAGCAGGGGGGGAGACTATCGAACTTGTGCTGAGAGATGCCAATTACAGAGAGATCTCCAAGCAGACCCTTACAACCAATGAGTTTGGCTCTGTGGCGGGTGAGTTTGTATTGCCTCACGGCATTCTTTCTGGAAATTTTGCGATCACCTCTCAAAACGGGACAGTTAATTTTCAGGTTGAAGAGTATAAACGTCCTACTTTTGGGGTATCTTTCGATAAGATAGAGGGAACCTATCAATTTGGTGAAGAGATCACGCTCAAAGGAAAGGCGGAAAACTTTTCCGGGATAAAACTGCAAAATGCTACGGTAACCTACCGAATCACTAGACAACACACTTATTGGTGGAGATGGGCCAGCTTGCCTGAATATTTCACTGCCGGTAGTGCAACTACAGGTGATGATGGGAGATTCGCCATTACATTCACGCCCCCCCGGAAACCTGATGGCGAAAAGGGTCGCAAACGTATTTACACGTTTAATGTGGAAGCAACTGTAACCGATAGCAATGGAGAGACACAAGCAGGTGTATATAGTGTTACTGTAGGAGATATATCGATGTTGTTGCATATCGACATGAATGACCGATGGGAGAGAAACAACCCTGAAGAACCTCTGTTCTCTGCGAAAAACCTGGATGGACAGGAAATTATGGCATCAGGTGTTTATTCGTTGTACACAGTTTCTGAAAACGATTCCATTGCAGATAAAGTGTTGATGGGTACTTTTGTGACCGGAAAACAGGAAACGTTGAAAAAAAACAGCTTGCCCTGCTCTCTTCTGGTAAATATCGGTTGAAACTGCTTACTGAAGATGAACGGAATAACCCGGTTGAAACGGAAAAAGACTTTATACTTTTTTTCATATAGAGATAAGCGGCCCCCCCTGTGAAAACCAACGATTGGCTGATCGAAAAAAAACAAAACATTCGCCGATGGAGAGCCGGCTGAAGTGATACTTGGTGCTTCCGATTATGTAAATGTGCTGTATGAGCTATGGCATGATGAAACAGTGTTGGAAAGAAAATGGATTAAGCTGAACAATGAAACCCGGTTGTTTCTTTGCCTTATAAACCGGAGTACAAAGAGGGAGTAGAGCTGATGCTTACCTACGTAAAAACGAGCAGTTTCATGCGCATCGTGTAGCGCTAACTCCGAAAAGAGGTTAGGGAACTGGTGGTTAAGTTAGATGTGTTTCGCGACAGAATCCGCCCCCCCGGATCGGGGGGAGGAGTGGCGTCTGTCAGTATTAGATGCTGTTGGAAAACCTGTTGTAGCTGAGGTCCTTGCATCAATGTATGACGTGTCGCTCGATAAAATATATCCTAACCAGGGATGGGGGGGACCACTATTTTTCGCTCCTTTCACAAGGCTATAGCCCAAAGTATCAGGGAGACCTCTCTTTTAACCCCGGGTTTGGCAGTGGCTATTTTAGCCGACCGTTCAAAGAGGTTATCTCTTTCCAGTTCGATCGTTTTAACTGGTATGGATACTCGTTGTTGTATTCAGGCAGGGTAATGTTTCGGAGTGCCAAGGCGGGAGGTATACAGACTGAGAATTATGAAGCATCTTCAGAACAGGTTATGGTAAACGAAGATATGGTTGTACGTGAGAGTGCTTTGAAGGGTGTGGACGTGGAGAATGAGAGAGATAGTGCCCGTCGTTCCCCCCCGTATGCGCCACAATCCCCCCCTATAATGGCAGAAGATACCAGCATGGATGTTGTACCTCAGATCCGTCGTAATTTTAATGAAACCGCTTTTTTTTATCCGCAGCTAAGAACCAACGATAAGGGAGAGACACAAATTGCTTTCACCGTACCCGGGAGCAATACCCGTTGGCGTTTTCGTGTGTTGGCTCACGATAAGAAACTGAATAGCGGGAAGGCGGAAGCTTATACTGTCTCGCAAAAGAGCTTATGGTGACGCCTAATATGCCCCGGTTTCTGCGTCAGGGCGACAGGGTAAGTATCTCTGCAAAGATTTCCAACCTGTCGGAGCATGACATTGATGGAATGGTGAAGATAGAACTTTTTGACCCATTAACGGAACAACTCTTTTCCGGTATTTCGGTTTCAAATGCCTCCCAGTCGTTCCAGCTTTCAAGTGGCTCTTCTTCCGATGCTTCGTGGATTTTTGATGTGCCGTATGATCACGACGTGATAGGTATCCGCATTATCGCACAAGCTGAAGATTTCTCGGATGGAGAACAACATGCCCTTGCGGTGCTTCCCAATCGGATGTTGGTGACCGAGAGTATGCGAATGGATGTGAATGGTAACGAGACAAAATCATTTTTCATGGAGCGGTTGACGAAAGAGATATCTGCAACCGCGCAAAGTTACCGCCTCTCTCTCGAGTTTGCGTCTAATCCTGCGTGGTACGCTGTTCAGGCGCTCCCCCCCGTGTTGAGTAACCCTGGAAGTGACAATGCAGTTTCGTGGTTTTCTTCTTATTATGCTAATACCCTGGGCGCTCATATAGGAAAGTTATATCCTAAAGTGACGGCTATGGTTTCAGCCTGGAAGATGGAGGGTGGGACCAAGGAGACTTTCCTTTCAAACCTTGAAAAAAATCAGGAGTTGAAAAATGTATTGCTTGAGGAAACTCCCTGGGTGATGAAAGCAAAGAATGAATCGGAGCAGAAGGAGAAGTTATGGTTGTTGTTCGACCTTAACCGGAGTATGAACCTTACAAGCTCTGCGTTGGATAAATTACGGGAACTGCAAACCAACCAGGGTGGCTGGAGCTGGTTCAAGGGTTTCAGTCCGAGTGTAAGCATCACGCAATATATCCTGTATGGTTTTCAGCAACTCAGGAAGCTTAATGCTGTGGAGTTTACGCCAGATATCCTTGTAATGCAGTCGAAAGCAATCGAATTTATAGATGAAGAAGC
>JMBX01000292.1_pt1 | contig 13126 bp, 29 predicted proteins | sample 616521 | NCBI WGS metagenome assembly JMBX01 (sample SAMN02727906, study PRJNA239997) | anaerobic digester metagenome | biome: anaerobic digester; isolation source: mesophilic anaerobic digester inoculated with municipal waste water sludge... | place: Germany: Bielefeld University, CeBiTec ...
GCAGCCGCTCCCCCCCTAATTTCTTCGTTCTGAATTGCAATACATTTCGGGAGATTTTGGAACAAAACGAGAGTGTTTTGCTGGCCAACAATTATTATTCCGCTGACATTGTGGGCTTTACGCCCGGGCATGCTTTAACCAAGATCTCCTTGCCCGCTATAGACAATACACTCGCCCTAGCCCTGAGCGGCGAAGGGGGGCCTACGATGGGTCCCCCCGTCCAGCGCAGCCTGGGCCTGAATTTCGATGTGGATACCCCGGCAGATGTTCTGATCCTGACCGTTCACCCCCGATCTGGGACCCCACACCAAGGCGGCGGTTGATGAACTGAATTGGGATTTTCAGCGGTATGCCTCCCTTAAAGAGCTGCTCGTTGATCCGACCGGAGAACTGATCATTTTTGGCCGGGTGGGTTCCAACTTGTTCCAGTATCTCGATGCCCATACCCGCTGCCGGCTGCGGCTGTTTTCGGAAGAAAGGGGGGGAATGAAAGCCCTGGGCCGTGACGAGCGGGGGGCGAGGTCAAATCCCTCATGGGCAGGTTGGTGGAAGAGCTGGGCTCTGTAGAATTTTCAATTTCCTGGCCCAATTGGCCGCAGGGGGGGCTGGTCTTAGATACCCGGGTTTGTTCGAACGAACTTTAAATGGCGGCTGCCTGCCGCGGAACGATTTGCTTCTGATTTAGGCCGCCTGGATCTGATTACACACCCGGAACTGCGGGAGTTTACGCGGGCCGCGATCGAAGCGCCCATACCAGTTTTGTTGGGCGGCCATTCCCTAGTCACCGGTGGGCTGTGGGCGCTGATCGATGCGGGTATCAAACGGATCAAATTTTAGCGGCCCATTTGCGCCTGCGTTCGCGGCGTAGTACAATAGAAAGCGCAAAGGCGAGAATTGCCCTCGCTTGGGAGGAATGAGAATGCTCAAAACGATTAAGAACTTTTTTTGACCCAACTGAACGGGAATTAAAACGCCTTAGTTCCACAGTGGAGATCATCAATGGCCTGGAAGCAGAAATGCAGGCACTCAGCGATGCACAGCTGCAGGCTAAGACAGATGAATTTCGGGAAAGGCATGCCAACGGGGGGCCAGCCTGGAAGAACTACTGCCGGAGGCGTTTGCCGTTGTGCGGGAGGCTTCCTGTCGAGTGCTGCAGATGCGCCATTTTGACGTGCAGCTCTTAGGCGGGATTGTACTGCACCAGGGCCGCATTGCGGAGATGAAAACAGGCGAGGGAAAAACACTGGCCGCTACCCTTCCCGTGTATCTTAATGCCTTAACCGATCGCGGCGTTCATGTGGTGACCGTGAACGACTATCTGGCCCGCCGCGACGCGGAATGGATGGGCGAGATTTATAAATTTTTAGGACTCAGCGTGGGTGTGATCGTACACGGCCTCAGCTTTGATGAGCGCAAGGAGGCCTATAACGCCCAGATCACTTATGGCACCAACAATGAATTCGGTTTGATTACCTCCGTGATAATATGGTGGTTTATCCGGAGCAGATGGTGCAGAGACCGTTAAATTACGCAATAGTTGACGAGGTTGACTCAATTTTGATCGATGAGGCCCGGACCCCCCCTTTAATTATCTCCGGCGCCGCGGAAGATTCTGCTCGTCATTATATGAGGTTTGCTCAAATAGCGCCGCAGCTGAAGCCGGAGCGGGATTATGCCGTGGATGAAAAGCGAAAACAATCGCTATAACGGAAGAAGGGCTGCGCCGAGTGGAAAAGTCCCTCAATATTGAGGATCTTTTTGATGAGGCCAACTTTGAGTTGAACCATTATCTCAACCAGGCGCTGAAGGCCAAAGAATTTTTCACTCGGGACCGCGATTACGTGGTGACAGACGGTGAAGTGGTGATCGTGGACGAATTTACCGGCAGGCTCATGCCCGGCCGGCGCTATTCGGACGGCCTGCATCAATCGATAGAAGCTAAGGAAAAGGTGGCGGTGCTGAAGGAAAGCCAAACGCTGGCCACGATTACCTATCAAAACTATTTTCGCATGTACAATAAATTGGCGGGCATGACCGGTACCGCCAAAACGGAAGAAGAGGAATTTCGCAAGATCTATGGTTTAGATGTTGTTGTCATCCCTACCAATAAACCCATGATCCGCGCAGATCTGCCCGATGCGGTATATCGCAGTAAGAAAGGAAAAGCGAGGCCATTGTGGATGACATCGCGCAGCGTTACGCGCTCGGCCAGCCCGTTTAGTGGGCACGATCAGCATTGAGACTTCCGAGTATTTCAGTGAACAGCTGCAGAAAAAAGGCATACCCCCCCATCAGGTACTCAACGCCAAATACCACGACCGGGAAGCGGAAATTGTGAAGTATGCGGGGCAAAGGGGGCACGGTGACCATTGCTACCAACATGGCCGGTCGAGGCACCGATATTGTCCTAGGCGAGGGTGTTGTGGGCCTTGGGGGGTTGCATATTATCGGCACGGAACGTCACGAATCTCGGCGCATAGACAATCAGCTGCGGGGGGGCCGATCGGGCCGGCAGGGGGGGACCCGGGCTCTTCGCAGTTTTATGTATCCCTAGAAGATGATCTGATGCGGCTCTTCGGTTCTGAGAGAATCATGGGCATCATGGATCGCCTCGGTTGGGAAGAACATCAGGCGATCGATCATCCCCCCCAGATCAGCCGGGCCATAGAGAATGCGCAAAAACGAGTAGAGAATCGCCACTTTGAGATCCGCCGGCAGGTCTTGGAATACGATGATGTCATGAACCAACAGCGCGAAGTGATCTACGAACAAAGGCGGGCGGTACTGCTCGATGAGGACATTACAAGCCAGATTAAGAGTATGTTCGCGCCGGTGTTTGAACGCCTGGTTCACCGTTATGCCGGTGAGGAAGTAATTCCGGAAGAATGGGATCTGACCGCCCTGCGCCAGCAGTATCAAGAAATTGTGGGCGAAGAAATCTCTCAATCTGCCAGAAGTTGGGTGAGCTGACGCCGCAAGAAATAGCGGAGCTTTTGGCCGGCGAAGCGTGGGATGCTTATGGGCGGCGCACCGCCAAATACGGTGCTCAAGTGCAGAGGCAAGTTGAGAAAGTTGTGCTGCTGCAGATCACGGACCAAAGGTGGATGGATCATCTCAGCCTGATGGACGATTTACGAGAAGGGATCGGTTTGCGCGCGCTAGCTCAAAAAGATCCCCTTTTGGAATACCGGCTGGAAGCGTACGATATGTTTCAAAATATGGTGGAGGGGGGGATCCAAGAAGATTGCCTAAGCATGCTCTTTAAGGTGCGGTTGGCATCCCCCGAGCAGGCGGAGTTGACTGTGCAGCCCAAGGATCGCTTAGCAGATGCCCAGCTGAGCGCAGACAGTGAAGTAGAAAGGGAGCCGCGCCGGGTCAGCAAAAAAAAGTGGGCAGAAATGACCCCCTGCCCGTGCGGCAGCGGAAAAATATAAACGATGCTGTGGGAGGTAACGGAATGAAAGAACAGCTTTTGGCTTTAGGCAGTAGAATCGAGGAAATGAGAGGTTATCTTTGAAATAGAGAATATTAAGCTCGGCTGCGAACGCTGGAGGAAGCATGCTGGAAGCAGGTTTTGGGATCAGCAGGAACTTGTCCAGCGAACGACCCGGGAAATGAGCGCCCTCAAGAAAACGCTGGAGGAGTGGAAACACCTCAGCGGTCTGTACGAAGACGCGGGTACTCTTTTAGAACTTTGGGAAGAAACGGGTGACAAACTCTGCGGGATGAGTTATCATCCGCCCTGCCCAAACTGGAACGGGCCGTGGACGAGCTTGAATTTACTTCGCTGCTCAGTGGCGAATACGATGGTAATAATGCAATCTTGACCATTCACCCCCCCGGAGCGGGTGGGACAGAATCTCAGGACTGGGCGTCCATGCTGTGGCGGATGTATTCCCGCTGGGCCGAAAAAGAGAGTACCAAGTGGAAATTTTGAACTACCAGCCCGGGGAAGAGGCAGGCGTTAAGGATGTAACTCTGCTGATCAGCGGCCCGCACAGCTATGGTTATCTCAAGGCCGAAAAAGGTGTGCACCGCCTGGTGCGTATTTCACCCTTCGATTCTTCCGGCAGGCGGCACACCTCCTTTTCATCTGTGGAGGTTCTGCCTGAAATAGAAGATAGTGTGGATGTGGAAATAAACTTGGACGAGCTGCGCATCGATACCTACCGTGCCAGCGGCGCGGGGGGGCCAGCACGTGAATAAGACTGATTCTGCCGTGCGTATCACTCATCTGCCAGCGGCATTGTGGTCCAGTGCCAATCTGAACGGTCACAGCACGCCAATCGGGAATCTGCCTTTAAAATCTTGCGGGCCCGGCTTTTGGAAAAACAAATGGAAGAGCAGAGATCGAAACTAGAGAGCATTAAGGGGCAGCAGCGGGACATTGCCTGGGGGGGAACCAAATCCGCTCTTACGTTTTTTTTGTCCCTACACAATGGTAAAGGACCACCGTACAGATGTGGAGACGGGCGATGTGGACGGCGTCATGGACGGGGGGGATCTTGATCCGTTCATTGAAGCGTTTCTCAAGCTACGATAACGGGGGGAAGGCCGTTTAGGGAGGAAAAGGCTTGCGCAGGCGATGGTTCGCAGTACGTTGGCTGGTAGTACCTATTTTTTGTTTGTTACTGGCAGCTTTATTGGGGGGGCCGAGGCTTGTTGTGGTCCCCCGAGTTTCCCGCGGCCTGAGTGAGCAGCTCAAGGCTTACTTTAGCGCGGAACAAGCAGAGGTGGTGCTGACGGCCCCCCCTTGGGGGTTGGGAGCCGCTTTTCGGGCGTATCCCCCCCGAATTAAGCGTTGTGCTTATCAACGCTGAAGCGGATGGTTTGAAAATAGCTAGGGCGGAATTTTCCGGCGCGGATATCCGTTTTGATGCGGATTCGCTTTGGCGCGGCAAAGATTTTGTTTATGCCGCCGCTTCGCAGCTCAGCGGCACACTCACCGTGACGGAACAGGCCTTAAATGAAATTTTTTTGGCGCGAAGTGGACCCGGAACGGAATTTGCGCGTGGAAATAGAGCGGGGCAACATCATTTTAACGGGGGGAGGTACCGTTTTGGACCGGCCGCTTTGACGTTCAACTTCGGGGGGGCGTTTTGGAAGTCTGGGAGCAGTCCGGGCTGCGGCTTGTTCTGCAAAACTTGGAGGTGGAGGGGGGGACAAGGGTTCCCGGCATTTTACTCGAAGTTTTAAACCAGAATTATGATTTGGTCATTGATTTATCCATTCTTCCCGAACCGGCCGCAATTTCCGCAGTTGAGCTGCTGCAGGGTAAAATGTTGATTGACATTGGAGTGGTGAGATGAAACGGGGCGTTATGGATAGTGGTCTTCAGCGCCGCTTTAATTGCAGCGGGCCTCGGTGTCGGCCGCTGGCAGGTGGAGCGGCCCAATCGCACAGTAGAAATCATCTATGATCTTCCGGGCCTATTGGAACTGGAAGCGGCAGCCCGGATCCCCATGGAAGGCCTTTTAGCCGATCTGCGCCGGGCGGGCGTAGATTCGGTGGCGGTGCAGCCCGAAAGTGTGGGCGAACGTTTCTGCTGGCGAAACCGCTGCCTCCGTCCGTGGCTCAAAAGATGCCTGCGGATCCGGACAAATTGGGCCGTTTATTGGCTTTACCCGCCGCCTTTAGGCCGCAGGATTTCGCCCTTCTGGAAGACAACGGCTTTAAAGCCGCACCGAAACTCAATGTGGTTACCTGGGATGTGGAGCCGGTGTGGGCGGCCGCTAACCCCCCCGAACTTTTGATTTTAAGCGGTCGCGGTGAGTTTTCCCGCGCCGAACTGCAGGATTTTACCGGCCGCTTGGCCCTTGTGGAGTTCCATGCGCCGGGCACTGCCCAAATGGAGGATGCGGTGGGGGGGCGCATGGTAAGGCTGCATGGAATCAGCGCGGGTGAAATGGAGGTTCTACCTGCAGAAAGGATTTTAACCCGTTATCTGCGCGCGGTGCGCGAACGAAATATTCGCGTTTATACGTACGGCCCTTTGTAGAAGGGGGGGAGCGGGCTTGGGCTAGATCGCTGGACTTGCTTGCCCGGCTGCAGCAGCGCCTGGAGGATGAAGCTATTCTTTGGGACAGGCCAAGCCCTTCGCCCCGTGGTCGCCGTCCTTATTCTGGACTATTCTGGTCAGCGCGGGAATTTGGGCCGCGGCTATTTTATACGGGCAAGAAATTTTTCCGGGGGGGCAGGCCCGCCCGGTGGTGGCGGTGGGTTTTTTTTGGGTTGGCTGCTCACGGCCGTCTCAGTTTGGCGACAGCCCGTTTTGGCGCCACAAGGCGCCGCTCTTTTGGCCGCGGTTATCTTTCCTTGTTTAGCTTTACGTTACGCGGGGGGGCGCAGCCAATCGCTGCGGGGGGCTACTGGCTGGCCGCGGGTATTTCTTTGTTAGGGGGGCACTGCTTATTGTGGGCACCTTAACCGGAACTAAATATCTATTGAAGATCGAAGAGTTTCGGGGCGTTAAACTGATGCATGTCCTGCCGCTGTTCTTGGTAGTTTTTACGCTGGTAAGGCCGCTTCGGGCGTGGTTGAATAAGGATGTGCCCGTTAAGTACCTGGCCGGGGGGGCAGGATTAGTCGCCATGCTGGGCGTATTGTATGTTTTGCGCACCGGAAATTTTGGTTTGCCCGTGCCGGCTTGGGAAATAAAACTGCGCGAGGGTTTAGAACAACTATTGCTTACACGGCCCAGGACTAAGGAATTCTTAGTGGGGGGCATCCCGCTCTTTTTCTCGCCTTGCGCTCGCAGCACCCCGCTCGGTCTTGGTGGCTGCCCGTGGCGGTGGTGGGCCAGGTGTCTTTGATTAATACCTTTACACATATTCACAGCCCGCTTAGCATCAGCTTGCTGCGTACCGCCTATGGGCTGCTGTTCGGTTATTGCTTCGGCTGGCTGTTCCGGATCGTCCTGAAACGGGCCAAGAGGTGGCTGGCGTGATTGTCGTTTCGGGCTACTACGGTTTCGCCAATTTGGGCGATGAGGCCATTTTGGCCGCTTTATGCGCGGATTTGGAGGTTTTGGGGGGGTTTTCCCGCCGGGAAATTCTTGTCCTTTCCCATAACCCGGCAGATACAGAATCTGTGCACGGTGTGCGGGCCATTGACCGTTATAATCTAAGAAAAGTTTGGCAAATTCTGGGCATCGCCCGGGGTTTTGTCAGCGGGGGCGGTTCTCTGCTGCAGGATGTGACCGGACCGCGCAGCATACCCTATTACCTGGGCCTGGCCGAACTGGCCTTATTAAGAAAAATCCCTGTGGTCATGTATGGTCAGGGCATCGGGCCGGTGCAAAGCGCCTTGTTTCGGCGTTGGGTCCGCCGAGTTTACGGGCGCAGCAGTGCCTATTCTGTCCGGGATCGGCACAGCGCCGATTTTTGGCTGCGGGCGATACAATGCCCGCCAAGGGCTGGTTGGCTGCGGATGCGGTGTTTGGGCGCGAGCTGAAACGGCAAGACACCGCGGGCGTTAAAAAAAATTGTGCTCAACTTGCGCCCTTACAGCGGATGGCAGGCACAGCGCCGCTTGTGGATTGAACTGATTTCCCGGTGGCAGGACGGGGGGGATTTGAGATTGAGTTTGCTGCCTTGGGGGGGCCGGGAGATGAAATGCTAGGGTTTGAACTGCGAGAGCAGCTTCCCGCTTTGAATATTAATTCCGCTGTGACGCTGCAGAATGTGGAAGCAGTATTTAAGGGTTCGGCTGTGCATTTCCATGCGCCTGCACGGAATGATTTTGCCGCTTTGCATGATGTCTTGCCCATCGGGTTGAAATATGATCCCCAAGGTGGCCGCCATCGGCGCTCAGCTGCAGGTGCCCTGCTGGGATCCGGCGGATTTGAGTTCCTTAACGGCGGGGGATGGAAGGAGCACTGCGGGATTATGAGTACCATAGATCGATTTATCACAAAACCTGGCTGAGCTGAGGCAAAAGGCGCTGGGCAACCGGGCCGCGTTGGCCCGGGGGGGCTTACTGGGGGGGAGTGACGGGATGGAAAGAATTGATGTTTTGGGGGGGATGTCTTTTCACCGGGTTACGATGGAACAGGCACTGGCCGAAGTGGGACGTTTTATCTCGGTGGATAAACCCCATTTGATTGTGACGGCCAATCCCGAAACGGTAATGCTGGCCCGGGGGGGCGATCAGCTGCTTGCCGAAATCGTCAGCAGGGCAGATCTGGTTGTGGCAGATGGTATCGGGGGGTGGTCTGGGCCGGCGGTGTTTTAGGCAGCGGGCTGCCCGAACGCATCCCCGGGATTGAATTAAGCGAGGGCATTCTGGCCCTGGCTGCTCAAGAGGGCTGGCCCGTTTTTTTGCTCGGCGGGAAAGAAGGCGTTGCGGAACAAGCTAAGGCCGCTTTACTGTCGCGATTTTCCGGCCTGCGGGTTGTGGGGACACACCATGGCTACTTCGGGCCGGCCCGAAGAGGAGGCTTTAATTACCAAATCGAGGCCTGCCGGCCAAAAGTGCTGTTGGCTGCCTTGGGTGTGCCTCGCCAAGAAAAATGGCTTGCCGCCCGCCTCGCTGTACTAAAGATACCGGTAGCCATCGGGGGTAGGTGGCAGTTTTGATGTGTGGGCCGGCGTTGAAAAAAAGAGCGCCACAGTGGATGCGGCGGATGCATCTAGAATGGTTTTACCGGCTGCTCAGGCAGCCCGCCCGAATAAAACGGATGCTGGCTGCTGCCCCCCCGGTTTATGGCCCAAGTTTTTCTGGCCAAAGTTAGTCGCGGGAGGTAAAAGCAATGGTCAAAAGAATCGTTTTTGGTTATGGTGGGGTGCTTGTGGGCGTGATTATCACCGCCGTCGGCGTCAGTTTTTTTTCTGATTCCGGGGAAAATCGCCGCCGGCGGTGTAAGCGGCCTGGCAACGGTAGTGTTTCATTTGACCGGCTTCCCCCCCGTGGGAATCACGATGCTGCTGCTGAACGGGATTTTGTTTATTCTGGCTTGGCGGGTGTTGGGCCCTGTTTTTGGGGCCAAGACACTATTTGGTACTGTAACGCTGTCGATTTTCATTGATTTTCTCTCAAAGTTTTCGGTACCCATTACAGGGGGGGATCTGCTTTTAATCTCAATCTATGGCGGTGTAATTTCCGGTATCGGCCTAGGTATTGCTTTTCGAGCGGGGGGTTCCACCGGCGGAACCGATCTTGCCGCGCAGTTGGTGGCCAAATTCTTTCCCACCACCGTGGGCCAGGCCCTCTTATTTGTTGACGGTTTTGTCATTATTATTGCCGGGTTGGCTTTTGGAATAGAACTAGCCTTATATGCTTTAATTGCCGTGTTTATAACCACAAAAGCGATTGACGTGGTTGTGGAAGGGCAGAGCTTTGCCAAAGCTGCCTTGATTATTTCCGATTATCCCGAGGCAGTGGGCCAGGCTATTGTGGACCGTTTAGAGCGTGGGGGGTGACAAGCCTTGATGGCCGCGGGTTTTATACTAAACATGACAAAGAGGTACTGCTTGTCATCGTTTCGCTAGTTGAGATCGCCGAGGTTAAGCAGATAGTGCGGGAGTATGACGAACGGGCTTTCGTAATAATCGGGGGGGATGTCCACGAGGTGCTGGGCGAAGGGTTTAGAAGATTATAGCAGCTGAGGCGTACTTGCCAAGGCATGTCCACCTTTGATATGATTAAATGTATGAACTGCGAGGCTCAGGCATATATTTTGGCTAGTAGAAAGCTGGTGGTGGAATGAGCCGCAAGAAGACGTTAGTGATTATTGTCGTGGCGCTCCTTTCAGTAACTTTGCTTTATGCTTCTTATGGCGCGGGTTCTGCGGTAAAGGGCAAAGAACCTCGTTACGAGAATATAGGCACGGTGTTGGAGGTAATTGCCCTGGTCAAGACCAGGCATTACTATCAACCGGTTAACACTTTTAATTTGGTTAAGGCTTATGTGGCTACGGGTACGATTAACGGTATGCTCAAGACAGCCTTAGATGATCCCTATACCCGCCATATGGATGCTGCCGCTTTTGAAAACATGATGAACACCACAACCGGCATCTATGGCGGAATTGGTTTGTCCGTGGGCATTTTGGAGGATCGGGTTACCGTTGTCTCGCCCATCAAAGGCACCCCCCCCGGCGAAAGGGCCGGCTTAAGGCGGGGTGACAAGATCATTGCCATTGACGGCAAAGATACCACCTATATGACGCTGGACGAGGCGGTCAGCCTGATGCGGGGCCGGGAAAACACGGAACTTGACTTGACCATTTTGCGTGATGACGAAACCTTCGAAGTGCATATCGTGCGCGAGCTGATTAATGTGGAATCTGTGCCGGAGCATGGGGTTGATTGACGAAGATTTGCGCATCGGTTACGTGGAGATCACGAATTTTCGGAACGCACACATGAAGAGTTAATCAACGCTTTAGCAAACTTGGAGCGGCTGGGGCAGCGCGCCTTGATCATTGATCTGCGGAACAATCCGGGCGGTACGTTAAATGCAGCACTGCAGGTGGCGAACGAGTTCGTGTCCCAAGCACCCCTTTTATATTTGGAGGATAAGGATGGTAATCGTACGCCCTTTGACAGTGTCCCCATGAAAAAGCAGCCGGCTCGGCCCATTGTGGTCTTGATTAACGGCGGCAGCGCCAGCGCTTCTGAGATTGTCGCGGGGGGGCCTGCAGGATAACGGCCGTGGCCGTTTTAGTGGGGAACAACCACCTTTGGCAAAGGTCTGGTGCAATCCTTATATCCGCTGCGGGACGGGAGCGCTTGACAGTCACTGAGCAGGGTTATTTGACCTCCGGCGGCAAAGACATTAATGGGTGGGAATTGAACCCGACATTGTCGTTGAGGTTACTTTAGAGGAAGAAGAGGCTATCTACCTCGGTGAAGCGGAATATGATCCGCAGTTGGAGAAGGCACTCGAGGTATTAAGGGCCGAGCTTTAGACTAACTACCCACCCCCCCGGAGTGATTTCCGGGGGGGTGCCTTATTTACGGGACGGATTGGAGAGGAAGGGTCGTTGAATAATCTTTGGGAACTGATTAAGTTTGTTTTACTGACTTTTACGCAAATGGTCACCGATCTGCGTTACGTGCTGATCATCGCCGTTGTTTTTCTTTTAGTCTATCGCCAGTATGCGAAAATAAGGGATTACGAGCGGCGGGCTTTCAACTTGGACCGCCTCAATCCTTTCTTGGAAACGGTTACCGCCTTGGTTTACGGCATTGGTGGCGGGTTGGTGGCGACCGCTTTTTTTTGTCACCTTGGGAATTTCAATCAGCGATGCGGGTATCGCCTATTTGTGGCTTGTGGCCCTGGGATTAATGCTGATTAACCCCCCCGGTTTCTCTGTTTTGCCTACGCAGGCGGCTTGGTGAGCCTCTTCTCTCTGCTCACGGGTTACCCCCCCAGTTGAATATTGCCACCTTAATGGCGCTTGTGGCCATTCTGCACCTGGTAGAAGCGCTGCTGATCTTTGTCAGCGGCCATCAGCATGCTTCTCCCATGTATTTTAAACACAGCAGCGGCCGCATTGTGGGTGGCTTCAGCCTGCAGAAATTTTGGCCCATGCCGACAATTGCTCTGATCGGGGCCGCGGTGCTTGGCACCGGCATGGAATGGGAAACGATTGCCATGCCCGATTGGTGGCCCATTTTTCAATCGGGAGTGGCGGTCCCCCCCGGGCCATGTGCTTGTACACCTGCTTCTACCCCTGATGGTCGCTTTGGGCTACAGCGATTTTGTCCAGACCGAGCTGCCCAAAACTAAAGCCAGGCGCAGCGCCGGCGTTCTTTTTTTGTACAGTATCATTCTTTTGGGCCTGGCCCTCTTGGCCAATGCCCTGCCTGCCCTAACCATCTTACCCACTTATCTTTTCGCCTTTGGGCCACGAGCTCGTCATCTACTGGGGGGCCGCCGGCGGGAAAACGGAATGAGCCGGTGTTCCACGGCGAAGATGGCGTAATGGTGCTGGATGTATATCCCGATTCGCCCGCGGCGAAGATGGGGGCTCGGCGCGGGCGATGTGATTAAGAGCATCAACGGTGTTGCTGTTTCAGATTTGAGCGCTTTGGTGAGCCAGGTTTCGCCTTGGGTGATTGATCCCGTTGTGGTTGTGGAAAATCAATTCCGGCGGCCCCCCCAAAGGCGCGAAATTGAATATAAGGGGGGGAAAATACCACCCATCGGTATTATTCCAACCCCCCCCACGCACAGCAGGGATTTTATGTTAGAATTAAGGAGGGCCCGATCCGCAATTGGCTGCGGCAGTGGCGGGCCCGAAAAGATCAAAAAAAGGAAGTAAACAACCATGGCGCACGGGCCGGAATTAAGCGGGGAAAAGTCACTATTCGTTGTGCTTTTGGCGGTTTTAGCCTTAAGTTCTTTGGGATTTGCCGCCCTTAATATCGCCTTGAGATCGGAATTTACCCCCCCGGGGCGGGAAGAGGATGTCTTTTCGCGGTCGGAGGTTATTGCTGTACCTAAAACCCCCCCAGACCTGGCTAAACTGGAGGAATTCTGGGCGGAGCATGGGTATGATCTGATCTGGCGGGAAAAAAAACAGGCGAAATTGAAGTTGGCGGGCCCAAGGCTTGGATCCAAGGACAGGAGAGGTGGGTTTTAGCACCCCCCGTTCATTCGGCCAAAGCCTCAGCGCGCCCCCCCTGCTGGAATTGTGCGGTGTGTTTTTGGCGGAGGGCTGGTTAATCCAAATTGAGGGGGGGGACGGATACGGGTATAAGCTGGGTTTCTGGAGTGCGATCTCGGATTCGGAACACAAAGTATTGGCTTATACCTGGCATTTGGAAGTGCTCAATCCGAAAAACTACAGTCAGTACAGAATGGGTTTATTCCCGTTATGGGCGAGCTCTTCGATCCGTTCGATCTGGAGCGGAATACACCCAAGGCGCCCGTTCTTGCGGTTATCGTGGATGACTGGGGGGGTTATGACACTAAAGCCGCGGCTCCCCCTGCTGGAATATCCTTTTCCCTTAACGATCGCGGTTCTACCCGGCCTTGTCCTTTCGCGGCAGCTGAGCGAAAAGGCGGCCGCGGCGGGACACGAAGTGATCCTCCATCAGCCCATGGAACCGCTCGCGGCTGATTTGGACCCGGGGCCCGGGGGGGGCCAGTAATGGTAGCAATGGAAGGGGGGGAAGAA
>JMBX01000293.1_pt1 | contig 13092 bp, 24 predicted proteins | sample 616521 | NCBI WGS metagenome assembly JMBX01 (sample SAMN02727906, study PRJNA239997) | anaerobic digester metagenome | biome: anaerobic digester; isolation source: mesophilic anaerobic digester inoculated with municipal waste water sludge... | place: Germany: Bielefeld University, CeBiTec ...
TTGGAAAGCCTATTAAAGGAAGGCTTATCGCCATCAGGCCCGGACACAAGATCAACAATCATCTGGCAAGGCTTATTCGTAAAGATATTAAACTAAATGAAGTTCAGCCTCCCGTTTATGATGTAACTGCAGAGCCAGTGATGGACAATAACCGTATCCGCGAATTGCTGCCGCACCGTTATCCATTTCTTATGGTGGACAAGATTATACAGATGACCGACAATTATATTGTAGGGGGGGTTAAGAACATTACGACCAATGAACCCTTTTTTTATGGGCCATTTTCCTCAGGAGCCTGTTATGCCAGGTGTCTTGCAGATTGAGGCGATGGCTCAAACAGGTGGCTTGCTGGTCCTTGGGAGGTTAGATGAGCCGGAAAGATATTCTACATATTTTCTGAAGATTGATAACGTGAAATTCCGACATAAAGTGGTTCCTGGTGATACCCTAATTTTCAGGGTAGAACTTACAAGTGAGTTACGTCGGGGGAATTGCCACGATGCGAGGATTGGCATTTATAGGAGACAAAGTAATCTCTGAAGCCGATTTTACTGCGCAAATAATTAAAAATAAATAATTTTAATCGTTCTCATATTTATGAACAGTGTTTCATCTTTGGCCTTTGTACATCCTGAGGCCGTACTGGGAGATAATGTGGTTGTAGAACCGTTTGCTTATGTCGATCGGAATACTGAAATAGGAGATGGTAGCCGGGTGATGACCCATGCGACAGTCCTGAGCGGAGCCCGTATCGGAAAAGACTGTACAATTTTTCCACATGCTACTATTTCAGGCATTCCTCAAGATCTGAAGTTTCAGGGTGAAGAAACAACAGCAATTATCGGGGATAATACTACAATTCGCGAATGTGCAACAGTGAACAGAGGTACTGCTTCAAAAGGATTTACAAAAGTCGGCAACGATTGTCTTATTATGGCTTACAGTCATGTGGCTCACGACTGTGTAATTAATGACAGCGTGATATTGGGTAACTCAACGCAACTAGCAGGTGAAGTAGAGATTGACGATTTTGCCATTGTCAGCGGCGGTACCCTGATACATCAGTTTTCTCGTATTGGAGCCCATGTTATGATTCAGGGAGGATCGAAGATCCCGAAAGATATCCCTCCATATGTAATGGTTGGACGGGAACCGATAATTTTTGTTGGACTCAACGTTGTAGGACTTCGCCGTAGAGGGTTTACCAGCGAACGCATTAATTCAATACAGGAGGTGTACCGTTATCTGTACCAGTCGGGTTATAACATCACACAGGCAGTGGAGAGAATTGAAAAGAGCTGCCGCAAAGTGACGACCTCAGCCTGATACTCGATTTCATCCGCTTATCGAATCGCGGTATTGTACGCGGCAACATGGAAGGGTAGTTTTATGGCAGGTATTGTTTTCCCTGCCGAATGGAGTCATCAGAGCGGTGTGCAGATAACATGGCCTCATCACGGTACCGACTGGGTTGATATACTGGATGAGGTTACAGCTTGTTACATAACCCTGTCGAAAGAGATTCTTAAGAGGGAGAAACTGCTTATCGTTGCTAGGGAAGGCTATGAAATATTGAAACATTTCACCGAGAATGAGCGAAAAAAATATTATCATGGCCGAAATAGATAGCAACGATACATGGGCGCGCGACCATGGGGGGGCCATATCTGTTTTATCGATAATAAACCCATGCTGTTGGATTTTGGATTCAATGCCTGGGGGGGTTGAAATTTGCAGCCGACAAAGACAACCTTATCACAGGGAGATTGTTTGACAAGGGGGGGTTTTCAAAGCTCAAACCGGTTATAAGAGCATGTTGGATTTTATCCTTGAAGGGGATCAATTGAATCTGACGGTGCAGGAACAATACTTACTACCAGTGCGTGTCTTTTGGCTCCCAACCGCAATCAGCCGATGAGTCAGGAGGAAATTGAAAAATATTTGAAGAGGTCATTGGGCGCAGAGCGTGTACTCTGGTTACAACACGGATACCTCGCAGGTGATGATACTGATAGCCATATTGATACGCTTGCACGCTTCTGTAACGAAGATACAATAGCTTACGTGAAGTGTTACGATGTAAACGATGAACATTTCAGCGAGTTGAGGGCGATGGAGGATGAACTGAAGTCACATGTTACCATGGACGGGCAACCCTACAGGCTTATAGATTTGCCGATGGCGGATCCGGTGTTCGATAATGGTTGCCGGCTTCCCGCAACATATGCCAATTTTGATTATAAACGGTGCGGTTTACTTCCATTTTACGGAACAGAAAAAGATGAAATTGCGAAAAAGCAACTTCAGAAAGCTTTTCCCGGCAGAGAGATTACCGGTATCGATTGCATGCCTTTAATTAAACAACATGGTTCATTGCACTGCATAACCATGCAATTACCCGAGGGCTTCATTTAAAAAATTGTAATATATCCGAAACGTCTTATATCAAACGTAAAAATTGACTAATCAGGGCTTCATTTAAGAAATTATTATCTTACTGTGAGGATAAGATGAATGAATGCGAAAAAAATGATTATGGGACTGTATTGTTTGGAATAATAGTTAAATACCTGGAGGATATGATTATCTTAAATATCATAGGATTTTTATGCCAATACTTCGGTAATTATTTCAAAATAATTCATATAATTTACAGAATATCAATAGAGTATAGTACTTTCGAGAATTTAGTATAACATATTGATTGCCAGTATTATAAATAAAGTTTTAACAGAACATTTTTATACCATAAAGTGAAAAAATAATAATTGTATGAAAGTAGGAGTAATACAACAAGCCAACAGTGCAGGCAGGGATGAGAACATCTCCAGATTACAGCAAAAAAATTAGACAGCTGGCCAGTGAAGGGGCAGAACTGATTGTAATGCAGGAACTGCATAATGGGCTTTATTTTTGTCAAACCGAGGATACTGATGTTTTTGACCAGGCGGAAACAATACCCGGGCCTTCTACCAGTCTGTTCGGGCAGCTGGCTAAAGAGCTTAGGGTAGTGATCGTACTTTCCCTTTTCGAGAAACGTGCTGCAGGATTGTATCATAACACGGCTGTAGTCATAGAGAAAGATGGAACAATTGTGGGAAAATACCGAAAAATGCATATTCCAGATGATCCGGCATATTACGAAAAATTTTACTTTACGCCCGGGGATCTTGGTTTTCACCCCCATTGATACATCAGCAGGTAGGCTGGGTGTTTTGGTGTGCTGGGACCAATGGTATCCCGAAGCAGCCCGGCTTATGGCTCTTGAAGGTGCAGAAATACTTATTTTTCCTACTGCTATAGGATGGGAGTCGACCGATACCGATGATGAAAACAGCGTCAGCAGGATGCATGGATTACCCTGCAAAGAGGGCATGCCATAGCAAACGGGTTGCCAGTTGTTTCTGTGAACCGTACCGGATTTGAACCCGATCCGTCAGGAGTAACAAAGGGGATTCAATTTGGGGAAATAGTTTTGTGTGTGGCCCGCAGGGCGAATTATTGTATAGAGCTCCTGATAATGAGGAGGCTACCCAAATAATTGAGATCAATAAATCTCGTACCGAGAGTGTGCGCCGCTGGTGGCCTTTTTTTTCAGGGATCGCCGCATTGATGAGTACGGTGGGTTGATTAGGCGCTGGATTGATTGATATTTTAACTTAGTTACCTGCGTCCGGAGGATCTGCCGGATCTACTGCTCTCACTACTGCTCCTTGAGGATGAAGTGCCCGCGCTGTTGTTCCTGCTTGAGGAGCCGGAAGTAGACCTTACCGTACTGCTCTCCCTATTGCTTCTTGATGAAGAAGAGGTGGACCTTTGAGGTGTTGCCGTGGCGCTTCTGCTGCTGGACGAATTACTTCTAGTGGTACTCTCCGTTGGCCTGACTGTAGTGTTACGACTCGTTGATGATGTACCGGTACGCGGAGCTGTCCCTTCCGAAACCCTGGTATTGCTATTGCTGCTTCTGCTGTTTGTACTCCTACCGCTAACTGCAGGCCTTGTACTTGTGGTTCTGCCGCTGTTTGCATCGGGACGATAAACATTTACCGCGTTATTACTTACTCTGGTAGATCTGCCTGAACGGTTGTTAGTGCTTTCAAGCCGTCGCACCGTAGCTTTCCTTCCTGTTTCGCGTTCGTAGTCTCTTGCGCTTGGCCCGCTGTAATAACGGTTATCGTTATATATGTAAGTATTGTTGATAATGGTTGTCCGATTGTATATTGTGGGGGGGCTGTATCTGTTATAGTACCTGTGCATACTGCGGTGATACATATATCTGGAAGGCAGGAATGTCCAGTAGCTGCCCGGAATATTTATATGGATGCTGATGTTTACCCTCGGACCCATCGGAGCCCAACCGTAATAACCGCCTCCGCTTCTCCAGCTGACCCATGCAGGTGCCCACTCGTAACCCGGAACCCATGCCCATCCGTAGAAATCATCATAGAACCATCGTCCGTAATGGAAAGGCGCCCATCCCCCCCATGAGTAGTTGGAAACCCAGGTGTTGCCGTAATCAGTCATTACCCAATAACCGTTGGTGGCATAGGGGTGGAAATCTCTTCCAACTCTTGGAACCCAAATTCGGCCGTAGTTGTGATTGTTGATCCATCTGCCGTGAGGACTCAGCTCATTGTAAAATATACTGAAGCTAACGCCGTCTCTATCTTGGTCCCCCCCGTAATAACGATCATCATCGTAATAGTAATCATCCCCCCGTAATAACCATAATCATCGTGTCCTTGCGAATACACATATCCTTGTGAAGAATAGCAAGAAGTAAAAGCCAGTGCTATTATTGCTAGAATGATGGGGTGTTTTAAAGCTTTCATATCTATAATTATTAAAGAGTGCAACTTTTCTGATTTTACAATATGACAGCTGTTCGGAAAAATGGTTTAACTCTTTCTGGCATGAAACTCAAGAAATATGGCTAAATGGTAAAAAAATCATGGCTCAATGGGGGGGATGCAGCGATATTCCACACTGAGTCATGATTAGTAAAGCGTATTGTAATAAACTCTGTTTACTTAAATACCTGGTCAATTCCCGAAAATCCCATAAAGGCCATGGCAATTATACCCGCTGTTATGAGTGCAATGGGTATACCTTTCATAGCTTTGGGTATTTTGGTGATAGCCATCTGTTCCCGGATACTTGAAAATATTATTAATGCCATGGCATAACCAACGGCAGTGGCGACTGCATAGATCACCGATTCCAACAGGCTGTAATCTTTCTGTATAACCAGTATGCTACGCCCAGAATAACACAGTTTGTAGTTATTAACGGCAGATAAACTCCCAAAGCCTGGTAAAGAGCAGGTGAAATTTTCTTTAGAACAATCTCAACCATCTGTACCAGGGCAGCAATTACAAGGATAAAAGAGATGGTCTGTAAATATTCGAGCCCGGCAGGTTCAAGAATTCCTTTTTGAAGGAGAAATGTTACAAGAGTGGCAATGGTCAGCACAAAAGTAACAGCAAGGCCCATACCTATTGCCGTGTCTACCTTCTTCGACACACCCAGGAATGGGCATATCCCCCAAGAACTGGGAAAAGACAACATTGTTTACAAAGATGGCGACTATTATAATTCCAATATATTCCATACTATCAGGTTATTAGTTTGTTTCTTCCTTATGTTGAAGTTTATTGAAGGCGGCGATAAGATATCCCAGCACAATAAAGGCACCCGGTGCAAGTACAAAGATAAGGGAACCGAACTTCTCGGGGGGGTAGATGTTGAGAGAGAAAATCTTTCCGGTACCAAGCAGCTCCCTTAGTGCACCCAATACCGTTAGCGAGAGTGTAAAACCCAATCCCTGCCCCCCCAAGCCATCGAAAACAGAAGGTATAACACCGTTCTTTGATGCGAACGACTCGGCACGGCCAAGAACAATACAGTTTACAACGATAAGTGGTATAAATATGCCAAGGCTGTCGGCCAATGCAGGGACATAGGCATTCATTAGCATCTCTATGATGGTTACGAAAGTGGCTATAACCACAATAAAGGCGGGAATACGCACCATATCGGGAATCAGGTTTTTTAGCATCGATATGACAGCGTTTGAGCATATCAGTACAAACATCGTTGCCAGACCCATGCTCATTCCGTTTATGGCGGAGCTTGTGGTTGCCAGCGTGGGGGCACATCCCCCCCAGCAGCAATACAAACGTGGGGTTTTCCTTAATAATTCCGTTGAAAAGTACTTTTATCTGCTTATTCATTGTTCGCGCCTCCCTCCTCTGAGTTTTCCTTTTTATTATCGGCGGCTGCCTCGGTGGCACCCGACATTGCACCTTCCTTACTTTCCTTGTATGCCGAATAGGCTCTGTTTACTGCTTCTATAAACGCCCTTGAGGTGATGGTAGATGCCGTGATGGCATCCACATTGCCACCGTCTTTTGTCACGGCCAGCAGTCCCTGTGACAGATCACGGCCAGTATGGACTGTGACGGTTTGGTGATATCTTTGAACCAGTCCGACATCTTCGATCCCAGTCCCGGTGTCTCTGCATGCTGCAGTACCGAGTAGTTCACAATTTTGTTATCCATATCGAACCCAACCATGATCTGGATGTTTCCGCCGAAACCGTTGTTGGAAAAGGTGTTCAAAGCGTAACCAACAATCTCTTCGCCCCGCTTTGCCGGATACACAATAAGAGAGTCGCCCAGGCCGTCAGCCATCAGATAAGCCTCAGCTACAGGATCGTTGTCGAACTCCGGTACTACCTCGCTGATTGCGTTTGAAGCTTCATAGCTTTTGCTTCGGCAATAGGTTTCGCGGTCATCTTGTTCACTTGCGCCAGCAGCACGGCTACCGTGAGGCATATAATTGAGAGCGAAAGGAACATATTTTTGAATGTTGATTGTAATTTAGCCATGTTTTACTGCCTCCCCCCCGAATCGTTTTGGTGTTGTGTAGTTATTGATGAGCGGAGTAAAGGCATTCATCAGCAGTATTGCAAATGAGACTCCTTCGGGATAGGCGCCCCAAAGACGTATCACTACTGTTATTACTCCTATGCCGGCTCCGTATATGAGCATACCTCTTTTAGTCATTGGTGACGTCACGTAGTCGGTGGCCATGAAAATTGCACCCAGCATCAGTCCCCCCGAAAATAGATGTATAAGCGGATTGTACATGGGTATGGGATTGAAAATATATAGAATGCCTGTAAAAATTGCAACTACAGCCATAATTGATATGGGAATATGCCAGGTGATTATTTTTTTACATAGAAGATAAATGAGGCCGATAAGCAGAGCTACTGCACTCATCTCTCCAAGCGAACCTGATTCTATGCCCAGGAACATTTCCATAATCGTTGGCAACGATTCGGGAGAGTGTTTTAATACTCCCAGCACAGTTGCCGAACTTACTGCATCAACGGATGTGGCTGTCACGGGAGATGGCCATGTGGTCATCTGAGCAGGAAATGATATCAGAAGAAAGATACGTCCTGCAATTGCCGGATTGAAGATGTTGTTGCCCAACCCGCCAAACGATAATTTAACCACACCAATGGCGAAAAGGCATCCAAGAGCAAGAATCCATACCGGAAGGTTAGATGGCACGTTAAATGCCAGCAGTACTCCGGTGATAATTGCCGAGCCGTCGAAAATAGATGGCTCTTTCTTTACTATAAGCCTGACAATGAGGTATTCAAACCCCCCCATGCAAAACAGTACCGAACAGGCTGTGATAATTAGCGCATCCAACCGGAAGAAATAAAGCGCAACAATGAACGCCGGTATAAGGGCGATGAGCACGCCATACATGTTTTTTTGAATATTGTCTCCGCTATGCACGTGTGGCGATGGTGAGACAACCAATTTATTTTCCATATTATAAATCTTTCTCTTTGCGTTATTTTTTTCTTGCTCTGATTATCCCGTTTACCTTTCCTTTTCCCAACCGGATGTAATCCAGCAATGGCCGGTCGGCGGGACAGGTGTAGCTGCATGAACCGCATTCAATACAATCTGTAATGCTGTTTTTTTCCGCTCTGTCCCAAATTTCGTATTCGGTCAGATTCATCAGCAGAGAAGGATTTAATCCCATAGGGCATACGTTGACACATTTTGCGCAGCGGATGCAATCTTTCATCGATTTTCGCTTCGCTTCCAGTGTTGGTATAATAAGTATTCCTGAAGTCCCTTTTGTAACGGGAATGTCGGTGCTGGCCAGAGCTTTTCCCATCATTGGGCCGCCGCTGACGACCTTTCCGGTAGATTCGGGCAATCCTCCTGCAGCATCAATAAGAACACTCACCGGAATGCCCAGTCGTGAAAGAACATTGCAGGGATTTTTCATATTTTTGCCGGTCACCGTTACAACACGCTCTATTAGTGGTTTGTTTTCTGAACAGCTTCGTATATGGCGAACATTGTACCCACGTTTGCACAATAGCGCCAACAGATACGGGTAGTGCGCCGCTCGGAACCTGCCGTTTTAACAAAGCATCGATAAGTTGTTTCTCGCCTCCCTGAGGGTATTGAACCTTCAACGCTACTACTTCTATGTTGGAATATGCTTTAGCCGCCTGAGTAAATTTCTCAATGGCATCTCTCTTGTTGTTTTCTATGCCGATAATCGCTTTCCTGGTATTTATAGCTTTCATTACAATGGCAATGCTTACCAATATCTCTTCGGTTTTTCCATCATCAGCTGATGGTCGGAGGTAAGATAAGGTTCGCACTCTACGGCATTAACAATCAATACTTCAGCCTTTGTTCCGGGAGGGGGGGGTAAGTTTTACATGCGTGGGGGGGAAGGTGGCGCCCCCCATTCCCACTATACCTGCAGCGGCAATCTTCTCGAGGATCTCTTTAGGTGAAAGAATGCACTCTTTTACCAATGTTTTAGAACGGTCTATCGATTCTTCCCATTCATCGCCTTCCACCTTTATGTAAACGGCATCACGCCTGTATCCGCTCGCATCAAGCGCTTTGTCTATCTTAAGTACTGTTCCGGAAACAGGAGAGTGTATGTTTGCCGATACAAATCCCACGGTTTTACCGATAAGTGTACCTTTTTTACAACATCACCTTTCTTGACTATGGGCTGGCAGGGTGCACCAATGTGTTGCGACAGCGGGACAATCACCTGATCGGGGATGGCAATGGGCTGTATTGCTTTTCCGGCGGATATTTTGTACTCTTTTGGGTGAATACCGCCAATTCTGAATGTTTTTAACATATAATATTTATCTTATACGGTTACAGTGGCCTCCTCCTCCTTGGGTGACTGGGGGGGAGACTCTTTCCGGGGGGGAGGAAAATTTAATTCCAAAATTGAGTTGGTGGGGGGGCATACCGAAACACATTTGCGGCATAGACGGCATTTGTCATCGTTAATGAAAGCCAGGTTGTTTTCGATTGTAATTGCATCATGTGGGCATGCCTGCTGACATTTGCTACACCCGATGCATGCCACGCTGCACGATTTTTTGCAACGCCACCTTTTTCCTTGTTGACACAGCTTACGTATATCCGGCGCGATTTGGGCCCTGCTTGCGCAGTTCGATGATATCCTTGGGACATGCCTTTACGCAGGCACCGCATGCTGTACATTTGTCCTCATCAACTTCCGGGAGCATTGTCACAGGGTTTAAGTGGATGGCATCGAAGGTGCAGGAGTCTACACAGTCGCCAAGCCCCCCCAGGCAACCAAAAGAACAGCCAGTGTCGCCACCATAGAGCGCCGAAGCAATTGCGCAACTGGAAACTCCATCGTAAAGGTTGGTGCGAGGCCTGTTTTCGCATGTTCCGTTACAACGGACCACTGCAATTTTCTTTACCGAAACAGGTGCCTTTTGCCCAAGTATGGAAGCTACCTCGCCCATAGTTTTCTGTCCCCCTACCGGGCAGAACAGTCCGTCGAGCGTTTCTGCTTTCACACATGCTGATGCAAAAGAGGCGCATCCGGGGAAACCACAACCTCCGCAGTTGGCCGCGGGCAATGCATCCTGGACCTCCTGGATACGGGGGGGATCTTCTTCCACTTTGAATTTTTGACCCACTAAATACAAGATAGCTGCGCTTCCGGCTCCAATAACACCTAATGTTGCAACAGCAGTAAGTAATACACTCATGTTTGACTAAAGTTTGTTCCTACGTTTGAAATTTTATTTATAGGCCGAAATAGACTATTTCTCAAAACAACATAATCCGAGTAGATTTGTCTTCTTTTTGTTTTGTTAGATGAAATAGTTGTTGATTAATCTGTTTTTTTATCGTAAATTTAAAAGAGTCTGCCATTTTGTTTCTTAACATGTACAGTGCTATGTAATAGGGAACTAAAGCGAGTATGGAGCTTATAGCTGCCTCCGTATCGCTGAAATTCCATACCGATATGGTTAAGACAAGCATTGTGACAAGGACAACAAGGGGGGGGAGTAGGAATGCCCATAAAACAGCTTTATATCCCATGGAAACCTTCCCTTCAATAATCACCCGCTCATTCTCCCGGAAACTTCCGGTATAATCAAAAACATCTATCAGTTTTTCTTTTGAATCGGCTGCCATACATGCACCTTTGGCGTGGCACGCATTACAGGCCGACTGTTGCAATATACGAACTGATATATGATTGCCGATGATCTTATCAATTATTCCCTCGTGCTCGATCATGAAACAATGGTAAAATGAGTCTTCTTCTTGAATTCAATCCGTGTGCAAAGTTACGGATTATTTTTGTTAATAGTAAAAGTTTTTTTTGAACTTACTCAACTGTTATGATGTTGGTAAATGATAAATGCTTTAGATGAAATAAGTTTATCAACTTCATCCGAACATTTATTGAAGTATATTTGTTGAAAAGTCTATCACAGAATATTTCATTCACAACATATATAATACTCATCAACTATAATACTCATCAACAGTATGATTTTCGATATCGATATGATTCGTGAGGTTTATGAAGATCTCCCAGCAAAAATTAAACAGGTAAAAGAGATTTTACAACGTCCTTTGACTTATACTGAAAAATTCTTTTTCCCATTCTCTCGCCAGGTGTTCAGGTTAAAAATTACAAGCGTGCCACCGACTATGTAGATTTGCACCCGATCGTGTGGCCATGCAGGATGCTACCGCACAGATGGCCCTTCTGCAACTGATGAACTCCGGTCGTACAAGCGTGGCTGTACCTTCCACAGTGCACTGTGATCATCTGATCCAGGCATATCAGAATGCCACAACAGATCTGGAGACTGCAAAAGTTACCAATAAAGAGGTATATGAATTTCTGAAGGATGTTTCCAATAAATACGGCATCGGATTCTGGAAACCAGGTGCAGGCATTATACATCAGGTAGTCTTTGAAAACTATGCTTTCCCGGCGATGATGATTGGTACCGACTCTCATACGCCCAATGCCGGTGGCCTGGGCATGATTGCAATTGGTGTTGGTGGTGCCGATGCCGTGGATGTTATGGCCGGACTGCCATGGGAGCTGAAAATGCCAAAGCTTATCGGGGGGTAAAACTTACCGGAAAGCTGTCGGGATGGAGCGCCCCCCAAAGGATGTTATCCTGAAACTGGCCGGTATCCTTACTGTTAAAGGTGGTACAAACGCCGTTATTGAATATTTCGGCGAAGGGGGGGCTGAGACACTCCCGGCAACAGGAAAAGGCACTATTTGCAACATGGGTGCCGAAGTGGGGGGGCTACTACTTCAATCTTCCCTTTCGATGAAAAATCTGCGATATACCTTGAGAGTACCGGCAGAAAGGATTTGGCCGATGCTGCACGCGGGCTGATGGAATATCTGCAGCCTGATCCCGAAGTTGTAGCTAATCCCGAAAATATTATGATCAGCTTATCAAATAGATCTCTCTGAGTTAGAGCCACATATTAACGGGCCTTTTACGCCTGATGCAGCTTATACTATTTCTGAATTCGGCGATGCGGTAAGGACGAATAACTATCCCCCCCGGAGAATGGAGGTGGGATTGATAGGGTCATGCACAAATTCATCGTACGAAGATCTTACACGGGCAGCCTCCATAGTGAACCAGGCACGTGAAGATGGTGTGCCGGTGAAAGCGCGTTTTCTGATCAATCCCGGTTCGGAGCAGATTCGTTATACAGCCGAACGCGACGGTATTCTAAAGATATTTGAGGATGCGGGAGCTACTGTTATTGCCAATGCTTGTGGCCCCCTGTATTGGCCAGTGGAAACGTGACGATGTAGCCGATAACCGTGTGAACTCAATAGTTACATCTTTCAACCGAAATTTTGCCAGGCGCAACGATGGAAATCCCAACACACATGCTTTTGTTGCATCCCCTGAGCTGGTGGCAGCTCTTACTATTGCCGGCGACCTCTGCTTTAACCCTTTGACCGATACTCTCACCAACGAAAAGGGAGAACAGGTAAAGCTCTCCGAACCTGTCGGTATTGAGCTCCCTCCCCCCGAGGTTACGAAGTGAAGGATACAGGCTACGTGGCACCATTGGGTGAAGGGAAGAGTGTTGTGATTACCATCGATCCAGATTCGAAAAGGCTCCAAAAACTGGAACCATTCTCCGTATGGGACGGAGAGGACTATACTGAACTGTCCCTTCTTATCAAAGTAAAAGGAAAATGTACAACCGACCATATATCAATGGCGGGGGGGCCATGGCTCCGTTTCCGTGGGCACCTTGATAATATATCCGACAATATGCTCATTGGTGCGGTAAATGCTTTCAACGACAGAACAAATGCCGTACTCAATCCTGAGACACTTGAATATACTCCAGTACCTAAGCTGGCACGCATGTTTAAGTCGAAGAGCCTGGGCTCTATAGTAGTTGCAGAGGAGAATTACGGCGAAGGGTCGAGCAGGGAGCATGCCGCCATGGAACCGCGTCATCTGAATGTGAAAGTGATTTTGGTTAAATCTTTCGCCCGGATTCATGAAACTAACCTGAAAAAAACAGGGAATGCTGGCACTTACATTTGTAAATAAGGATGATTATATAAAGGTGCAGGAGAGAGACAAAATAAGTGTTAAGGGATTGAAAGAGTTTGCTCCTGGCAAAAATATGATGATAGAGTTGCTGCATGCAGATGGGACAAAAGACAACTTTGAAGCAT
>JMBX01000294.1_pt1 | contig 13091 bp, 24 predicted proteins | sample 616521 | NCBI WGS metagenome assembly JMBX01 (sample SAMN02727906, study PRJNA239997) | anaerobic digester metagenome | biome: anaerobic digester; isolation source: mesophilic anaerobic digester inoculated with municipal waste water sludge... | place: Germany: Bielefeld University, CeBiTec ...
TTCTCAATGGCGTCTAGCTTACTAAAAAGGGTTGTTCAGTAACCCCCCCGATTATTATTTGGTGTACTTTTAGGTTACTAAAAACACCTTCGCCGGCCACAACTAATTCAGGAAAGTCCTTAAAATAGGAAGGGAACCACTGACCACAACACGACATGCACAAATATGTTCAAAATTCCTTGCATTACCATTTGTCAAAATCTTACCTTCCTATAAAACACTTGTCTCAATCTATGCCAGTGGTACGTGCAACGATAAGATTGCTATTGTGTCTTCTTGCTTGCCTTATTCAAACACAATCCCAATCTGTCGAATAAATTGAAGCCTATCAATATAATCAATTCCAAACTCTACGCAGACATCGGGGGGGATTTTAATTCTGTTTTGCCTCGCCGGTTCGTGAATCTCCTCTGTAACGACAGTGTAGGACCAGGCTAGCGAATGGGCACAAACCCAAGAATCCGCCACGGTCGCGAATTGCCTCCTCGCGGCCTCCGTGTATCTTAGGTTCTGGCTAACATTCGATATAATCTCACGGTAACTCGCAATCACAACGGGATCCTGCGAGGAACGCAAACAAAATTCATGCCTATTTTCCCTAAGCCACTGTGATAATTGATCTCCGCCCCCCCTGAAGATCTCATCGCAAATCCTATCGATCAGAATCACTTTATCGGCTCCCTTTTCTAGCAACTGCTTCCAAAAGGCCGGAGCAACATCAAAAGGATAGTACAGTCTGCTTGCGGAAATAAAAATGTTTGCATCTATTGCATATTTCCTACCCATACGGCATTACTTCCGCTTTGATATTATCATAAGTCTTGCCTTTTATCCCCCCCAATAGACTAAACGCCTCGGTGTAAGCGATATCACCGCTCTCTGCACTTCTGATTACGCTTTCGATGAACCTCATGCTAACCCGGGAATAATAGGTCGTGTAAAAGTTAATTTCTTCGCCTTCCCTAGCCTTTTTTTCAAAGTGCTGAACAGATTTCGCCTTTATCGTTTCAACGATCCGCTGATTTATTAAGCCTAAACTATTCAGTTTGATGGACATGGCTAGTTGACTAACTTTAAAGATGGAGCTTAGCGATTCTATCTGGGCAAAGACATCCGTACCCGCCCTCCAAAGAGTAAAATTTTTCACGCGGCATTAGTACTTCTGCTGTTAAAACATTGATTCGCGTTTCTAGGGAACCCGTCTTCAAATAAGGATCTAGGAAAATGTCCTCCTGCTCAAACAGAACATGCAAATACTCATGGATCAGGGAAAACACCTTACCAGCTTTGGAATCGTTGTTATTAACGAATATCAAGGGGGGGCAACATCATCGTAGAGTAGGAAGGCCCTGAAATCATTTATATCCAAAGGACGGTGGGTATTAGTTCCTACGATACCGCTTCGCATAACTAAAACACCGGCTTTCTCCAACTTGTCTCTAAGGAATCTAAAAGCATGATCTAGATCGCGAACTTTAGTATACCAGTCTTCCTCTAACCCAATAACGCCTTGGCAAGTCTAGCATCAGCAACTACATCTTTGATATTTTCCTGTTCAAATTTTTCGATGATGCCTAACTTGGACCAGCCGAGTTCTCGCCGATAATCACCCATCCAGCTCCTTCTGCGATCCATTTCAAGAATTGTGTCTAGCAGATTCTTGCTCATCTGAGGAACCTTATTACTGATGGAACGAAATTCTGCAGCCACTGCATCATTTTTAGGCGGGGGGGTATCTAAGAGTAGGTACCCGAAGGGCACACGCAGAAAATTGGCCATATTTTCAAGCTGCCGAAAAGTTGGGTCCTGTTCTTGCTTAAACCATTTGGCCGCAGTGGGAAATCTCTTTAATAACTCCCTTTCGTCTCTTTCCGATTCAGTTAGGGCCCAATCCCAGATTTCCGGTTTAACGGAGATCCTAACAGACTTGGTCATGATGATCCCTCCAGAACGAAACCTTTGTTCTTTCCTTTCTATTATACAAATAGGTGACATTGTGGGAAAACGAAGTTACCTTCTTGGCGATCATGGCGTCCAATGGTTGTCTTCACGAGTCCTATTCCAAACGCGCGTGCCGGTGGGCTGGCAGACAACCTAAACCGCACATCCTGTGCACCGCCTTACATTACGCAATTGGGCGGTTCCTTTAGCGTCCGGTGTGGGACAAGTTTCCGCACCTTCAAACATCCCCCCCGGCCGTCCATCCCGAACGTCGACGTTGCCGTCGTGGTTAGTCTAGGTCCAACCCAGCGTCCCAGCATAACCGTTTTCAAGCGCAAAACCCCCCCAAGCCCCCCCTCCGTAGTGAGTTTTGTTCTAGGGCGAAAATTCCGTCCCGCTTGTCTAATCATTCCATGGGCAGCAGATTCCCCCCGATCAAGATGGGTTTGTCCAAGCCCCAATAATTAAAAAAAACGCATGTGCTTTAGTCGAAATTGGCTGCATAAAATGAACTTGGTAGAAATCCAAAACCTCGTTGGCATTCCCCCCCGCTTCAACTAACCGCTTGTCGCTGTAGTAGTTTGTCATCCCTGAGCAATCAGCAAACACCCGGAATTCCAAGAGCGATTGGTCACAAGATTATGAGGGACTTCTTCCTTGATGGTCCCAGCCGCAAGATTAACAAAACGCTGAACTTACTTCATATCGATGCGCACAGGGGGTTCAAAAATCTCCCAGGCCCATAAGGCCGAGTAATTCTTCACAGCCGTTACCATGGGTAAAAGTGCGTTTCCAATATGGGCGTTGGTGAAATCTAATTCTACCAGCGGTTTCTGGTTGGCGAGATGATCTGCACCTGCTTGATCCTGTAAAAGATCAGAAGAATAAAGGGATAATAGTAAAGAAACTCCCCCCCCTTTCTCCGCAAAGTCGAGGGCTCGTAATAGATTTGGAATATTATTAGCAGCAAGTTCCGTTACCTTGCCACCCTCAAGTAAGGGGGGCTTCAGCTGCCGTGTGTAAGCGAATATCATCTTCCGGCGTTTTGAAAAGGCCGACCTGCAATGTGGAAAGATGTTTTTTTGGGCTTGACACCATGTTTGTCCCGTTTCCTGCTCAGCGAGTCTGATTAAGAGCATATCCAGTCAGCAGAAGGGGGGGCACGTGGGCCTTGATGCGTTCGGCCGGCTCCTTGTAGCCAAAAACGGCATCTTCAGCGGATATACCTAAATCGGAAGTGCTGATGAGGTATTTGCCGTAGTATTGGGAATCGTTTTTTTAACTCTACCTCGCGAAATCCGATGCATCTCATATTGCACCTCTGCTGCACGGCCTCTACACGGCGGGCGAGCTCACCGTAAACCCCCCCAAAGGCACAAGCACCGTTTTCTTAGTCAATCCCTAAAATTCTTTCTAGCAGAATATCGGCAATGTTTCTTCTGCCATCAATTACTGCCAAGATAACCACTTTATCCCCCCCCAACACCCGATAAATAATTCGCCACGGCGTTTGAACAATTTCACGATAGAGCAAAACACCCTGAAGTTGCAGTTCAGGGACAATGCGTCCCCCCCTGTGTGGCAGTTGTCCAAGGCCTTCGGTTTGGTCACGGATTAACCCATAGATCTCCTCCGCCGCGACAAGGTCTTCTCTAGTAATATATTCAACGATTCGCCGCAAGTCACTCACGGCAATGTGAGTCCAAAAAAAACTTTAAAATTAGCGCCCATTTTTGCTGCGTCCTTCAAAATAAGAATCCAGCTCAGCGAAAACTTTTCCTTGGCTTGTAAGGCGATTTTGCTCCAGATCCTGTTCACCTTGGGCAACTAGTTTTAATAAACCTATGGCCTTAGTCATTTTTTTCGTAGCTTTCAGTGCTTAAAAGAACGGCCTTAGCCTCACCATTTTGAGTGATATAAAGAGGTCTTTGTGTTTCACTAATCTGCGCAAGAACCTGCGGTGCATTTGCCCGGATGTAGGAAATAGGGCGGATATCCTCCTTGCTTTTCATTAAGTCACCTCCAAAGTACAATTTTTGTTTGGTGTACTTTTATTATACTAAATTTGGTATGTGGACGTCAACATAAAAGTGATCTAGGATAGTGTCAACTGTAGGACACAAGAAGATCCCATGCCGTACTGTGACAAGCCTTATTGGCTTTGAAAATCAGAATTTCCCGTTTGACATGCGCCTTAACAAATAGCCCAAGGACGGCCAGGCCCCCCCTTGCCTAAGGGTGGGAAGGTTAGCGAAACCTCGTAGCTATCACCACTAGCCTTGGGTAGATTTTTCAAAAGCCGCATATGAGAACTTTTCGTACTACCACATCCCCCCCTTGCCCCCCCAAACACCTGCACATCCACCGCGCTTGTTTCACTTCTTACCTCATACCTTTTTTTCAGGCCGGCCGTAAACGTTTACCAACTGGTGGCTGGTGGCAAAGGAGTTTTCCTCTAGGTAATTGGGGTTGCCGAACATCAGTTTTTCCAAATCTTGGGCTTGATGTTCTACCCAGCCCGGCTGTCCTTTGCACAAGTCCTCAACCCTCTTGATTAACCGCAGGTTCTCGATGTTTTCTGTCTCATCATCCGGCATGATCAGGCATAGGTAATCCCTGGCCCTGCTGATGGAAACGTTGATTATATTCAATCTGTTTAAAAACATCTGCTCCGAATCGGAGATGCGCGGCGGTGGGTTGAAAAGCGCAATAATTAACTCACATTCATCGCCCTGAAAACCGTGGATTGTGTCCACTTGAAACTAATGTCTGAGGGCAAGACAACTGATGTCCGCAATTTGTCAATCAGATCCGCTTGAGCCCGGTAGGGTGCGATAAGTCCGATCCGGAAAGGTTCTATACTGCGGATTTGCGTGGCCAAGTACTTGACAAATTCAAAGGCGAACAAAGCGGAATAAATCTGGTAGTTACTCTTGTTCTGCAGCCGCTTGGGCCGATAAATGCTTTCGTATTTACTCACAGGGAACTTAATCAAAGTCAATGGTTCAATTCTCAGTTCGCTGTCGCCAAGAAGGGCAGGCGCAGTGTTGTTGCGATGATGCTTTAACACACCGCCATAGGCAAATTTGCTAAAGATGCGGCCAATTTGGGGAATGCTGCGATATTGAGTAGTAAGTAGTTCCACGTGATAGTTGTGGGGCGCGGTCTGGGGGCTTGGTAAAAGAGTTGAGCCCCCCACCATGGTATAGATATTTTCATCCTTCCAGGCCTTTTCTGTGGCGATTGGTTCGATCTGGAACGGATCCCCCGAGATAATGAACTTCCCGGGGGGGGTCTTTTTGTACAAGGGGGGGTAGACTATATAAGGCAGGGGGGGAATCATGGACGCTTCATCGAAAATGATTACATCCCATTTTAGGGCATCTAAATAAAGCCGCGTTTGACTGTCCGGTAGGAAGTAATCGTAGGCAAAGCGGTGCATCGTTGTGACGGTAACGTTACGGGGGGGAAACTTGCGTATATCCAGGGACTTGTCGCGATAAACACCGCTGGATTCTATACCCCCCCGATCATTGGTGGCGCCGAATCTGACCAGCCAATCCAGACAGCTTTGCCCTCCTTTCATTTCGCGCATAACACCCTTCACCAAGACATCTGCAGCCTTGTTTGTCGGGGTAAGTACCAATACTTTAAGATCCTCCTTTTGCTCATCAGGGGGTAGTATTACTTCGCGCACTAAGTGGGTGGTTTTGCCTGTACCGGGTGGGCCGAAAACGAATTCTATGTTATGGCACAAATTTTGTTTAAGGCAGTATTCGTCCCGGGCAATATCTAAATTGCAAAAAGCTTTGCGCAAAGCTTCAATGAGAAAGACCGGGTTTTGAGCCACGATTCTGGCTTCCACAACTTGCGATAAATCCAGCCCATCAATTTCCGCGTGGGTTCTTAACTTAGTTCGCAAAGTGTAAGACTGCACACTCACCACTTCCACCGCCACTTTTTTTTAGCGTTCCGTCCGCGAAATGAAGTTCCAGAGGTATATCCGCTAAATCTTCCATTCTCTGGGGGGGAATATGGCGGTTGGGATGGCGCAGAATCAGAATGCGGGATGTGCCTGCATCTTTTTCTACCCGGGAGAAGGATATGGAGATTTCCCGGCTGTAGGCGTTGTTTTGTCCGCTGTTAAGTGCTTCCAAAGCGAGTAAGGCTTTGAACCATCCAAAGGAATATCTATTTTGGCCGGAAACCGCGGTTTCCAACTCCAGCCGTTCGCTTATGGCCCGCATATCCTGGGCCATTTTCTCTTTCAGCTTTTCTATTTCCCGTTCTTGGTCTATGACGGGCTTAAGATAATCATCTTCATCAGCCGCGTGCTCGTCAGGTTGGTTTTGCTGAACCTGTTCCGTGTGGGGGGGTACCGGGTTAGAAATCACTTTTTTTTAGCAACTGCTTTAGCAATTTCTAGGATCGGTTCTTTTCCGTGGGTTTCGTCTACCTCCTGTTCCCCACGGGGGGCGGATCCTCCGACAGCGGTGCGGTGCCGGCGGCCATTCTTTTTCTGATCAGGCCCTCTATTTCTACATCCGTAAAACCCACTTCTATTAAGAGATCGTATCTTTCAATCTTTTCCCGCTGTTCTTGGGTTAGATTGTCATCTATGCCCAAAAAGTGAACAGATCGGCAGCGCTGTGGCTATCCGTGTCATATTGTTCCCACAACCCATCAACCGTTAAAGACTGGGGGGGTGCCCTGAACTGCCCTTCCTTGTCCAGCAGCCAGGCGGCGCTTTTTATAAATTCAGCATCTGAAGAGGGGGGGAAATAGTCAACGCTATCCGTACCATAAAAGTATGAATACGTTCCATACATGGGACTTTGTTTTCGATTATGGATCAGGCCCGGTTTCAGTACCTGTAGAAGTTGGTTCCAAACGAATAGAGATAAATCGCTGTCCTTTGTCGCCGCTACCAGTTCGATTATCTCGCGGCAGCCGTCAATGTAGTTTTCGGACCACTTTCGGTAGCGTGTGGCACGGGGCCAATCCTTTTGCTTCTCCAGGGCCTGCTCTTCCGTGAGTTCGCGGCTTAGAATGCCGGGCTTATTTTGTACGCCAAGGGCAGTCAAGAACTGCCTCAATTCTCTCTCGTTCTTGCGGCCCACGATTTTGACGTAATCCCGCCACAAAATAAACTTAGTCTGCGGTTGTGGGCCGAACCATCGTTGTAAGGCCCTATCCGGAAAGTAAAGGGTTTCAGGCGCACTCAGATCCCCCCCACCCACACCCCGATGCCGTACGATACAACAAAAGGTCGCGCTGACGCAATTCTTCCAGGAAGGGCCCGGTTTCAGCGCGGCATTCTTGGTAATACTGGAAGAACTTCCTAAAGTGGGTTTTTAGCCCATACACCCGCTCCCCCCCTCTATATCTGGGCAAGATTTTATTGTAGATCTCATCCTTCAAGGAAGGGGTTGTTAGGCCCAGACCTTTTACGAAGTGGGCGGTTTCTTTGTTTTCCAAAAGACGCGGTTCAATGGTGTCATAGGGCAGCCTTGTTTTAGTCGGCAAGAAAAGGATAGCATGGCCTTGATCATCGAAGGGGGGGCCACCGCTCTTTTTTTCGTGTTCAGGAAAATAGGAAGGGTCCGGCACATGTTCTTTCTGTGCCTGCTTTCTGAAAGCCACTGATAAAATCGATGCAGCCAAGTTAGCGGCTGTTTTCAATAAATCGAGCACTGATCAAGGCGCTTGTCATTTCCCCCCCTTTACCGGTGGGTTTTGCAGGAATGATCGGTCATCGAGTTTATTCAACCCGAGGCTTTCTATGTACTTGTTGATCCCCCCCACCGGCACGACCCGCTTCGTAGTGGCCAAAAGCGAACACCCATTTCGCTCTGGGGTTTTACAGAGCCAAGCAAGCTGCTCATTGGAAAAAACGGCGGCTAAAGGCGCATGCAGAGGCCAATAGGCATTCTTAGCAGCAACATAGCCACCGCCCTCGGCAGGCAGCAATTCTTTTTCCATCAGCACCCGCTGGATTAAGTGATAAATGGGGGGGCGAAGGAAATTTGGTCCACATCATCGAGTGGGCTAAATATGCTTTCGTCGTAGGGAACAATGTCAAAAAGGTTTTCGCCCAGCAATCTAACGCCTTTTTCAATGCCGATCTGTTTTAAATAGCTCAAGCTGTCAGCCGCTAATTCCGCTAAAAGTCCAATCATTTTGCGGTTATGCTGAGCACCGGCCCGTATCCCTTCGCGGCTTTCGTTAAGCAGAAAGGGTGCATGGATTACGAAGTTTAAGCCGGTTGTTTCTTTGGTGGGGGGGAAAAAGCAAAAAGCGGGCAGGCGGTTGGGAATCAATCTTTTCCCCCCCCGTCCGCAAAAAAACCAACGGAATAGCCAAGGGCATCTCTTTCGGCACGGGTAAAGAGCCACAAATACTCATCTTTTGAATCACCCCCGGAAACTGCGATAGGCACGAATTCGTTGGGCTTTGGTTTTGCCGAAATCGATTTCTTCAATGATTTCATTTCCATTAGCTGCCCTGTCACCGCCCACCTTAAAAGTGATTTCGCTGAGATTAGCCAAAAACAGCACGGGATAGGTCAGCGATTGCAGTTTTTGCAAAACATCGGTATATGTTTCTGCAGGGTTTCTTTTGGGTGATTGAAGGGAAAAGGAACAAGGTCTCTTCCGGAGCACGCCGCGGATGGTCATTTACTAATAAACCGGGGGGGACTATTAGGCGTTCAATCTTAAAGAATATTTCCGGGTCATAAATGTGCGGTGTTTCGGTGTATTGAAAGACCGCCTTGAAACCCACTCCGAATTTGCCGATCAGAGGTTGATCCAGCTTATTGGATGCCCCCACGGCGGTAATGGAGTTAATATCGCCTAGCCTTCCCTTTTTCTGGTCCTTTGCTTCCGTTTCCGGATTTGTTAATGTAAACCGCCTGCTGCCGTTATGGGCAAACAGCAGTTGGTCCGGAGATAGTTCAAAGCGAGCCCGGGTTGCTCCGGCATCATCCGCATTCTGCAGTAGTTCATAGATAAAATGGGCCTGATCGGAGTATTTTCCACGATGCTGTCCTTCACACCGCGTAGGGTAAAGCTTTCCAAAGAATCGGCGTGCCTCGCTCTTATTTCTGCCAGGGCTTGAAACCAATGATCAGTCATTGCTTCCGCTCCTTCTTAACCTGGTTAATAGTTAATCTGTTGCTGCGGTTTCCTCTGCCCCCCCAGCCCCCCGGTTTGGGAAACCAGTTGGCCAAATCGATTGTCTGCACGAAGATGCAGTCCAAACCGTAATCCCCCCTTGTTTCGGTGTAAAGGCGCTGCAGAATTCGTTCACATAAAACCGACCGCTAGGTGTCCCTTAATTGTACCGATTTCCCCCCGGCCACTTGCCGGGCTGCCTGTATCCCGATCTGTCCGGATAGCTTGACCGTTTTAACCACTCCGTAACGGGGGCTGTATCTGTAATAGATGTCTTTACAGCCCGCTGCCAAAGTATAAGGAATGCCCGGCCGCGGCCCCCCCGCCACTGATCGCCGGGTTTGAGAGGCATACCGTTAGCATCAACCGCTTCGCCGGAAATGGTATGTCCTTCGAATTGGAAAATTAAAGGTTCGTGGTATTCACCCGCGTAATAATAATCTGCCTCGGATCCCACCGGAACCAGCACTTGTTTATACTCATTAATGTAAAAGGCCCGCCCGGTGCGCCGTTAAAATGCAGTTTAATCTCGTTGACCTTTCTACTAATTCAGGATGTTCATTACTTGTGGGATACCAAGTTTCGTCATCGGTTAGTTGGTACTGAACACCTACAACATAATCCCCCCCTTTTTCGTAGCGGATCGAATATTTAGCTTCCTTGGAAACGTTACCTGGTCGATTGCCTATAAAGGTTATGAACTTACCTGCCATTCCGGCTCCTCCTTCTTAAACCATTTGGTATAATCAATGCGGCCCACATAGACCGGCTGCCACTGTTCTTGGTCGAAATCAAATTCGCCCACTGGCACTTTGGCCAACACCAACCCGAAGGGATTAGCCACGATGCGGATACCGGTTCCCCGGCGCAAGCTGCGCAAGCGGCGGATTAATTGTTTATCTTGCACCGGTGGTTTGACCGCTTCATCTTTATTGTGATCCCAATAATACAACTCATTTTTTTTCTGCTGAGGTTATACCACATGCCCACATAAGGCCTATCCCAGAAATCACCCGGTTCCAAGCCTTGATCGTCAGCTAAGTTGATTATTATGCCCGTGTCAAGATTTTTGAATAGTAGTATCCCGTTTATTTGGCCTGCACAAAAGCGAAGAGTCGGGTTGATTGGTACCAGCACCTGCCCAAATTCGTTGATTAAAAGGAACCGCCGTTGTGATACCCATAGCGCTGTTTAATACTGTTAATGGCACTGATTAACTCTTGTTCAGCGGGTGATGACAAGGCCTGGCAGATGATTGTTTCATCGGCATCTTTAATGTAAGCTTGGATCACCCATTCACCCCCCCTATGGCGAATGACACGAAATACGGATGTATCTCCGGGAATGCGCTTGTACCTCCCCCCCTTCCATTGCACCGGGTTGAAGGCTTTAAATTGAAAATTGTTTTTGGCTAGCACCAAACCCACCCCCCCTAGGGAAATTCCAGTCCCGTATGCAGTGTGGCAATATACTTATACTCACCCTCTCTGAGGACAACCGCGTGTCCTTCTTTTGTTAAAAGCAGCTTGCTTAACTGGGGATAGCTTTTTTTTGTATTCTACCGCGGCCTGCAAAAGATTCTGCCCATCTTGGCCTTGATTCGGATCGGCCGCCTGGTCCCCCCCAACCTAGCAAAGCGCCAACCCCCCCGACCTTCTTTTTTTTGGCCAGGACCATTCTGCCCCCCCGATTTTGCCTGAGGTAAATGGGCAGGGCGTCTTGGGGAACGAGTTTGGCAGGGAAGGGATCGCCCAGTTTTAGTTCAGTTATTTCAATTGGTGATTGTTCTTGATCCGTTTCCGGCTGAGGCGCTTGTTCAAACCGCTCTTCCAATTGGCCGGCGAATTTAAGGAGCCATTCTTCTTGTTCAAAGGCCTGCACTAGGATATAAAGCTTTTTTTTGGGGTTACTCTAAAACGGCCGTAACTGCCCCCCCGGGTTTTACGGATCAGTTCCGGTACACCCCGGGGGGGGTTTTTGATTAGATCGCCATTTGCTGTAAAGACGTTACCATCTGAATCGCAGGTGTATTCTGTGCCTTCATAGACCCCGGGGGGGTATTCGCCGCCCATTGTCAGCATTTCCGGGGGGTTAGCTCATTTTCTCTGGGCAGTGGTGTGCGGGGGGCGGTTCTTGTTGTTCCTGCAGCTTGCCTTGGTCATTAAGGATGAAGTAACGGTTGCGTTGGGCTCCCAATAGGTTGTCCCAGTCCGTTTTGCCGTAGATGTATTCATCGATTGTGTCTGCCATATAAAGGACGTAGATGGTGGCCGTTTTCTTTTTGTTTTCGCTTTTGCGCAGTAAGCGGCCTATTGTTTGGATGCGCTGCCTGACAGATGTGCTAGAGGCCACTATAATGCCCATGTCTGTTTCGGGTACGTTAAAGCCTTCGATTAAGGAACGGGCGGAGACGATGATTTGGGCTATGCCTGCTCGGAAGAGTTCGATGCTTGTTTTGCGTACGCTCTCAGGCAGTTGGCTGTGTTCTACCGCTGCGGGCAGGCCAGCTTGTAGTAGTTCGTTATAAAGGAGCATGACGGACTCAATGCTTTCATGAAAGAGAAGTGCCCTGGTTGTGGGATCTGTTTGAAATTCCGTTTGGAGGATGTTCAAGACTGCTTTTGGCGGGATGCGCTGTTATAAAGTAAATGCCTGCGTTGGTTGGTTAGATAGAGGTGCTGTTTGGCCACAAGGCCCAGTTCGTCTTGGCGTTTGGCCAGTTCTTGTGCTCGCCTTGGGATGTTGCTGTCATGGATGCCGTAGTGGTGGCCCAGTTGTTTTAGTTCTTTGGTCGTGTCGCGGATTCTTCTGGAGAGGTTTTCGTATTTTTCCCTTTCCTCCATTGTTAGGGATAGGCCGTAGTGGTGGATTTCAAATTCGGGTAGAATGCCTTGTTGTAATGCTTCTTTTACTGTTAGTTCAAAGATGATGGGGCCTAGTTCTTGGCCTAGCAAAGATTGGTTGTAGTGGGCTATATCTGTTTGTCCTGTGTCGTATTGGTCTTCTCTTTCCGGGGGGGTGGCGGAAAGGCCTAGGTTATAAGCCCTCTTGGTTAGGAAGATTTTCTGCATGAAGGAGGCGCCTGCTTTATGGCATTCGTCAGCTATTAGAAGTAGGTTGTGTTCTTGTTTGCTTTCAGCTGCTAGGCGGGGGGGTAGGTAGAGGGCTGCGGAGTTGAGTACGCAGATTAAGATTTTGATCTGCCCGCTGAATTGATCTTTGTGATCGCCGCCCAGTCTGCCGATCATTTGCGGTGGTAGGTTGCTGTTGTTTATAATCTCATCATACCATTGGTTTTGTAAGACGATGGTTGGTACGACTATTGCTGCCCTTAGGTTTTGTTTGCAGCCTGCAGCCTTTCCATAATGGCAAGGGCCAGGATTGTTTTGCCCGCACCAGTCACTACTTTGATTGTGCCTCTTTTTTTTCTTGAAACCATTTGTTGACGCATGCTTCTTGCCAGTTATAAAGGGTGATGCTTTTGGTCAAATGCCAGGTTGGAGGTTCTGGTTGTTTTGTTTGTGCGGAAGGAGAAAATACGCCCTGATCTGGAGTTTGGTCTTTTTCGGACCAATACTTTCTGGTTTCCAGGTTATGGCGCAGTAGTTTTTCTGCTTGGGTTAGGTTTAGTAGTTGGGAGGAGTTGTTTTGCTCCACCGGAAGGCCTCCTTTGGTTGGGTTATGGTGAGCTGAGTGTTTGTTAAGGATAGATATGTTCAGCTAATAACGGTGTGCTGAGAAGTGATTCCACCGGGGGTGGATCTTAAGGGTTTGTCTGTTGGTGTACTTGGTTTGGCTGGGTAGAGTTTATACTGTAGGGGTGTTGCCAGATCGGTGATATGTCGATTTGTATGTGTTGGAAGAGGTAGAGTGTAAGTTAGGGCGGATGTTGTTTGATTCTGTCCCAAACTCCGTAGAAATTGAAAATGACAGCTCCAAATAATTCTGATAGAATGAATTTGAGAAAAACAACCG
>JMBX01000295.1_pt1 | contig 13071 bp, 18 predicted proteins | sample 616521 | NCBI WGS metagenome assembly JMBX01 (sample SAMN02727906, study PRJNA239997) | anaerobic digester metagenome | biome: anaerobic digester; isolation source: mesophilic anaerobic digester inoculated with municipal waste water sludge... | place: Germany: Bielefeld University, CeBiTec ...
GGAGGAATTATATAATGATAAAAAAACGAAAGCAAGAAAAATGAGAATAAAAAAATGGTATAGGAAAATGCCCCCCCACTCTTATATATTGTTGTTTATGATTATTATACTTGTAACTGTTCTTACTTATGTTATACCAGCAGGTGAGTTTACAAGAGAAGAAGTCAACGGTAGGTTAGTAGTTGTTGCCAATAGTTTCTCATATACAGAACAGAATCCAGTGGGACTATTTGATATGTTTCAAGCTATACCAGCAGGTATGGTAGCTGCTGCAAATATTGTATTTATAGTATTTTTCGCCAGCGCCTTTTTTTAAAGTTATTGATAGTACAGGAGCACTAGAAAATGGTATCGGTGTTGGTGTTAGAAAAATTAGAAGCAAAGAAACTTCAAGTACTGTTTTGATTTGGGTAGTAACCTTTGTTTTCGGTTTATTAGGTGCTGTTGTTGGATTTGAAAATAATATTGCCATTGTTCCAATAGGTATTCTAGTATCCCTTGCCTTAGGATATGATTTAATGGTTGGGGGGGCTGCTATGACAATAGGAGGTATTGGTCTTGGATTTGCAACATCACCTATAAATCCTTATACTGTAGGTGTTGCACATGAAATTGCAGAGCTTCCAGTATTCTCAGGATTTGGTCTTAGGACATTATATTGTTTATCTTCAATGGCAGTTTTAGCATTTTCTATTTCTAAATATGCTAAAAAAATCGAAGCAAATCCTAGTAGTAGTTTAGTTGCAGATGTAGATACAAAGGGATTAAATCTTTCTAAAAATATGGAAGACTATAGCATGACAGGAACTCATAAAGCTGTAATAGCAGTTCTTTTAGGAACAATTGGTATAATAATATTTGGTACTCTTAAATATAAATGGTATTTACAAGAAATTACAACTGTATTTTTCATAGGTTCAATTGTCGTAGGTATAGTATCAAAGATGAATCCAAATGATTTTGTAAAAATTATGATTCAAGGGGCTTCTGAAGTGACTTCAGGTGCTTTAATAGTAGGTGTTGCTAGGGCAATTTCTATAATACTTAGTAGTGGAAATATTAGTGATACTATTATATATAGCTTATCAATGCCGCTACAAAACTTGCCAACTATGGTTTCTGCAGTGCTTATGAGTTTAGTACATGGAATAATTAACTTTGTAATTCCTTCAGGAAGTGGGCAAGCAATGGCTACTATGCCTATTATGATTCCGTTAGGAGATTTACTTAATATGACTCGTCAAACTGCAACATTAGCATTCCAAATTGGAGATGGTATAACAAACCTCCTTTATCCAACATTAGGTGGATTAATGGCTATGCTAGCAGTGTCAAGGGTTCCCTTTGATCGTTGGTTTAAATTCATATTCCCTGTAGTACTTAAGGTTACCGTTGCTGGATGGATTTATACTATTATAGGTGTAGCCATAAATTGGGGACCATTTTAATTATATTAAAATATAAATTCATAGTTGTATAAACTTTTAAAACCATAATTAATCAAATTTAGATTAGTTATGGTTTTATTTTTACTAAACTATCCATTTATCCAGATAAGGTGTTATAATATTCTTAAAGTTTATAAAAAGGAGTATGAAAGTTGGATAAAATAATAGGGATAGGTGCGTTAAATGAAAACACAAGACAATTTTACGAGAGAACTTTAAGGGAAATCCTAGGTGACAAATTTACTATTAAATCATACAACTTTAATAGATATAATACTGGTGTATTAGATGTAGATGTTCTTCTTATTTCTACGCCTCTTATGATCAATATAGTAAAGGAGTTCCTCCATAAGGATACTAGATTAATAGTAATGAGTAGAACCTTTACTAAAGAAGCTTATGATATATTGAAAACTATACCTAAGGGAACAAAAGCCCTGCTAGTAAATAATGGTATAGATACAACCTTTGAGACTATATCTTTGATTTATTCATTAGGATTTGAATTTGAGCTATATCCCCCCATTATCCAGGAGTAGAAGAAAGAGAGCACATAGAAGTCGCAATAACCACCAATGAAGAAAAAAAATAGTACCTAAACATATTAAAAAAACATACAATATAGGCCATATGGTATATACAATGAGTACAATGGTTGACCTGTTAAGTGAGTTTGATTTAGATGATGGTGAAAAGGATAACATTTTATATAAATATCAAAAAAAGAATCATACCTCAAGAAAGGGGAGTCAATACATTAATAGGCAATAATACAATAATAAAAACCTCTATGCATACTATTTTAGACCTAATTAATGATGGAGTAATAGAAACAGATAAAGCTGGAAATATTATAACCTTAAATAAAAAGGGAGAATCTTTACTCCGTATAGAAGAAAAGGATGTTGTAGGAAAAAAACATAAAAGATATTATAAATATAGATATAAGGAAAACAGATTCCAATGAAGAAATTGAAAATCTATTAATAAATTATAAAAAGGAAAATTTAGTCATTAACTTAAAGCCCCCCCTAAAAGTCTTTAATAATAAAGTAGGTAATATTATAACCATAGAAGATGTAACAGAATTAAGAAAATTAGAAGAACAAGTAAGACGAGAAATAGCCATCAAAGGATACGAAGCTAAATATACATTGGATAATATAATAGGAAATAGTGAAAGGATAAGGGAAACTAAGAAAATAGCCCAAAAAAATGGCTTCTTCCAATGCATCGGTATTAATAGTTGGAGAAACAGGTACAGGTAAAGAATTATTTGCTCAAGCTATACACAACTCTTCAAAAAGGAAGAACTATCCCTTTGTGGCAATTAACTGTGCAGCATTGCCAGAAAATTTAATAGAAAGTGAACTCTTTGGATATGAAGGTGGTGCTTTTACAGGTGCCAGAAAAGAAGGAAAGGCTGGAGTATTTGAGGAAGCCCATTTAGGAACACTTTTTTTAGATGAAATCGGTGATTTGCAATTAAGTATGCAAGCTAGACTATTAAGAGTTCTTCAAGAAGGAGAAGTAGTACGAATAGGAAGTAATAAAATAAGAAAAGTAGATGTTCGAATAATATCCGCAACTAATAGAGATTTGCATAAATTAGCAGAGGAAGGTAAATTTAGATGGGATTTATATTATAGATTAAATATCTTTCCTTTAAGAATTCCTTCTTTAAGGGAGAGAAAAGAAGATATAGAAATTATCTTTAATTATTTTATCAAAAGGTTTAAAAGTAACAAGAAGGTTAGTCAAGAGGTAATAGACATACTAAAAAAATCATAGATGGCAAGGCAATATAAGGGAATTGAGGAATTTAGCTAAATATTTAAGTGAAATGGGTTCAGATCCCATGGTTAAAGAGGACTTGCCCTATACATTTGTAAATGAAAATTTAGATAGGAGAGAAATTAGTAAAGAAGAAATTGAAATCTTAAAAATAATATATGAACATATGATAGAAAAAAAAGAAAATAGGAAGAAATAAGATATCTTTACTTTTAGAAAAAAGGAATATATTCTTAACAGAAAGAGAAGTTAGAACCATATTAAACAATTTATCTGAGAAAGGATATGTACAAATAGGTATAGGAAGACAAGGAACTAAGCTTACGGAAAAAGGAATAGAGCTTATTACTTAGAGGAATGGCAAAGGCTATTCCTTTTTATTTTTAAATCTATATATAAAAAAAATATTTGACAGAATAATTAGTAGATGTTATTATATAACCATACCCCCCCAGGGGGGGTAATATAAAGGAGTTGATTTTATGGCAATAAAAAAATAAATATAGATGTTGTTGGTATGACTTGTGCAGCTTGTTCTGCACGGGTAGAAAAGGCCTTAAATAAAGAAGAAGGAGTTAATAATGCTGTTGTCAATTTAATAGGGCAGAAAGCAGTAGTTGAATTTGATGATACAAAAACTACTCCCTCCAATTTAATCCATATAGTTGAAAAAAACTGGATATGAAGTACCACTAGTTCAAAAAAACCTTATTAATAGAAGGTATGACTTGTGCAGCTTGTTCCACCAGGGTAGAAAAGGTTCTTAATAAAATAGAAGGAGTAACTAAAGCCAATGTAAATTTGTCTACAAATAAAGCAACTATTGAATATCCTTCAGGTGCAGTAGATGAAGAAACTTTACTAAAAGCTGTAGAAAAGGCAGGATATAAAGGGGGGAGATAGAAGTAGAAAAGGATTTAGATAGGGAAAAAGAATTAAGAGAAAAAGAAATTAAATCCTTAAAGACATCTTTTATAATATCTGCAATTTTAAGTTTGCCATTATTTTCAGCCATGTTTTTCCATATGGCAGGAATTGACAATATTTTAAGCAATGGATGGTTCCAGCTTATATTAGCTACACCTGTACAATTTATTATAGGATATAGATTTTATAAAGGCGCCTATAATTCACTAAGAGGTGGAGGGGGGCTAATATGGATGTACTAGTAGCTATGGGAACATCAGCTGCATATTTTTATAGTATTTATAATCTATTAACTGGAGTTCATGGATATTATTTTGAAGCTTCAGCTGTAATAATTACATTAATATTATTAGGAAAGACCTTTGAGGCAGTGGCAAAGGGAAAAACCTCTGAGGCCATTAAAAAAATTAATGGGATTGCAACCTAAAACAGCTAGAGTAGTTAAAGATGGAGTTGAAATGGATATTCCTATAGAAAAATTAGAAATAGGTGATATAGTAGTAGTCCGACCAGGAGAAAGGGTTCCCGTTGATGGAATCATAGTAGAAGGAAATTCTGCATTAGATGAATCTATGATTACAGGAGAAAGTATTCCCATAGATAAAGGAGTAGGGGGGGATGAAGTCATTGGAGCTACAATAAATAAATTTGGCGCATTTAAATTTAAGGCTATGAAAATAGGAAAGGATACAGTACTATCACAGATTATTAAATTAGTAGAAGATGCCCAAGGATCTAAGGCTCCAGTCCAAAGATTGGCAGACAAGATTTCTGGAATATTCGTTCCTGTAGTAGTAGGTATAGCATTAGTAACATTTTTAGGATTTTATTTTATAAAGGGAGATTTCAATACAGCATTAATAAATGCAGTAGCAGTATTAGTAATTGCTTGTCCATGTGCCTTAGGATTAGCTACTCCAACGGCAATCATGGTAGGTACTGGCAAGGGAGCAGAAAATGGGATACTAATAAAATCAGGAGAACATTTAGAAAGAGCCCACCAAATGGATACCATAATATTTGATAAAACTGGAACCATAACTAAAGGGGGGGAACCAGAAGTTACAGATATATTACCATTTAATGATATAAGTAAAGATGAATTATTAAGAGTTGCAGCATCTGTAGAAAAGGCCTCAGAACATCCATTAGGTCAATCTATAGTAAGAAAGGCTGAATCACAATTATTAAAAATAGTTGCACCAGAAAATTTCACTGCAATACCAGGAAAAGGATTAAAGGCAAATTTAGAAGATAAAGAAGTGTTAATAGGTAATAGAAAGTTAATGTTAGATAACAATATAAATATAGATGTAAAAGAAGATGTGTTATTAAACTTAGAAAGTCAAGGAAAAACAGCTATGTTAGTAGCTATAGATAAAAACTATCTGGAATTATTGCAGTAGCAGATCAAGTAAAAGATACATCTCTAGAAGCAATTAAACAATTAAAGGATATGGGACTTGAAGTATATATGATTACAGGAGATAATAAAAGAACAGCTGAAGCAATAGGAAAACAAGTAGGCATTACAAATATATTAGCAGATGTATTACCAGAAAACAAAGCAGATGCAGTAGAAGATTTGAAGTCCCAAGGAAAACATGTAGGAATGGTAGGAGATGGTATCAATGATGCTCCAGCTTTAGCAGCTGCAGATGTGGGATTTGCCATTGGTACAGGAACAGATGTAGCTATGGAAGCAGCTGATATTACCCTTATGAGAGGGGATTTAGAAGGTGTAGTTACAGCTATTAGATTAAGTCATAGAACTATGAAGACCATTAGACAAAATTTATTTTGGGCATTCTTTTATAATGCTATAGGAATACCCTTTGCAGCATTAGGATATCTAAACCCCCCCATGGTGGCAGGGGCAGCTATGGCCTTTAGTTCAGTATCAGTTGTAACAAACTCCCTTAGACTTAAAAAAAATTTAAATAAATTAGTAAAGGAAAGGTAGGTAATAAAATGATAAAAATATTAACAGTGGAAGGTATGTCCTGTGGGCATTGTGAAATGGCGGTAAAAAAAAGCTTTAGGAGATTTAGATGGAGTAAAAAGTGTAAAGGTAGACTTAGATTCTAAGAAAGTAGAAGTAGAGGGAGAAGATTTAATAGATGAAAATCTAAAAGAAGCTATAGAAGATGCAGGCTACGATGTAGTAAAAATAGATTAGAAATCGGTGATATTATGAATAAAGGTAAGTTAAAAGCAGCTAATAAACTAAAAACAGCTAGAGGCCAAATAGATGGTATTATTAAATGATAGAAGACGATAGATATTGTGTAGATATTTCAACACAAATTCTATCTGCCATTGGGTTATTGAAAAAGGCCAATATAGATGTATTAAATAGTCATATTAGATCCTGTGTCACCGATGCTATTTTAGAAGGTGAAGAACAGGGAGAAGAAAAAAATAGAAGAAATAATAAATATAATAGACAGATATATAAAGTAAAAGATAAAGACTTTCTCAAACTTAAATAAAGAGAAAGTCTTTATTTAGTTGTATAAGGGAGAATTAATTTAACCATTTCTTTAACTAATTGAACATTTTCCTTAGAGGCACCAGATAATAAATTTAACAATTCTTTAATATCCATATCCATTTCCTCTTTATAATTACTTTCTACTGCTTCTAAAGATAGTATATTTTCCATATATTGTATATGTCCTTTTAAAATATAATCTGTGGAAACATTTAAGGATTCTGAAATTCTAAACAAAGTTTCTAAACTCATATTTCGATCTCCACGTTCAATTTGGCCTATATAATAAGTTGAAAGGCCTACAATTTCAGCGAATTTTTCCCTGGAAAGTCCAAGTTTTTCCCTTTCCCTTCTAATTCTCGTGCCAATATCCTTAAAGTTTAAATTTTTGTTTTTTTCAATCATTATGTCATCCTCCTTATGTTAACTTTAAATCTTTAATAAGACAAATTAAATTAGCCAATGGCACAAGAAAATTATATGCTTATTGTACATATAGTTATTGAATTAATAGAAATATATAGTATAGTATATATAAGGAATTTATTTAGGGGGGGAATTTGAAGTTATATTGAACCCAAGTCGCTTTATGGATTTACATCGGAAAAGCAAATAATCTATTTATTTAAGTTTTACATATGCTTTTCAGGGTATAATTTACTTGAAAAGCTCCTGTAAACTAATAATAGTTTTTATAAGGAGGAAAATACTATGGTGGAAAAGATAAATATTGTACGGAGGGATTTGGATAAAATATTAGAAACAAAAGAGTTAACAGATAAAAAAAGTATTAGAAATTAGTAAGAAATTAGATATACTAATCTTAGAATACTATAAAATATTAATAAAGAAATGATTAACGAAGAAAAGTAACTTAGGTTACTTTTTTTTCATTGTAAATTTCCATATAAAGGGGGGGTATAATAAAGTTAAGGTCAAAGAAGGTCAAACTTTTCGATTATCCTACAGAAATCAAAGGATAGAGGAGATGGTTTAATGGAATATAAAGATTATTATAAAATATTAGAAGTTGATAAAAATGCAAGTCAAGAGGAAATAAAAAAAAGTCCTTTAGAAGACTAGCTAAAAAAATATCATCCAGATTTAAATCCTAATGACGAAGTTGCTCAAGAAAAGTTTAAAGAAATAAATGAAGCTTACGAAGTATTAGGAGATGAAGAAAAAAAAGAAAAGTATGATATGTTCGGCAGCAGCTATAATTTTACTGGTGGTCAAAATTTTGATCCATCTCAGTATGGATTTGGTAATGGATATACTTATACCTATACTACATCAGGGGGGGATGGTGCTGGATTTAGTGATTTTTTTCAATATGTTTTTGGTGGAGATTCAGGCTCTGGATTTAATATAAATGATTTATTTGGTGGAGCTAAAGGAGGAAGAGCAAGTAGAAGAGGATATAGGCCTGAAAGACAATCCTATGATTCAGAGTTAAATATAACTTTAGAAGAAGGATATAAGGGAACTACTAAGAGTATCAGTTTAAACTTTGGTGGACAAAGAAAAAAAACATGACGATAAAAGTTCCTAAAGGAATATTGCCTGGGAAAAAAATTGAAAGTTAAAGGAGAAAAATGGGGGGGAATAGATGGAGATGTTCTCTTTAAGATCAACTTTATAGAAAATGAAAAATATAAACTAGAAGGGCTAGATATTGTTTCTAAATTAGACATACTTCCCTGGGAAGCGGCTTTAGGAACTAAGGTAATAGTAGATACTTTAGAAGGTAAAATAAAAGTAACTATACCAAAGGGAATAGAAGGTGGTAAAAAAAATTAGAATACCTAAAAAGGGCTATAGAGATATGAAAAATAATGTAGGAGATTTATATATAGAAACCAATATCGTAAATCCGCCTACTCTTTCAAAGGAAGAAGAAAAATTATATAAAGGATTAAGTGAAATATCAAAGTATAATCCTAGAGAATAAAGGAGGTAAAAAAAATATGGATTTAAATAAATTTACACAAAAAAAGTTTAGAAGCAGTACAAAATTCCCAAAATTTAGCTATGAAATATGGAAATCCCCAATTAGAAGAAATCCATATTCATTTTAGTTTAGTGGATCAACAAGATGGGTTGATTCCAAGGGTGTTGTCATATATGGGGGGAAAACTCAAATCTAATTAAAGCTGATATAGAAAGGGAAATAGAAAAACTACCAAAACAAAGTGGAGGTACAATTTATCCCAGTAGAATTTATTCCAAAATATTATTAGATGCAGAGGAAGAAGCAAAAAAAATTTGGAGATGAATATATAGGCGTTGAGCATATCTATATAAGATTACTAAAGGAAAAGGGAACTACTTCAGAAAAGATATTTAACAGATATAATATTAATTTACAAAGATTTTTAGAGGCTTTAAAGAAAATCAGAGGAAATCAAAACATAACATCAGATAATCCAGAAGCTACCTATGATGCCTTAACTAGATTTGGTAGAGATTTAGTGAAAGACGCTAAAGAAGGTGGATTAGATCCAGTAATAGGTAGAGATAGTGAAATAAGAAATACCATAAGGATATTATCAAGGAGAACTAAGAATAATCCAGTATTAATAGGGGAACCTGGCGTAGGTAAAACTGCCATAGTAGAAGGCTTAGCTCAAAGAATAGTAAATGGTGATGTACCAGAAGGATTAAAAGATAAGACTATTTTTGAATTAGACATGGGAGCTTTAGTAGCAGGAGCAAAATATAGGGGGGGAGAATTTGAAGAAAGATTAAAAGCAGTTTTATCTGAAATAGAAAAATCCGATGGAAAGATATTATTATTTATAGACGAAATTCACAATATTGTAGGAGCAGGTAAAACAGAAGGTTCTATGGATGCCTCTAACTTATTAAAGCCAATGTTGGCAAGGGGGGGAGAGCTTCATACCATAGGAGCAACAACATTAGATGAATATAGAAAATACATTGAGAAAGATGCAGCCTTAGAAAGAAGATTTCAAAAAGTAGTGATAACAGAACCTACAGTTGAAGACACAATTTCCATTCTTAGAGGATTAAAAGAAAGATATGAAATCCACCATGGTATAAGAATATCTGATGGAGCAGTTATAGCAGCTGCAACATTATCTGATAGATATATAAGTGATAGATTCCTTCCAGATAAGGCAATAGACTTAATGGATGAAGCCTCTGCCATGATTAGAATGGAAATAGATTCTATGCCTGTAGAATTAGATGAAATAAGAAGAAGAATTCTTCAACTAGAAATAGAAAGGGAAGCCTTAAAAAAAAGAAACAGATGAAGCATCTAAAATTAGACTTGAAAACCTAGAAAAAGAGCTTTCAAATTTAAAGGATGAATTTCATATATTAAAAGCTCAATGGGAAGATGAAAAGCAAAGTATTTCTAAAGTTAAAACTATTAAGGAAGAAATGGATATGGTTAAAAGGGAAATTGAAGAAGCAGAAAGGAGATATGACTTAGAAAAACTATCTCAATTAAAGTATGGTACCCTTGTAGAATTAGAGAAAAAAATTGGAAATTGCCAATGAAAAAAAATGAAGGTAAAGAAAGAATGTTAAAAGAAGAAGTAACAGAGGAAGAAATAGCTGAAGTAGTAGCAAAATGGACTGGGATACCTGTTACAAAACTTGTGGCAACTGAAAGAGAAAAATTGTTAAATTTAGACAAAATTTTACACAAAAGAGTTGTGGGTCAAAATGAAGCAGTGGATTCTGTTACAGATGCTATTATAAGGGCAAGGGCTGGCATGAAATCACCTAATCGACCAGTTGGTTCCTTTATCTTTTTAGGACCTACAGGAGTTGGTAAGACAGAACTTTCCAAGGCATTGACAGAAACTCTATTTGATGATGAAAGAAATATGATAAGAATTGATATGAGTGAATACATGGAAAAACACTCCGTTTCAAGATTAGTAGGAGCCCCTCCTGGATATATAGGTTATGATGAAGGAGGTCAACTTACAGAATCTGTAAGGAGAAAGCCCTATTCAGTAATATTATTTGATGAAATAGAAAAAGCACATCCTGATGTATTTAATATATTATTACAAGTATTAGATGATGGTAGATTAACTGATAATCAAGGGAGAACTGTAGACTTTAAAAATACTGTAATAATAATGACATCTAATATAGGCTCCACATATTTATTAGAAGGAATTAGATCTGATGGCTCCATTGAAGAATTGGCTAAAGATAGAGTAATGGAAGAGATGAAAAGGACCTTTAGACCTGAATTTTTAAATAGAATAGATGAAATTGTAATGTTTAAGCCATTACAAAAAGCCGAAATATTTAAGATAATAGATTTGCAAATTGAAGAAATAAAGTTAAGATTAGAAGATAGACAAATAGATATAGAATTTACAGAAGAAGCTAAAGAGCTGGTTTTAAATAAATCTTACTCAATTCAATATGGAGCAAGACCAGTAAAGAGATATTTACAAAAAGAATTAGAAACTAAAATAGGTAGAATGATTATAAGTGGAGAACTAAAAGATAAGGATACAATAATAATTGATGTAGAAGATAAAGAACTTAAATTAAAAATAAAAGAACCTGTGGTTTAAACCACAGGTTCTTAATATGTAACCGTGCACCCGATATCGACGTCCTTACTCCAAGCGTTACCTAAACAGTTAGCTCGAACCAGGCGCCCCCCCTACGGCACACGAAAAGATTCACTTACCGCTGCTTCCTTCCGGACCTGACGGGGGTTCATGAGTTTCCGTTGCGTAGGACCCAATCGTCAACACCACTTATTTAGGGCAGACCCTACAATAAGGAGGCCTCCAACGGGAATTCAACCCTGCTATAGCGGATTGCAGGTTATAGGGTGCCGCTAACTCCCCCCCATCTAGCACGGCAAAATTTAACAATGGCGGAGAGAGAGGGATTCGAACCCTCGAAACGCTCACACGTTTACCCGCTTTCCAGGCGAGCGCCTTCAGCCAACTCAGCCACCTCTCCACATATGCTACAGAAATATATTATAAACTAAAATCACCCTAATGTCAAGGAATTAAATTTTTCAGATAGTGTCAAAGTGATTAATTTATGATAATGTCTCAATATACCGTTTATGATTATGTCCCAATATCAAAAAAATAGTATATAATATACTCCATGACTAAATATGGGGGGGTGACATAAATGAGAGAGGTGATAGATTCGTATATGATTCTCATATTTACGGAGTTGGTGAGGATATTCAATAGGGATAATGTAGGTAGCAAATCTTCCAACGGAAGGAAGAATAGCAATATAATTTACATGCTCCAATATATAGAAAATAACTATGATAGCTGTTCTCTACGCTCCATGGCTGAGGACTTTGGATACAATCCCAACTATCTGGGAAGTCTCTTAAGGGATAAGACTGGAAAGACTTTCAGTGAATTAAAATTAGAGCATCAGATGAATCAGGCTAGTATGCTGATAACCCATTCTCAGATGCCCATCTATGAAATAGCTATGAATGTAGGATTTTCTAATCTAGGATTTTTTTTACGAAAAGTTTAGAAATCTCTACGGTGTAAATCCTCAAGAATATAGAAAAACATAGGGAGCTACTAGTCATCTAATAGGGATATAGCTTCTAATTTCAATAGATATTTATTATGCAATTTGCCACAGGTATAACTGTCCTTGCTAGCTTATGTTCTATAAAGAATTTGGAGTATATCTCATTGACCCTACCCTATTTTCCTGTGCCAACTTTTCTCTTATCTACTTCCATTCCCAATTCATTTCTAGTTAGTTCCATTACCAGATCCTTTGTAACTCCTTCTAAAATATGCTCTGACGGAGGTTGAGTTATGAGTTTTTCCTTTAACTATCATACCCCCCCTTGTTAGCAGGGGGGGGTTTATAGGGTAAATATATTGTCCTCTCTGTAAATAGACTTTTTAATATATCCAGAAATACAGGTTCTGGACAACCAGATTTAGCTATCTTAAAAGCTTCTCTGATTTTCTTTGCTATCTCATTAACATTTTTACAGATTATTGATAGGAATTAAATTTTTCAAATTACATGTAAAGACAACTGTCTTGTCAATAAACTTATATCATGATACAATAAAAGAAATTTTAAACTAAAGGGTGATAATAAAAGTGTATGATGAAATTCAAAGATTAAAAAAAAGAAAAGGATGTAGTACTATTATCCCATTATTATGTGGATAAAGAGGTTCAAAAGATTTCAGATTATGTAGGAGATTCCTATTACTTAGCAAAGATAGCAAAAGAAGTCCCTCAACAAAAGATTTTATTCTCAGGAGTATATTTTATGGGAGAAAGTGCTAAAATATTAAATCCAGAAAAGATGGTATTGATTCCTGATGATTCAGCTAGTTGTCCCATGGCACATATGGCTAGTATTGAAAATATTCAACAGATGCGTGAG
>JMBX01000296.1_pt1 | contig 13063 bp, 16 predicted proteins | sample 616521 | NCBI WGS metagenome assembly JMBX01 (sample SAMN02727906, study PRJNA239997) | anaerobic digester metagenome | biome: anaerobic digester; isolation source: mesophilic anaerobic digester inoculated with municipal waste water sludge... | place: Germany: Bielefeld University, CeBiTec ...
CAAAGGAAAGATATTTGATGTTGTCTTCTAAGTAGAGCAAAAATGCATCCTTCATTATTATTTCATCATTTTTGGCTTTTACCTTTTCTCTCTGTAACCAATATTTTACTTGAGATAAGTTATGCTGATTTTTCCATTTATCTTTTGAAATAAAACACTTATCTCTAACTTCAGCAGTTTCTTCTTTTTTATAAAATATATCAATAAGTTCATCTACCGACATGTAAATTGGTTCATTAAACTCGTATCGGCATTCTGTACATAGATATTGTGGTATTTTTCTCTTTCTCTTGTTGGGATATTTATTCTTACAATTAGGACACAAAGGAACAGGAACATAATCATATCTTTTTTTTCTATGTGTTCACCAAAATCACTTTTGTTAATGATAGTATATGATTCTCGAAGAGATTGGGTATATTTTCTGGTAACAACTCTCTCATATTCGTAGTATTTTTTTGGGGGGGTGGGAAAGATGCTGTAAAGTAAGTGTTTCTCTGCTACCACATATTTCACATTTGTCTTTGAGAACTTTAGTTCTTCTATCTTTCCAATCTTTTGAATGCCAAGCTTTTTCACCTTCGTTGAATTTACTCCAAAATATTTTTGCATGTTCTAACGAAATATCTTCATTAGTCAATTTATCCCTTAATTCTATAAGTTCATAATAGGTCAACATATCTCATTAACTATTAATGTATTCTCATTAAGATTCTCAGATTCTCCATTTTTTAGTAATTGCCACCAAAATGCTTCTAATGTTCACCAAAATAAAATTTGCCGGATTGCTGGGCGTGTAACCGATTGAATCGAACATTGAACGCTTTTGTCAAGCTGTGAAGAGGTTCGAGCTGGTTAAAAAGCTTTGCAGAGTGCATTAAACCTGTTTTGAGTATATGCGATGTTAAATCCGGAAGCATCGGTTGAAACATATGTTTATCATCATTACCAGGGTTATATAAATACAAAACTAACAAATATTCAGATAAACAACGAAAGTAATCACTAATATTTCACAACTGATTATAATGGATAAAAAAGGCAACAAGTTTATTGCGAAATCACTCTGCCTGAATTGATCGCTGTATATCTCTTCTCCGGATTCAGCAGCTTCATATTGATCTCTCTCCGCTTCTTGGCTGTCAGCTTCACATAGCCGGCAGTGACATCTTTCCTGGTACTGTGGCCGACCATCTTTCTTACTACAATCGGGTTCACAAGTAATTCACTGGTGAGATGGGTGATGTAGCTGTTCCTGGTATAGGAGGACGATAATTCCGGATCCAGCCCCCCCAGCTCATTTGCTATTTGTTTGAGTGATGTGTTGATCTGGTCTAAACTGAGTCTCATCGCGTTGATGATTTTTCGCTCATTGCTATTAGTTGGTTCAATGCCATTCAGGAAGGGGGAAGATATATCCATCCTGATCCTTGTTCCCTTGCCGGTTGATTATTTCAATCATCGGAGGAAGGATTGGCACGTAAATAAATGTGGGCTTTGCTGTTTTCTCAGTGTCTTTTTTTTCGCTGAAAGACGATTTCATTGTTCGACACATCGATGTTCTCATACCGCAACCGGCAGAGGTCCCCCGAAATTTAATCCGTTGCAGTAGAACATGAATACGAATATGTCGCGCGCTGTGGCCAGCATTACATTTTCTGTCTGGTAATCCTCAATCTTCCATATCTGTTCAATCGATAATGCGATCTCTCTCCTGCCTCCCTCCGGAATGGCATATTTACCCCTCGACACACCAAAGGGGGGGTACTTCTCTGCATCGATATACGGTTTATCGCCCCCCCTGTTATTGTTAATGATTGCCCTCAATGTCCTCATGTAGATTCCCATCGTGGCAGGAGAGATCTCAGTCTCGAACCAGAACTTCTCGCACTCTTCCAGGAACCCGGGGGGGTTATCTCCTCAAAACGGATTGTATGCTCAATATCCAGGACATCTTTCCCGATGGTAACATGTCGCTTCTCTCTACAGAGTGCGATGAATGCATTTTATCAGCACGATTTTGAGTTGCTTGAAATGCTTGAACCGCATCAACGCTTTTATGGTAGCTTTGTATACCCCTGCACTGCCCAGCCTGAATTCACTTTCCAGGTAATCGATCTTATTTTTAAAAGCTTGATTCACGGTGATCTCTTGTGTGTCAATATTCAGAAATCTTGAATTGAAGGCTGCAAGGGTGAATTGATTATTTGATGCCAGATTATCGATAATCGGTTTGATTGTAGAGTGAAAGTATTTGTCTAACAAGACCTTTGTCTCAGCGTGTTTTCTCAGATTACGATTTAAGAAAGCATCCCATTCCTGATCATCGTACTTTAACCCGGTAAAATAGTAAGATTGTTTACGCAGAAAAGTAATGCGCCAATAGATTGGTTGCTCATTTTTGTTTCTACCGTTCTTTATTTTCCGAACCAGTGAAATCTTTACTCCGCTAAATGTATAGTTTATCAAAGCATTACAAAATTAATTGGGTCATACATAGGTCATACAAATGTAGAAAAACATTGAAAAATAACCAAATATATAGATAAAATTAATATTGGTGAAAATCATAAAATGCAGAAAAACAGATAAATAATATATATTGGTAAGAATCGATATATTATGTTTGCGGCCTCTTAATCAATGGGTCGAGGGTTCGAGCCCCTCCGGGGGGGTCACTAAAAATCAAGCACTTATCGATTCAAATCGGTAGGTGCTTTTTTTTCATGTCATACATAGGTCATAATATGTCAATTCCACATCTTTGGATACTATTTCAAGGGTTCTCTGTTGGACCTATAAAGGCGTAACTCCGGTATTTTCCGAAGTTGATCCGGCGTTGTATATGCCACTACCCTCACTGTATAGAACATTGACTGTAGATAGTGTGGCAAACAGATCTGACTTACCGGGGGGGATATTTGAATGTAATAGATGTTCTGTGGAACTTGTAGCTGTTTGACAATTTTGAAATAGTCAATCTGCTTATATTTGAACATTCATTATTTTATAGTGCAACAATGCTTTAAGCTGATAAATTTCTTTACATTTGCCAGAGTTGGAATCCTCATATTTGATCAATGAACCCTTTTTACGCAGGTATAGCATCAGAATGTACTGCTGATAGAAGGCCTGCCACTGATTGTCCACTACAAGGGATTTGATGAATGTTGACTGAAAGTATGTTCAAAGTGAATACATTTTTCCCTCTTCTGTTTTGTCCACTCATCAAACCCTATTCCACTCCACGGCAGGTTCCTATCAAAATTATAGGGCCACGGATAATGTGGTCTTTTGTTTTCATTGGACCACAAATGAGTTACTTTCCCAATTCGTATCGCAGGGTTGCCTGCATGAAACTCAAAATCGGGTACATTTTTGTTTATAAGAGATTTGGCCCCCCCTATCAGACAGTGTTTTCCGATGGTCAATCCTGGTAATATGATTGAGCCAGATGCAATTTGAGAAAAATTGTCGACAGTTGTACCAACCAGGTGATTGGAAGGAGGTAAAGGATCATTCGTGAAAACTACCATGGGATAGATGAAGACGAAACTTCCAAACATGCACTTGCTCCCTATTTGCACATGACTGTTTAAACGACAATAGTCGCCAAATTTCACATCTCCTTGCACATCGCTGAATGTCCCCCCCACCGAACAGTGTTTCCCAAATATTGATTTTTCTCTGATGGAAACCATGTTCCCGGTGGCAAAGTATTCTCCAAACAGGCTACCCGAATAGATAATTGATCCGCTCCTGATAAGTGAATGTGCCCCCCCGATCTGTGTTTTGGGATTTGTATAGTTGTCATCTTTGTAGTAGCGGGCATCCGGTTCACCAATAATACAATTATCCCCCCCTATGATGGTATGATCCATAATCTCTACATGATCGTGAATAATTGCATTTCTCCCTATCTGCACATTATATCCAATAATTGCAGATTTACTTATCGCAATGTTTCTTTTTGTCCTCATCGTCATTTAATTTATGGAGTTTGATCCCCCCCTTGGAAAGGATGTGATGGATGTGACTTTTTTTACCAATCGCATTGAGATCAAACATCAATGAAAACTCAATTATTTTGGCATTTTATTACTGGAAAGTTTTGATTGCACAACATCGAAATTTTATTTTCAACTCCTCTTGATCGCAGCCTTCATTTACAACAACCTTTGCTTTTATTGCTTCCCCCAGTAATTCATCCTCAATAGCCGTTACCGTGCAGTCAATAACTTCAGGAATTGTTGTGATTACCTCTTCAATCTCTTTGGGGGGGCTGATGCGATACCCTCCTATTTTCAGGATTCCTTTCTTGCGGTCAGTCAGAAATAAAAACCCATCTTCGTCAAAATAACCCAAATCACCTGTGTATAGCCATCCATTTTTCAACGTTTCGCTTGTGCCAACCGGATCGTTAAAATAACCTTTCATGATGTTCTCTCCTTTCACAATTATTTCGCCAACTTCTCCAACCTTAGTTGATTGACCATCTTCGTTCACGATATCCAAGGTAACCCCCGGGTATGGGATTGCCGACGGATCCGATTTTTAATTTTAGCAATGCTGGGGGGGTAGGTAGGTCAATCTTGCTGTTGCTTCCGTTTGCCCGTACATCACATAAAAGTCAATGGCAGGGAAAGCATTGACAAACTCTTCAATAAAAGCTTCATGAAGTTTTCCCCCTGCTTGAGTAACATACCGCAAATGAGCGAATCTTGTGTTTTTAAAAGTGAGTGATTTTCTCAATAACAGTTGAAAATGACTCGGAACGCCGGCAAAACCGGTTAATCGATACTTTACAAGGTTATCTATTACAGATCCCAGTAATGCAAAATTATTATGCAACAGAATGGCTGCACCCACTTTAAGATGGGTATGTAGAATGGATAAACCATAACAATAGTAGAGTGGAAGAACCAACAAGATGGAATCATCCGACCTCAGTTTTAAATAGGAGAGAATTGATTCCGTGTTGGCCCGAAGGTTCCTATGAGTCAGCATTACCCCCTTTGGGAGCTCCCGTAGATCCGGAAGTGAACAAGATATCAGCTAATCTGTTTTCATTAAACAAACTATTTTGCGAAAGTTCCGTTCTGCTGTTTCCATTGCGCTCCTTCTGGGATTGTATGATCTCATCCAGCTTCGATTCATTGAATAATTCACTTCTGAATGTATGATTTTTCATTGATTGATCAGACGCAAACGAATATTTGCACTGGGTTAGACTTTCGATGTAACTCAGGTTTTCCTGCTCTATCGATGGATTCAATGGCACGCAAACATTTCCCGATTTGATGATAGCCAGGTAGCAGGTGATGAAAAATAGTGAGTTCTGACTGATTAAAATAATCTTGTTATCCTCGCCTAATCGATCAGAAAGATAGTCTGCCAGAGTCAAACTTCTCCAATAAAGCTCTTTGAAGGAAATTTTTTTTCTCCTTCATTCAAAATGAATTTTTTTTATCCATTTCTTTACCCTCACTGAACAGATAATCGAAAAGATTCATTGCAATGAAAAATTGATTATGAATTCAAAAGTATATTGTCTTGGATCTTAAATATTCGGTTGTCTTTCTTTTTCTTCTGCAAGTTTGCAATAATACTGCCTGCCTCTTCCTCAGTTTGCCTACCGAATCTGCAATTTCCTTTACAGTGTAATGATTCTCCGTACCATACATAATTAAATCCAAAGTCTCGTAGGGCATTTGAAAAAAAATTCTTCCTGCGTTTGTTCCGCGCTGTATGTGTCGGTAGTGGGAGTTCTGTCAATTACTTCCTTTGGTATACCCAGGTATTTAGCCAGTTGATACACTTGCGTTTTGTAAAGATGGGTAATTGGCATCACATCTGCACCTCCATCTCCATATTTGACAAAAAAAACCTTGCTCAAATTCTTGTTTGTTGTGTGTGCCAATCACGGCATAGTAAAGGCTCTCTGCGTAATAATAAAGCATAGACATCCTTGCACGCTGCTTAAAATTAGACGATGCAACAATTTGCAAGTAATCTTTCCTGGAGAGAATTTTCCTCTTTACTTCACCATTTGGGGGTGACTATTGTTACAGAAAAGAGAGGGGGGAATATTCCTTTCAGCAGATTGGTTGATGACGATTTTCGACTTGTCAGCCAGTGGATTGAACTCTGGAATAGCGTTTGAAATAGCTCTATTGCGACGTGCATAGCAGTTAAACCCCTTTAGGGCATCAGTTATGTTTTCAACAACCGCCTCTACTCCAAATTGTATTGCCAGTCGCCTGGCCATCTGTTCGCTTTCAGAGCTTGACTCTGATTCCGGCAATATTAGCCCTAGCACATTTTCAGGACCAAATGCCCTTACAGATAAAGCCAGTGTTGTTGATGAATCAATGCCTCCGCTAATTCCCACAACTGCACCCTTGCGATTAAATCGGTGAACCACAGTGTCATGCAGTTTCTTTACTATAGCATTGCACGCACTCTCAATGTCTTCAATATATAAAAGATCATGAGACAATTTTTTTTCAGCTTTTTTTCCCATTCATCTCATTATTTATATTGATGTTATCTGGAATAAACAACCCTGTCCAACTTTACAAGCTCCGATTCTATTAATGTTGGAACTGATTTTTCAACAAAACAGGAATTCAAAATCTGAGTCGACAAAATAGCAGTGAATGCCATACCATCAATTTCAGTTATGTGATGCATCAATTCCATCTTATCAAGAAGTAACTTCACCCTTCCATAGTCGAAAATGCCGATAGATTGTATCTTTTCTTTAGAAAGAAGTTCCTGTAGGTAGTCTGGCAGGTATTCTGAACGGAAAGAAGATGCAACGGGTGCTCTGTAAGGTTGCTTTTGTCTGGCAATAATTTTTTTCAGGCACCCTGTTTCTCATCATCTTTTTCAAAAGATATTTCTCTTGCAACCCTTTCAGTTTGTAAGAGGGTCTCAACTTCATACAAATTCAATTACACGGTGATCCATGAAAGGATATCGCCCATCAACAGAGTGAGCCATGGCCATGCGTTCACCTTGTGAAGACAATAGATACCCTGAAGTGAAAATGGTTGCTTCAAGCCATTGGGCACGTGACAAAAGATCGACTCCTTTCAGTTTTGACTTCAATTTATCTGAGAGCTCATCTACAGGGTGATAATCATTAGTCTCAGCTTTTATATCGGATGAAAAAAAACTCCTGATACGTGATGTATTGTTCCACCGCAACAAATGTGAGTAGATGGGGGGAAGATGTTTCACTTAATTTGTATCCGAAAAACATCTTCAGCGCCATCTCGTTTGTATCTCCCATCTGCGACATATAGGGATAGAGACTTTTAAGCAACAAGTATCTGTACTTCGATGTGGGTTCTTTCGACCAAACTCTCTTATCACCGCCTCCTTGTAAATATTGTAACCCCCCCAATATTTCATCAGACCCTTCCCCCCCGGTAAATACTATTTCGATATTACTATTTTTCACCAGTTTAGAGAGTAAAATATGGGTACGGGAGCGCTGCGTAACAGTGTGGTTTCAGCATGCCATACCACCTCTTTAAAATTAGCAGCAATATCTTCATCGTTGCAGGCCAGTCTGTGGCGATTCGTTCTAAAGAATTCGGCTGCTATATCTTGATATGCTGACTCATCGAATTTTGGGTTGCTAAAGCCAATGGAGAAGGTATTGAGGTCCAGATCAGGGTGAATCTTTTTTTATGTAGGAAATAATCACTGAAGAATCTAATCCTCCGCTTAGATAGGCACCATATGGTTGGGCAGGCTCTGTTCTGATGGATACAGCATCGCACATCAGCTCATCAAATTGATCCATAGACTCTGCCAGGCTAAGTCCGGAGTATTCTTCCGGCAAATAAACGGGATATTCCCAATAAGATTCAATTTTCAATCCTTCACGATTTATTGTGAGGTAGTGCCCTGGAGAAAGTTCAGAAACTCCTTCAAAAATTGTATCAGGAGTTATGGTTGTCCAGAATGTTGCAATCTGTGAGAGAGACCTGGCTGAAATCTTTCGAGTAACCTGTGGATATTCAAATAGAGCTTTTATTTCAGATGCGAAAACCAATCCGCCGGGTATCAAGCTGTAGTATATCGGGCATATACCACTCTGTCGCGGGCAAGAGTCAGCTCTTCTTTCGCTACATTCAAGATGGAAAAGGCAAATTGACCGTTGATCATATTCAGGCATTTTATCCCAAAATGTTCATACAAACGAAGAACTAGTTCAGCATCTCCATCTGATTTGACATGACACCTCCTCTTGACCAGTATTGATTTTAATTCTGAACGATTAAACACCGATCCACTCCATACAATCCATAACGATTCCTCTTCATTTGAAAATGGCGATTCCTGTCCCTGCATAACATTTGAAGTGTTCTGCCCTTCACCCAATCCAACACAACCTGATACATATACGCCTATATGCCCTGATCCCCCCCTGTGCTTTATCCGTGTAAGCATACGTCTTAAAACAGCCAAAGAATCAACAGTCCCACTTTTAGAAAAAAATCCAACCAATCCAGACATTTTTCTCAATGTTAGTGAAATACCTTAACCTATACACATTGATTTTATTCTTTTTGCTCCAATTTCTTGAGGACAAATGCCGATATATTGTTGATGGATTTGAAATTGTCATCCACCAGATCACTATCTTCAACCTCAATATGAAATTCATCTTTCAAAAAGTCAATTAAAAAAAGAAAACCCATAGAATCCAGTAAACCGTTCTCAAATATTAATGTATCCTCTTGAACAGTATTGCTTTGATAAAATGATTCTCTTGCTATATACTGCTTCACTGTGGTAGTAATGTCAGTTTTGTTAAACATCTTAATTAATATTTTGTGATTTTAATAATAAAACAGCAAATAAGCGATTAAGTTTAATATTTTAAAAGTTTAACACAATTGCTGAAGTTTAACAATGGTCTTCTGAGACTATAAATTAACGTTAAATATGCTGAAATTCCTAATTTGCGGAACATCTATTTGCTGCTCAATGGTAAGCCGTGCACGGCTTACCTCTACAGGTTCAAAGGCCTGAATACGCTTATACCCCCCCACCGATTCACCTTCGCAAAGCGTTTCCAACCACGTCTTGTCAGGCCTTCCACTTTGTATTTACGAATGCGTTCACCTTTGGCTATATTTTCTTGAACAATTATCTGATTAGCGAATTGGCATTTATCTAAACTGAGGTTAATTATTTTGCCAGTTCCGGCAGTTGATTTCAACGGATGTGCGGTTAATTCCTCCACACGAGCACCAAATTCTTCCAAACGCTTCACGTCGCCTTCGGCTTTGAAGTTATGAATTCCGAAAAGTGAATTCCAGCGGATACCGATGTAGATTCCGGGTTGGATGTCGTATTTACGACACGATTTCACAAAATCGCTCACGATATCGCCTTTGCCATCGCTCCATTTCAGGGCTTTCATGCTGTACGGATTTACATCGCTTTGATAAATGGCGAATCCTGTTTCGTGCGTGGCGGTAATCACAGCGAATTTGGCACCCATTGCTTTTGCAGCGCGAATCCATTGATCGGTATCTAATTCCTCCGGGTTGAATATGTTGTAATCTTCAACCGGCGCGATACGGTTGCGGTCTGATTGTATTTTTTTTACCGTCGAAAACGTGCAGGTCGTAATGAAAATCACGCCCAATCCGGCTTCGTGCCATTTGAGTTGGTGTGGTGCAGGCACAGGAAAACTTTTTGAGTTTTTAGTCAGAGGTTGGGCAATGCCGTTTTGCAGTGTAAGGAAAGTGATAATTAGTAATGTGAATGATATTGTTGTCATTATTGGATTGAGGGTAATGAATTTGGCCAGATTTTTATCTCCGATACCAACCGGGGGGTCGTTCGATAAAATACTGGAACGGATCAACAACAGCCACCACATCTATTGGGTGAAAGACGGGGGAGATAACAGAGTATGCTTAAAAAAACGCCCAACCCATAGCCAACATCCTTTCGGAATTCTTCGATGAAAATCCCGGATTGAAGACATCGGTGGCCGAACATCGCGCCGTCTCGGCGTGGCGGGAACTGTTGGGCGAAGGGGTTTCGCACTACACCAAAAACGTCTATTTCCGGCGAAACGTCCTGCACGTGCAGCTTACTTCATCGGTGTTGCGCGCCGAGCTGATCCTGAACAAACAGACCCTGATGGATAAACTAAACGAGCACGTCGGAATGGAAATTGTGAAGGATATTGTTTTTCGTTAAAATTTTGCTATTTTTGCGGTAACCACATCCCTAAGCGGAAGCCGTTATGTTAAAAAAAGCAGCCATATTGCTTGCCTTATTGTTGATCCTGGCTTTGTGCCGCCGTGATCACAACCGGTCAATATATGCCCGGCTACAACAATGGGATTCCTTACTGGAAGAACACCCCCCCGAGGCCATACACGACAGTTTGCTTCAATTAAACCCTAAAGAACTCTCCCGCGCCAACCGGGCATATTACGGCTTGTTGAAAACTATTGCCGACGACAAAAGGTTTGTGCAGTTCACCTCCGATTCGCTGATAAACGCCGTGCACCGCCATTACCACCATAACGGTAAGCGGAGCGAAAATCACATCCGTGCACTCACGTATTTATCCATTGTGCGACACCGGATGGGAGTTGCGGACAGCACTGTCTTTACTCCCTTGAAAGAGGCGGAACAGTTATATTTAAAACAAAAACGGTCCAATCCCAGCACCGGATATATGCTCTATTATCATCTGGGTGATTTATTATCGAACAACAATGATTTCAGCTCAGCCTACAACTATTTCAATAAAGCGTTGCAAACGGCAAAACAAGAAAGAGATTCAATTCACGTTTTTGACACATATCTGGCGTTGTTTTGGAATGAAATGGAGCAAGAAAATTACCAAGAAGGTAAAGTGTATTTAGATTCTGCGCAAATTTCTGCCGATGAATCGCCCGATGTTTTATATAAATTGCACAATGCTCAAGCTACTTATTTTGGTACTCAGAACATTAATGACAAAAAAATTGGAATACACCAAAAAAAACGTTTTAATTTGATTCCTTATCTGAAAGAAACTCCTCAGTTGTTTCGCCTCTACTACTCTCTTTCCGATGCTTACACCGGTAACGGGCAAGCTGACAGTTCCATGTATTATGCAAAACTTGCCATTGAACATATTACGGATTCTGCTTACAAACTTAACTATTTATTGTATGATAATGTTGCCGATATAGCTGAGAGGCAAAATAACCTGCGGCTGGCATTGGAGTACCGCCAAAAAGCGTTCGAGGCCTACGAGAAAAGCATCGATACCCGGCTCGATACCCAAATACAGGAATTGGAAAAGCGCTACAACCTTGCCGAAGCAGAGAACAAAGCCCTGAAGGCGCAAAACGGGGGGCAGGATATTTACAAGCGTCTCGTTATCGCTTCTTTTACTTTTGGCCGCGGTCATATTCGACTGGAACCGCCGTAGAAAAATAGCCCTGCTCGAAAAAAACAATGCCCGAAGCAAACTGCGATTGGCTCGGCAACAAGCGTCCGAAAACCGCCGCATGATAAATATTGTGCTGCCTTACCTGAAGTTGCACAACAGTTTACAGCAAGAACTGCTTACTTTTCAAACAAAATACGGGCAAAAGACAACGACACGGCCGATAAATACGAGCAAATATTAAAAGACAACCGTCAACTTTTCGATAAAACCACTCAGCAACTTTTTACTGACGAGTTGTTGGCAGAAACGCTGAAAACCGCCAATGGGCTGGAACTATTAAATGAAACCGACCGCATACTGCTCTTTATGCTGGCCATTGGAGCCGGAAACGAGCACATTGTGGCGTTACTTAACACCACTCCGGCCAACCTGAAATCGAAAAATCGTACCTGAAAAGAAAATGCACGTCAATGCCTCCGCGTTTGACAACCCCCGAATTTATGTTGTCGCTTTTCTGACCCTGTCGTTTACCACAATAATTCCGGTAAGAATATTTTTCAAACACAACTGTATATCAACATAATACATTGTTTTCAGGGTAAGAATCGCACCGGACTATTGCTCCCCCTCCTTAATTGCCGTTACTTTGTACCCGAAAATAAAACAACAAAAAAACCACATCCATTAATGAAAACTAAATTATTGACGGTTGCAGCCCTGCTATGCTGCATATTATGCGCACAATCGTTTACATCCGTTTCAAATATGGAAATAAACAAGGCAAAAGAAAAAAATTAAGTTAGAAAAGCACGATTCTTCAACTCGCTCCGCCACAAGCACATTAGTTGAGGCTTATGCCGATGATTATATAGTATCCGTCTCGGTAGAGAACTACACGGGCGATATTTATGTACAGGTATATGGTGCCGGCGGGGGGGCCGCACAAACCGTTTTTTTCGTGTTACAACAACAGAACGGATATGCTCGATATATCTTCGCTTCCCGCCGGAACTTATACTGTAAGCATTACGCTTAACAATACAACTTACACCGGAACTTTTGTGAAATAAGACACACCGGGCGGCGGTTACTTTTGCGGCAACCGCCGCCTTATCCCCGAAACAAAACCCCCCAAGGGACAAACAATCTTGCATAATTATAAATTCAACAAAAAAATGAAAAAAAACTGCTTTACTTTTTTTTGCCGTAATGGCATTAATGGCTTCCTTTGTAGCGTGCGAGAAGATGGATATTGAACAACCTGTAGAAAATCCCAACAATATCAAAGGAACTGGTAAAGAAATCATTATTGAAAATTTTGCTAAAGCATTGACTATGGTTTTGGCGGAAAATAAAGAGTGTCGTGATTTAATAAAAAAATGAAGCTCTAAATTGGAGACCCTACTGCAGTATTTAATTATATTTCAGACCAAGATGGAGATCCTCGTTTCAATCCTTATGGTGGAGGACCTCGAAATCCTAAACCCTTTTGGACAGATGGAGAGTTTGAATTTTGGTTAAATGTTAAGTTAGCATCTAAAACAGCGGTAGGAGAGGGTATTAGATTAATGTTTAAAGTTAAGCCTGACAAGTTATTTTGTAACCTTCCCTTTTTATGTAACCTTCCCTATTTGT
>JMBX01000297.1_pt1 | contig 13037 bp, 16 predicted proteins | sample 616521 | NCBI WGS metagenome assembly JMBX01 (sample SAMN02727906, study PRJNA239997) | anaerobic digester metagenome | biome: anaerobic digester; isolation source: mesophilic anaerobic digester inoculated with municipal waste water sludge... | place: Germany: Bielefeld University, CeBiTec ...
GCCATAAAACCGCAAGTACAAATCCAGCACCCAGACCTCCGGCCAGTAAGCCCATTACACCTGCCACACCAAGCATAAGCCCGGTAAGTACTGGAGCAATAATTGCCAGCAGAGAGGGTAACAGCATCTCGTGTTGTGCTCCTCTGGTTGAGATAGCCACGCAACGAGCATAGTCGGGAGTAGCCTCTCCGGTTAATATTCCTTTAATTTCCCTGAACTGGCGGCGCACCTCTTCAACCATTTTCTGAGCTGCCCTGCTAACAGCATTAATGGTCAGGCCACAGAAAAGGAAAGCCATCATAGAGCCTATAAAGATGCCGGAAAGCACTTTCGGATTCATCAGTGTAACCTGGAAATAATCCATAAAATCTACGAAGCTGGCCTTTGCAACCTCTACCGTTTCGCCATTGGCAAATTCAAGAATATTGTCGCCTATGCGAAGCATGCCAATCCTTATCTCCTCCATATATGATGCCAGCAAAGCCAGTCCTGTAAGTGCTGCCGACCCGATGGCAAAACCTTTACCTGTTGCGGCAGTAGTGTTACCCAATGAATCCAGCGCATCGGTACGTTTTCTCACCTCCGGCTCAAGACCGCTCATCTCTGCATTTCCGCCAGCATTATCGGCAATGGGACCATAAGCATCGGTAGCCAGGGTAATCCCCCCCAGCGTAGAGAGCATTCCGACTGCCGCGATGGCTATGCCGTACAATCCCATACTAAGGTTCTCGGCAGTAAGCATATTATTAATATCGAAACGTGTTGCGGAAAGATATGATATAAGAATTGCAAGTGCTATGGTTATTACCGGGATAACAGTGGAAACAAGTCCTGTACCCATACCTGATATTATTACTGTAGCCGGTCCCGTTTTGCACTGTTGGCAATATTTCTTGTAGGCTTGTAGGAGTGAGAGGTAAAATATTCGGTACCCTGTCCTATGATAATCCCGGCAAGAAGCCCTGTTATAACTGAAAACGACAATCCAAGCCAGTTGTTGAACTCGAGCAAATATAAAATGAGAAAAGTACAGGCTGCAATCAAAAATGCACTTACGTTTACACCCCTGTTGAGTGATCTCATAAGATCTTTACAGTAGCATCCTCTTTCGTCTTTACCAGGAAAATTCCAATAATTGAGAGGAATACACCAATACCAGCTATGATCATGGGTGCAAAAACTGCTCTCTGCTGCATAGCTGGATCTAATATAAAGGCCGAGGCGCCAAGAGCTGCAGTAGAAAGAATAGATCCGCAATACGACTCATACAGGTCGGCGCCCATGCCGGCTACATCGCCCACGTTATCTCCTACATTATCGGCTATGGTAGCGGGATTACGTGGATCATCCTCAGGAATGCCAGCTTCAACCTTGCCCACAAGATCAGCACCTACATCGGCAGCCTTAGTATAGATTCCACCTCCCACACGGGCAAACAGGGCCTGAGTGGAGGCTCCCATTCCAAAAGTAAGCATGGTAGTGGTTATCATAATTAGCTTATGTCCGGCATCGGCATTCTCCACAAAAAAAGTTAAGAATAAGAAACCATGCCGAGATATCTAACAGTGCCAGTCCTACTACAACCAGGCCCATCACAGCCCCCGACCTGAAAGCTATCTGTAATCCGCTGTTCAGTGACCGTCGCACCGCGTTGGCTGTCCTGGCTGAAGCGTAAGTTGCCGTTTTCATGCCGAAGAAACCTGCCAACCCCCCCGAAAAAAACCACCAGTGAGAAAAGCGAAAGGGACCCAGTTGTTCTGTAAACCGAAGAATGCCATTGCTGCAAAGATTACTGCCAGAATAATAAACACAACAGTGACCACTTTATACTGCTGTTTAAGATAAGACATGGCACCTTCGCGGACGTATTGAGCAATGGTTTTCATTTTCTCTGTCCCTTCACTCTCCCTCATCATTTTTTTAAAGAAATAATAAGCAAATACCAGCGCTGTAACTGAAGCAGCGGGTACAAGAAAAAAAGTATTTCATAGTTTATTAATTTATAGTATGCCGACTTGTTCAATAGTATCCATATCAGGCGAGAAAGACACTAATTAATTACAAAGATGCATAATTAATTAAAAAAATGAAATATCAGAGAAAGATTCTTATACATTTTGAATAGATTCCATTTTTAGTTTTGATTAACCAAAAATAGTTGTAATTTTGTATCCCGAGCATGATAAATCACTATGTATGATTGTAATCAACCGCATTTGATATGTTTACGGTCAAAGATAAAAGTGATAATTTTTTTCATTTTTTAGATATTCTAAAAATGAAAAACACACCCTCTTGCTAAATCAATAATTATTCATCAAGAATGTAATGGAGAAAAAAAATTTTTTTTAAAGACGACAAAAGCCCAAAAAAACATCCAAATAAAGAAAGACATTATTACCCATTTTATTACATCGGGCAACGATACTATATCTGAGTTATCAAGAGAGCTGGATTTAAGTGTACCCACAGTCACAAAATTTATCACGGAGCTTATGGCTCAGGGGCTGATAGACGAGTTCGGGAAAATACACACTCCAGGTGGAAGGCATCCAAGTGTTTATGGATTGAATCCCTCATCGGCCTATTTCGTGGGAGTGGATATGAGCCGGCATCATCTGAATATTGCCTTATGGATTTACAGGAAACATTGTTGATCATCAGATAGGGATATCATACACGTATGAGAACACACCTGAGTCATTCGACATGCTTTGTGATTACATACAAACTTTATTGATAAGACGGGCGATCTGAAGAAAAATTTTAATATCAACCTGAATATATCGGGACGGGTAAACCCTGAATCAGGATATAGTTACAGCAGCTTCTACTTTAGCGAGAGCCCTATCAGTGAAACGCTTTCTAAAAAGCTCAATCATAATGTGGGTATTGATAACGACACTCGTGCTATGGCCTATGGCGAATATATGAAAGGAATTGTGGAGGGTGAACAGAATGTGATTTTGTGAATATCTCATGGGGACTTGGTATAGGTATTATAATAGATGGCAAGCCCTATTACGGAAATCGGGATTCTCGGGTGAATTCGGACATTTTCCGATTTTTGATAATGAAATTATTTGCCATTGCGGTAAAAAGGGATGCCTGGAGACCGAAGCATCAGGTTTGGCTATTCACAGAACTATTCTTGAACGAATTGCAAAGGGCGAGAGCTCCATTCTTACAGAGCATGTTAAAGATCTGAGCAAACTGACACTCACCGACATCATTAAAGCCACAAACATGGAAGATCCCCTCTGTATTGAGATTGTGGAAGAGGTGGGAAACAAATTAGGGAAATATATTGCTGGATTAATCAACATTTTAATCCGGAGCTGGTGGTGATTGGAGGACAGGTAGCTGAAACAGATGGATTTATCATGCTCCCAATAAGGAACTCAATCAAAAAAAATACTCGCTTAACCTGGTTAATAAAGATACGCGAATCTTAACTTCGAAACTAAAAAACAAGGCTGGCATTATAGGAGCATGCATGATTGCCAGGAGCAGGTTGTTTAATGATTAAGTGTTAAATATCACTTATTTACGACAAACTTAGACGTTTTGCATTTTTTTCTCGTATTTTTGCGGAATATTAATTTTTAAAAATATGGGAAAGAAACATTTTGAAACCCTGCAAATACATGCGGGACAGGAACCCGACCCGGTAACTGGTGCAAGAGCGGTTCCTATTTATCAAACCACAGCTTACACATTTAAAAGCGCCGAACATGGCGCCAACCTTTTGGATTAAAAGAGTTCGGTAATATCTATACCCGGCTGCAGAACCCCACTACCGATGTGTTCGAAAAACGAATGGCAGCCCTTGAAGGAGGCGTAGCCGCAGTGGCAACTTCTTCGGGACAGGCGGCACAGTTTATTGCCATAAACAATCTTGCCGTTGCTGGAGATAATATAGTTTCCACATCGTTCATATATGGAGGTACATACAATTTGTTTAAGGTGGCCTTTGCCCGCCTTGGTATTGAGGTCCGTTTTGCTGATGGTGATAATGTAGTAAGTATTGAATCACTTATCGATGACAGGACCAAGGCCATTTATCTTGAGAATATCGGTAATCCAGAATACAATATCCCTGATTTTGAAGCTATTATTTCAGTAGCACACAAACATGATATTCCAGTGGTTGTGGACAATACGTTTGGTCAGGGAGGATACCTTTTCAACCCAATTGAGTGGGGGGGTGCTAACGTAGTGCTGCATTCAGCAACTAAATGGATTGGCGGACATGGAACCTCAATGGGAGGGGGTGATTATCGATGGTGGCAATTTCAACTGGGGGGGAAACGGTAAGTATCCTATGTTCAGTGAACCATCGGAGGGGTATCATGGCCTTAATTTCTGGGAAAACTTCGGGGGGGATAAATCTCCATTTGGGAATATTGCTTATGCAATACGTTGCCGCGTAGAAGGGCTTCGCGACATTGGACCTGTTAACAGTCCTTTCAACTCATTCCTGTTGCTGCTGGGACTGGAAACACTTTCGTTGCGTGCAGAACGTACAAACTCGAACGCACTGGAACTTGCCCGATGGCTGGAAAAACATCCTAAGGTGGAGGGGGTGAACTATCCTGGTTTAGAAAGCAGCAAATACCATGAACTGGCTAAAAAGTATCTTAAAAACAACGGGTATGGTGGAGTACTCTCATTTTCGTGAAAGGGGGGGATGTTCAGCAATCAGCAAAGATTATTGACAATCTATCTTTAATAAGTCACCTTGCAAATGTGGGGGACGCCAAAACGCTGATCATACATCCTGCAAGTACCACGCATCAGCAACTCTCCGATGAAGCACAAGTTGCCGCCGGTGTATATCCTAACCTACTTCGGGTATCGCTTGGCCTTGAGCATATAGACGATATTAAAGCAGATCTGGATGAAGCGTTACAGCGTTTATGATTTTTTTTCTTTAGATGGCGGCTCTGAAATGTCGCCATCAATTTTATTCATATTTACTATTCCACTACCTTTTCTATTACCTCTTCATTAATAAGCAGCTGCTTCAGTTCTTGCCGCAAGTCCACATTACTCACATCAAGATCCTCGATACATACTCTCTGCCATATCTCTTCTATCCACCTGTTCTGCTTCACTCCAAACTCATCAATTGGCTGAAACCAGCGGAGATACATAAAATTTTCATGCGTAAGCTTTATATTAAGAGGGTTATCCTTTCCCTCCTGGCTTTTATTGAAAGAATTCACTATCTCTTCTGTATAAATATCGCCTTCAAGCCTATATGTACCGTCAACAGTTATTATTGCCCCTTTTTCAGTCGACATGAAATTCATAAATCTGCCATCGGGGGGGAAAATCATCTTGAACATCCCTGACGGGATTACCTTATAACCCGATTCATCGCTGTTGTGGATCGCCTTCACCTCCCACAACCCAATTATTTATCTGCCTTGCTATCAAATATGCCAAGTTTTGAGCTACTGCAACCGGCAATGGAAATAATTACACAGACGAACAAAAGTAACCGACCGATGCTTTCATAACATTGTGTTTTATTTCGTGTGAATATTCTTACAATTATAACACTTAATTAGGTAATAGAGTTGCTATTGAACTACTTTTTTTTATTAACTTGTTATTATATAGGGGCCGCTTCGGTAAAAAAAAGCTTGGAATGGCCACATAATCCATTAGCAATCAGCATAAATAGACGCCACAGAGCCTCATGCTTTTTTTTGCTGATTGTCAGGTATTAAAAAAAATAATCACCTTAGTCCGCTTTAATAAGCGAGTCTTCTCTGATAAGTCTTTTCCGTTGACAGGAATTGCTGTCATTGAGTGATGTTTAAGAATAGGCCTGACTGAACTATTTATATAATTAATAATTGAAGAATATCAGTGGAAAGAATTGAATATTACAGGTAGCCAACGACTTATGAAATGACATAATTAAATGCCGCAGAATATCAGTGAAAAGGGCCATACAATCTTTATCAGTTCATGTCAAGCTCCTTCAGCAAATGGCCTGCTCCTGCAAACTTATCAATTATGAATAGGACGTAGCGAATGTCAACAATAATGCTTCGCTGATAATCGGGCAGAAACTGTATATCACCCCCCCCAACACCTTCCCAGTTACGGTCGAAATTGATTCCTATCAATCTCCACTCCCGTTCATGACCGGGCTTCCCGAGTTACCTCCCGTTGTGTGAGTTGTGGCAGCGAAAGCAACAGGCATGTTGCCGTTATGCATTGCGTAATGTCCGAAATCTTCTTCCTGATAGAGTTTTTTTCAGCATTGCAGGAACAACAAACTCCCAGTTACCGGGGGGGTCCTCTTTTTCAATTACCCCCCCGTCGAGGTAGTCTGGTGCGCATAATAGATAGCATCGCCAGGCTTGTATCCTTTAACCTGTCCGTACGACAGGCGAAGTGTAAGGTTGGCATCGGGAAAATAGGCATAAGGCCCGTCCATAGACAGGATGCCTTCAAGATATGCCTTCCGGGCAATTGCAAAAGGAGCATCAAAGACCGCCAGCTGTTTCTCAAGCGAAGCAGATTCCTCAGCTACCGATTTTGAGAATAGAAACATTGGATCGTTCATGATAGTCTCTGCGTCAACCTCTCCTTCATTAAAGTTTTGAATATTTATTTCATTCCCAAAAAGAGAACGGTTGAACAGAAAATCGACAAATCTATCGCTATTCCCGCCAAAATCACTATAAATAAGACTGAAAAAACCAGGGAGATTCTCTTCAGGAACCAAACTGATATATTCACGCATCATCTCTTTTGCTACCTTTTTATCAACTTCCCGGTTGTAGTCTTTATCAGCAAACATACTGTATTCTTTCATCAATTGTGCCCTGAGCGTATCTGCTTCAGATTGGTTGCCTTCTTCCAATGCTTTTGCCAGCTTGTCAGCTGTGACTGTAGCCAATGTAGAAAATTCCAATCCACGCACAATACCTTCATTAAGCATCCATCTCCTGTAACGAAGATCTGCACGCTCTTTCACAATCCGCTCAATCTCATCCAAGGCTTTTTTTAAAACGGGGTTGATTGTTTTCTTCAGCCCACTTCAACAATCTGTTCTGTTGCTCTAACTTCACCTTCTCGAAATTACGCATGTTGATAGCCCAGTTTGTACCTATTGCATTTTTATAAGAGTTTGTTGATCCGGAATATTTGGAAGCATATTGAATCTTGACCGCCGGATCTTTCAGCATCTCCTCAAGCATGGCTTTCTGACGCACCTCCCTCATCCTGATTCTAACTGTGTTATCGATATCTCTTCGTTCGGCCACCTCCCACGAAGTGTAGAATTTGTTAGTAGTCCCGGGAAAGCCAAGCAGCATTGCAAAATCGTTTTCTTTAACTCCTTTTGTCGAGATAGTCAACCATCGCTTTGGCCTGAGAGGAATGTTCCCGGGAGAGTATCCAGCAGGATTACCATCTTTGTCGGCATAGATACGGAAAATAGCAAAGTCGCCTGTATGACGCGGCCAGGTCCAGTTATCAGTGTCAGCGCCAAACTTACCTATAGAACTGGGAGGAGCACCTACAAGACGTATATCGGAATAGATCTTTTTCGTGAACATATAATATTGATTCCCGTTGAAGAAAGGTTTTATTTCGACCTCTGTCCCTGAATTTTCAGAAAGGAACTTTTCACCTGCTTTCTCTCTTGCTACCCTGTTAAGATAAGAAGGTGAGAGGAAAAGGGCCCCCCCATCGGTATCTTCTTCCCTGTCTCTCTCTAAGCACTGCAAACATAGCCGGTTACCTCTTCAATTTCTTCAATAAAGGTTACCGTAAGACCCGGATTTGGGAGTTCTTCAGCTTTTGTCATTGCCCAGAAGCCTTCCTCAAGATAGTTGTTTTCAAGTGTGCTATGCTGCTGTATACGGCCATATCCGCAATGGTGATTGGTCAGCACAAGCCCCTGTGAGGAGATAACCTCCCCCGGTACACCCTCCGCCAAACTGCACAACAGCATCTTTTATTGAAGAACCATCGGGGGGGTTGTATATATCATAATCTTCAAGCTTTAGCCCTAGCTCCTTCATGTCATTCAGTTTTTGTTGCTTAAGTGAATGCAACATCCACATCCCCCTCATCGGCAGATGCGGTAAAGAAAAATAAACACCAAAATGAAAGGTAGAAAAACAATTTCTTCATATATATTACTTTAATGATTCATTCCAGGTAAAAGATTTACAACCACCCTCTGTATTAATAAAAACAACTTTTAAGGCAAAACATGCAATTCATTTTACTGTAAAAAAACTCCTTTTCATATCAGTTTTTTAATTCCCCCCGGTTTAAACTGATAAAGTTAAGAAAAAAAAGTTGTTCAAGAGACAATTAATACTGGTTTTTCATATATCTTTGGTATTTAATGGGTGAGTCTCCTCCGATAAGTCTTTTTCTTGAAAATTTCACAAGATGAACATTTATTTTTAATAAGTTGCAAACCAATAAAATTGGGTTTTGAGGTTTTCGGAGAGGACTCATACGTCATATTCGGGAATAGTGACGTTAGGTGATTGAATCGGACATACAAACGGAATATTTATCTTTGTCTTTAGCTATAAAATGAAAATGCATTACGAAACAATCTTTCAGGAATATACCATGAGCTGCAGTCGATTGAAGATATAGGCCGGGTAGCTGACTACATACCTGAACTGGCAGATGTTAATCCTGATCAATTCGGTGTCCATCTTACAACTGTAGAGGGTGATGAATTTTCTTTCGCCGATGCCGAAAAGCGCTTTTCGATTCAAAGTATTGCCAAAGTATTTACATTTGTTCTTGCCTATTCCAGGGTAAAGAGCAGCATATGGGACAGAACCGGGCTGGAGCCGGCCGGAACGCCGTTCAACTCTCTCGTACAACTTGAATACGATCAAGGTACGCCTAGAAACCCATTTATTAATGCAGGGGGGGCAATTGTGATATGCGATATTCTTGCAAGCGAGCTTGCTTCGCCAAAAGAAAACATTCTGTCATTTATCAGGAGTTTGACCGGGGGGGTCAACACCATCAACTATAACCCTATGGTTGCATTGTCGGAGAAAAAAACCGGTTTCAGAAACCATGCACTGGTCAATCTCATGAAATCATTTGGGAACATAAGGAACGATATCGACATGGTGATGGATATCTATTTCCACATCTGCTCCATTGAAATGAGCTGCAGGGAGCTTTCCAAAGCCTTCCTATTCCTTGCCAACAACGGTGTTGTACCCTATTCAGGTGAACGGATCCTTTCTGCAAGCCGTACTAAAAGGACAAATGCCCTTATGCAAACATGCGGATTTTATGATGAGGCGGGAGAATTTTCCTTTAAAGTAGGGTTACCCGGAAAAAGCGGCGTGGGGGGGCGGTATAGTGGCTGTCCACCCCCGAAAAATATACCATCGCTGTATGGAGTCCCCCGTCTTAACAAGAAAGGCAACTCATATAAGGGAATGCTCTTTCTGGAGGAGTTTACCACGAAAACACGATTATCTATTTTTTTTAAAAAAATCAACTTGTACAATAAGAGGTTACTGCCATTTGCTCGCAAGGTAATACCAGCAAGGCTTTTATGATCCAACTTGTACAATCAGCAGTTACAGCTTTCAGAGCATAATGCAATCTTAATGAAGTTATTTAAAAAAATAGATCGGGCAAGCTGCAAGGATATACTTCCAATTCTTAAATTAACGAAAAAGGCTAATGAATCATTGGGGTTTAGACTGAAAAAGTTTATTTTTGCGTTCGATCGGATAATTTGCATTAGATCGGAAAATAAGCGCTCAGATGAAGATAAACTTTAAAGAACGAACACCTCAGCTGATTGCGGTGATTGGTGTACTCGCCGTAGTATTGGCTATACTTATTGGATTTCTCATCTCAAACAATACAAAAATAAATGAGATGCAGCAACAGTTCACAATTGATAAGCAGGAGCTGGAAGATGAGTATGAGGCAATTTCACTGCAATATGAAGGATTTAAATTCAGTGTCCAGAATGACTCACTGCTGTATAAACTTGAAAATGAACAGGCAAAAGTTCTGCGCCTGCAGGAGGAGCTGCGGATGACCAAGGCGAGTGACCAGGCAGAGATAAAACGGCTGAAAGATGAACTGGCAACACTCCGCAAAATATTACGTTCCTATATTCATCAAATAGACTCCCTGAACAGGTTGAACGAGGAGCTGCGTGCAGAGAACAAACAGATAACAGAACAATATAACAGGACAAGCCGCACACTTACACAGGTGTCGCAAGAGAAGGAACAACTCTCTGAGAAGGTGTCGCTGGCAGCACAGCTGGTTGCAACAAATATAAACGCAAAAGCAGTGAACGACAGGGGGCCGGGAACAGTCCCGTTTAAGCCGGAGCACACAGTTTGTTGTCTCTTTCACCATTGCCCGGAATATTACCACCGATCCGGGAGAACGCACAATATACATCAGGATTATGAGCCCGGATGGTTCGGTTCTTTCGAAAAGCCCGTCCAACACATTTCAATATGAGAACGGCAACATTCTTTATTCAATGAAGCGCACAGTGGAATATGGCGGAGAAGAGATTCCTGTAACCATGTATTGGAATATTGAAGAGTACCTGATGCCGGGGGGAAATACAAGACAGACATCTTTGCCGACGGCCACCACATAGGCTCATACAGCTTCACAATGAAAGATTGATCTTCACGATAAATTTTTATTCTTACATTCAGGTGTCGCTGCTATTCGATTTCGTTCACCAGAAGATGATTAATGCATGTTTCTACCCCCCCCAAAAACCTGAATATCAATATATACATTTCTATTGGCTATCAATGATTGAGACTTTTCGGACGGGACTCATCCATGAGGTACATGAGCATTTAGTGACAATTTGATATAGCATTTTATGATTAAAATGGAAATAAAAGCGGCAGTGCAAAAATCATAATAATCAGATATATCAACTGTAAAGGCAACCCCCACTTTAATATAGTCCATAAAGTTATATCTTCCTGCAGACATAACCATAGCGTTGGGAGGAGTGGAGAAAGGGCTGGCAAGGCACATGCTCGCTGCTACTGCCACACCTATAAGGTAAGGATAAGGGCTTACACCCATTGAGGTTGCCGCATGCAGGGCAATGGGTGCAAACAAAACAGCAGTTGCAGTATTACTGATAAACATTGTAACAAACGAAGTGGCTAACAACAGTCCGGCAAGCACTGCTTGAGGACCGAAAGAACCCACACTTCCCACAATACTATTGGTGACCAGAGCTGAGGTGCCGGTTTTTCCATCGCTGTTGCCAACGGCATCATCCCAGCGAAAAGAATAACACTCTCCCAGTTAATAGAACGATAAGCATCACGCACGGTACGGAAGCAACCCCCCCGAGTATGAGTACTATTGCTGCCATCAGTACAGAGACTACGGGAGGGAACCAGTTAAAGGCCATCGACAAAATCATTAACACTATAACTGAAGCAGCTAAAGGTGCCTTATGCTCGAGCGGAACTTTCGACGCTTCTACAGCAGGCTGTCCTATAACAACAACTTCGGGTTCAAGCCGGCTCAGCCTATCAATATCCTCCCATGTACCCTGTATAAGCAGCATGTCTCCGGACTGCATTTTCACATCCTTCACATCTTGAATAATGTACTGGTCTTTTCTTTGAATACCTAATATGTTTACATTATAGTTTTGTCTGAATTCAGAATTCCTCACTATTTTGTTGTTTAGCCTTGAGTTAGGGAGTAGCACCACTTCAGCCATCCCTATCTCATCGAACGTGAATTTACCGGCAAAACGTGGTTTTTCGATCTGCTCCCCCCCATCTGATTGTCCACAAATGAGAGTTGGTTATCTTCCGCAAAACGCACCACGTTCTCATATTCACCTACTACATAGAGAACGTCATTGGCAGTTAAAACCGTTCCTGCTTCGGGCAAAGAGGTATGAACATTTCTTCCAAGCGGAGTGAATGTGCGGGTATGTATCTCGGCGATAAGCAGTGAATAGCGCTTGGTTATATCCAGATCTGATAATTTTTGTGTTAGAATCGGGGGGGAGCTTTTCCCAATTTCCAGCCGGTATATATTTTCAATCAATTGATATTCGGACACCAGCTGATCGGGTGATTTACACTGTTCTTCCTTTCAATTGACTCTTTTTACCTTTTTTTCTCCAGCACCCTGGTCAATGGCCACAACAACAGAATACCGAAAAACAATAAGATAAGGCCGACCGGTAGAGTGGTGAAAAACTGTAGCCCCCTCGTATCCTGATTCTATCAGAGCGTTATGTACAATTAGAGTAGGAGGTGTACCAATAAGTGTCATCATTCCACCTATACTGCTGGCAAAAGCCATTGGCATCAACAGCCTGCTTGCACTCATGTTAGATTTTACAGCCAGGCTCACCACAATAGGCATTAAAATAGCAACTGTTCCGGTATTGCTCACAAACAAGCCGATAATGACAGTGACAAGAATTACCAAAATAAAAAGTTTAAAATTATTGTTCCCGGCAAATTTAAGAATGTTGTTGCTAACCTTGCCAGCCAGGCCGGTTTGCGATATAGCTCCGCCTACTATAAACAGGGCAGCAATCATAATTACCACCGGACTTGAGAATCCGGCTAATGCTTCTTCAGGAGTTAATATACCTGTAATAATAAGTGCCAGTAATGAACAGAGCGCAACAATATCGGAACGGATTTTTCCCCCCCAAACCATCAAAGCTGCTGTAGCAACCAGAATAATTAATGTAGTTGTCATAAAGTATAAGATGAAATAACTTTTTTTTGTGCGAATATACAATTTTTTTTAGCGTACTGCCTTTTTTTCCGGGTGTCATGAACCTGAAACAGTAGACACGCAGGAGCATTTACTCACCCTGAATTTCATAATATCAGGCGAAACCAGAATAAATATTACTATTTCATCTTGATAATTTGTTAAACATTTATTTAAAATGCTGGCAGCCAGCAGATTGCATTTGGGTCCCAAGGGCGATATATTTTATTTATATTCAGCGCTTTATAATGATT
>JMBX01000298.1_pt1 | contig 13027 bp, 23 predicted proteins | sample 616521 | NCBI WGS metagenome assembly JMBX01 (sample SAMN02727906, study PRJNA239997) | anaerobic digester metagenome | biome: anaerobic digester; isolation source: mesophilic anaerobic digester inoculated with municipal waste water sludge... | place: Germany: Bielefeld University, CeBiTec ...
TTTCCATTAATTTCCTGGTGCTAGTATTTATATTTTCCTTTCCACTTCTATCTTCTATGGCATCTACTTCCATATATATGGTTTTAATTAGGGCCTCCTCTGACATAGGATATACTATGCCCTTAGTTCCTATAATAGAAATACCCCCCCTCAATACCAATATTAGAATTGTAAGTTTTTTTTGCCAATTTTCTCACCTTCTGGAGCATAAATTATTACATTATATCCATTTGAAGAAATTTCCCTTATTTCTTTTTCAATCATCTGCCTTGGAACAGGATTTATGGCAGCCTCCCCGATTTTTCCAAATAATCCCTTCCGCTTTATTCTACCTATGCCTATGCCACCATCTATATGAATTAATTTATCCTCTCTCTTTCCACTTTAGCATAAATTTCCATACCATCAGTGGCATCTGGGTCATCTCCTCCATCTTTTACTACGGAACAAGAGGCGAAATCCTCTTCTATTTTAGGATTATTCACCTCTAATTTCAATCTTACTTTTGCTGGAGTATCTATTTCAATATAATTTATTATCTCTCTCCTTTCTAACATATATACTGCGGCCTTAGCTGCAGCTGTGGCACAGGAACCTGTAGTATAACCACATCTAAGTTCCTTCCCGTCTTTTATTACAAACATATCTAATTTCATCTTCCAACCACCATATATAATAGTGCATTTACAATAGATGCAGCTACATTGCTCCCTCCCTTATAACCTACTGTAGATATGGAAGGAATATTAAATTCACGTAGATATTCTTTAGATTCTGATGCTCCCACAAAACCTACGGGAACCCCCCCTATTATAAATTTTGGATTTACTTTCCCCCCCTCTTTAACTAATTCCAATAGTCTAAATAATGCAGTAGGAGCATTTCCTATGACAAACATATCTATACCCTTTTCTACTGCCATATCTATGGCTGCTTGAGAACGGGTAGTTTCTAATTTCCTTGCCCTATTATATACTTCTTCATGATCTATAAAATACTGCAATTCACAATTACTTTTAGATAAGGCCTTTTTATTAATTCCCATATAGGCCATTTTGGTATCTGTGTATATGGTGCCACCTTCTAGGATGTATTTCTTAGCCTCTTCTATAAAATCATTTTGAAAAACTATGATTTTTCTATAATCAAAATCCCCCCCAGTAGTGTGTATCATTCTCTTGGCTATAATCTTTTCTTCTTCAGTAAAATTTGTATCTTCCATAACCTTTTCTATAATATCCATACTTTTGTTTTCTATTTCCATTGGATTATTTATATACATTTTATCTATCCCCCTTTCTATTTTATTTAATAGGAAATTTAAAGCCCTCATATTCCCAAGGAAATTAATATGCTGATAGGCTCCAAATACATTTTTATATCTATAGCCACATTGCCAATTTCTTCTACCTTTAGGTTTAGAAATACTGTATAAGGGTTTCTTCTCAGTATCTATAAAGCTCCTATGAAATTCCTGACCAGTGAATATATCCCCCCCCTTTATTCCCAATATATTGTCCTCTATTAGTTCCATATTGGTATAGCCAAATCTTTGAAGTTTGTTAGTCATATGAGTATTTCCTTTTATAATGCCACACATGGGGGGGTATTCTTCTATAGCATCTGATAAATACATTAGTCCACCAGCTTCTCCATAAATAAAGCCATGGTTTTCTGCCATAGTTTTTATAGAATCTATCATGGTTTTATTCTGGGAAAGCTCCTGCTTATATAATTCTGGATAGCCTCCACCTAAATAAAGCAAATCACATTTGGGAATTTCCCTATCTTTAGAGGTGAAAAATATTTTACTTCACATATATTTTCCAATAGATTTAGATTTTCATTATAATAAAAATAAAAGGCATTATCATAAGCTATAGCCACAGTAATATTCCGCCTTTTAGGATAATTATATTCTGGAACTTCTACATCTTCCATTAATTCAATTAGACTTTCCATATCTACAGTTTCTCTAGGGTTTCTCCTAATCTATTTAATAGACTATCTAATTCCCTCATATTTTCATATGGTATTAATCCTAAATATCGACTTTCTATTTTTAGGCTCTCATCTTCTTCTACATAGCCTAGTACCTTTATTCCAATATGCTTTTCTATTTGTTTCTTAAATAGAGGATATAAATTTTTTTTAGTTCTATTTAGTATAATCCCCCCCTTTATTTTAGAATCCTGAAAATCCACCATCCCCCCTTTATTTTAGGTATAGCAGAAAACATTTCTCCCTTTGGACTATATACTAATATGGCAGGTATATTTAATTCTCTAGATATATCATAAGTAGAATTTTCATAGGTATTGTATATACCATCAAAATAACCCATGGCACCTTCCACTATGGCGTATTCTCCTTTGTTCATGGCTAAAGCTGTATTTAAACCAGTTTTCCCCCCCATCATATGAATGTCTAAATTCCCCCCCGCTTTTTTTTCCTGAAGCCTCAGTTAAGTATTTAGTATCTAAAAAGTCTGGTCCAGTTTTAAATGCCCTTATATCTAGCCCCCCCCTGTTTTTCAAATTTCTAATGACTCCTAAAGTAATTAAGGTCTTGCCACTGCCACTGGAGGGAGCTGTAAAAATTATACTTTTCATTGTGTTCCCTCCAATTCTTTAAATACATTTAATAATTTTCATTATCCTCTCGGGATTTTATGGCTATTCTAATATAATCTCCTTCTAGTCCCTCAAAACTTGAACATTTTCTAATAATTAATCCCCTTTTTAAAAAGAAATTAAATATATATTCTTCATTCCATTTTAGTAATTTTATTAATATATAGTTGCTATGGGTATTAAAAGCCTTAATACCACTGTTTTTGGACAATTCTTTTAGAAGATATTGCCTTTCTTTATCTATATATTTTGGCTTTCTTCAATATATTCTGTATCATTAAAAATAAACTGAGCTGAAATATCTCCAAAGGTATTTACTGACCAAGACATGGCCACTTTATCGTATTTATTCGCCATGTTTTTGGATACACAGCCATAGCCTAGACGAATTCCTGGTAAGGCAAAAAAACTTAGTAGCAGCCCTAATTATGCCAATGTTTTTTAAAATCCTGTTTTTTAAATATTTCTATACTATTATAATCTTTAGGAGCGAATTCGAAAAAATGCCTCATCTAATAGTAAATAAGCACTTTTATTTACTGCTATTTCATATATTTTCATTAAATCTTCTTCGCCTATTCTAAGGCCTGTAGGATTGTTGGGATTTCCCAATATAATTAAGTCTCCTGCTTCTAAGTTTTTTTCCAATAGTTTTAAATCTATGGTAAAATCCTCATTGTATTTTATTTTTATTACTTCTTTTCCATGAACTAAGGCTCTTTTCTCATATTCGGAAAAACAAGGAAGGAAAATTATAATCCTTGGAAATAGAATTGTAAATTATCTATTAAATCCATGGCACCATTGCCTACAATTACATTTTCAGTATTGCAGTTTAAATATTTCCCTAGATTTTCTCTGAGATGCCTGTATTTAATATCTGGATACTTTACTATATTTTTGAATCCCTTTGTTATTTCTTCCTTTAAGCCCTTAGGAGGACCAAGGGGGATTGATATTGCTACTAAAATCTACTAATTTCCCATTATAATAGGCCTTATATGATAGTAAGTCTCCACCATGCTCCATATTTATCTACTCCTTAAAAAAAATTCCATATAATAAAAGAAATAAAGCTTCTGTTCTATACATAATTTCTATGGTATTTTTAATATCATCTTTTTTAACTGCTTTAATATTGTCCCCAATAGTAGGCTTTTCCACAATTTTGCCAAAATAATTGCTGTTTCCACCTAATTGAATATTTAGAAGTCCTGCTACAGCCGCCTCTGAATAGGCAGAATTGGGACTAGAGTGATTTTTTCTATCTCTAAACATTATTTTAAATCCATTTTTCATATCAAATCTAAAAGCTGAAGACAGACACATAAGTATTCCTGTAATTCTAGCTGGTACATAATTAAATATATCATCTATTTAGCAGGGAAAAACCTATATTCTTGTATTTTCCATTTTTTATTATCCTAGTATAGAATCCATAGTGTTTATCATTTTATACATTAGGCCTCCCGGTGCACCTAATAATAGAATGTAAAATAAGGGTGCTATTACACCATCGGCAGTATTTTCTGCCACAGTTTCTATATCTGCTTTTATGATTTCCTCTTCTGTTAGATTTTCCGTATCCCTTCCTACTATAAAAGAAAGCTGATATCTTCCCTTTTCAATTCCTTCCTTTAATGCATAATATACCTTCATAGCCTCTTTATGTAAACATCTAGCAGCTATACAGGTATAAATAAGATATATATTTAAAATTTGATATATTATTTTTTTTGCCCTTCAAAAGCCTTTAGAAGAAAATATGGTATAAGAAAACTTAGGGAAATATTTAGGATTGAGATTAAGAAACCTGCTGTTTTTAGGGGGGGAGTTTTTGATCTCTAATAAATTTTTCTTCCCCATAAATAATCCTCCCATTAGTTTCACCGGATGGGAAACTATAAGGATCTCCTAGAATTAAATCTAATAATACTGCCAATAATATACTTTTCATTTTCTCACCTAATTTAAATCCATTAGGGAGTAAATATATGCTATATCTAAGTTTTCCCTAATTATCTTTGAAAGTTTTTGAAATTCTATTTCCATATCTTCTTCTTTGGGGGGGCAATGAATTACATTGTTTTCATAGTCTATTAAACTATCTTCATCTACTAATTCCAGTGGAGTAAAGGTATAGTTCCAATTACAGGAATATTTAATAATTCTTCTATCATTACTATTCCAGAATCCAACAGTCTTTTATCTCCACGAAATTTATTTATAACTAAACCCTTTATTCTAGTTCTTTCTCTTTCTTCTAAAAGCATAACTGTACCATAAAGGGAGGCAAATACCCCCCCACCTCTATCTATATCTGCCACCAATATTACTGGAGCATCTACCATTTCTGCCAAGCCCATATTTACTATATCATTTTCTTTTAAATTAATTTCAGCAGGACTACCTGCCCCCCCTTCTATAACTACAATTTCATATTCCTTTTCTAATTCTCCATAGGATTTTAAAATCATAGGCTTTAAATCTTTTTTTTAAAGTCAAAATATTCTACAGCTCCCATTTCCCTATAGAATTCTCCTTTTAAAATCACATCGGATCGCCTATTAGAATTAGGCTTTAAAAGTATGGGATTCATATTGAGATTAGGCGATATACCTGCTGCCTTAGCTTGTAATGCTTGAGCTGTACTGATTTTATATCCTTCTATTGTCTCATAATATTTTGAAGACATATTTTGAGATTTAAAAGGAGATACACTATATCCATCTTCTTTAAATATTCTACATAATGCAGTAGTTATAAAGGATTTTCCCGCCGAAGATGTAGTTCCTTGTACCATAATATTCGCCATTTTATGCCTCCATATTGACTTTATAGGGTATGAAATAAGGACAATTATTGATTTCATCTTTATAAATATGTCCCTCTACTTTAAATACTTCTCTTAATAATTCACCTTTTAAAATAGAACTAGGTTTATTGTATTCCCACATTTTGCCTTCCATTAATACAAAAATATTATCTGAATATCTAGCTGCTTGATTTAAATCGTGGATTACCATTATTACTGTTAAATTCAAACTTTTATTTAATTCCTTTATTAATTCCAATAATTCCAATTGATAAGAAATATCTAAAAAAAAGTTGTAGGTTCGTCTAATAAAAGGATTTTGGGCTTTTGGGCCAGGGACATGGCTAGCCAAGTCCTTTGCTGTTCTCCACCAGATAGAGTATTTAAATATCTATCTGAGAACTTGGATATTTTAGTTTTTTTCAATAGCCCAATCTATTATTTCATTATCCTCCTTAGAAAGTCTTTGTCCAAATTTTAAATGTGGATACCTACCATAGGAAACTAGATTTCTGACAGTAATATCCATGGGAATATTTTTTTTATTTGAGGAAGAATTGCCATCTTCCTAGCCACAAGCTTATTTGGTAAAGTGGCTATATCCAAATCTCCTAGATATACACTGCCATGAGAGAGTTTTATACATCTAGACAAAGCTTTTATTAAAGTGGATTTCCCTGACCCATTTGGCCCTATAATACTTACAATTTCTCCATCATCTACTTTTATATTAATATCTTTTAATACCTGTTTTTCTCCATAATTTACTTGAATATTTTCTCCCCCCCTTATCCCATATAATCATCTCCTGTTATTGGAAAGTGTCAGGATATAAAGTTTTTGCTAATCCTTCATAAGCTTCAATATATCTTTGATTTGCTTTATACATATATAAATCCTTAGGTAAGAATATATATCTGTCTTCCTTTACTGCCTTTAAAGATGACCAAGCAGAATTGTTTTCTACATCACTTTTAAGCCTTTCTAATACTTTTTCCTCTTCGGAGCCTGTGATTTGCACGAAAATAAAGTCTGGATCTTCTTCTATTATTTTTTTCCATACTAAAATCAATAGGTTCTGTCCCTGTAGATATACTGTCCGATATATTTGTAGTGTGTAGATCCTTTAACATTTCCCCCCCAACATAGGTTCCAGAACTCCTAACAGTAATACTTTTGGCACTAGCCATCATAAGTAGAACTTTATAATCTTTATCCTTTGGAGCTTTTTCTATTATTTCTTCTATGCCTATCTTTATATTAGTTCCATATTCTTCATATAAATCATCTCTATCATTTAAAGCAGTAAATATTCTAACCATTTTAAAGTAATCTGCTTTAGTAAAATAATCTAATGCAATTACCTCTATATTGTTTTCCTCAAAATTGGCACCAGTTCTAATTGGGATTTTGATTGGAATTTAATATAATTAAATCTGGTTCTAGTGATATTACCTTTTCCAAATTTATTGCCGATTGTTTCCCAACAGATTCTGCATCTTTTGCCTCTTCTATTAATTTTTCTGGTGGCGCCTCTAATCTTCCTACAACTTGTCCTCCAGATTTAATCCAAACTTCTAAATAGGAATCAAACAGGACTACAACCCTTTCTGGGTTTTTGCTAATGCTTACTTCTTTATTTCTTCCATCTGTGAAATTAACAGTATCTTCTTTAATTTCTACACCATATTCTGTTTCTGCTACATCTTCTACTGTATCATTTTCTACTTCATTATCTTCTACCTTATCTACTGTTTTTTTCATTGGAACAAGCAGTTATTAAAGATAAAGATAATACTAAAATTAATAATATTGAAATAAAATTTTTCTTCTTCATTTTTTTTCCTCCCGTTAGTCTATGATTTTTTTCTAAATGTTCGAGATATATATTTTGTATAGCCTCTATTTCCCCAAGACCTTTTATATAGGATTTTACACTAAATCCATTGGATTTTAATATACTTTCCCAGGAATCTTCTTCTTCAGATGCCATATCGTTAATTGCATGATCCCCCCCTGCAACTAACATAAAAGGTCTTAGATTTATATTTTTAATACTTTGGGATTTCAAATTAGGTATTATATCTTTTATGGTTGTTTCTCCTTCTACAGTGCCTATAAAAACATTTTCATAGCTCTTATCTCTAAAGGTTTTTTTCTAACTTTTTATAAGCTATATCCGATTCATGATCTGTGCCATGTCCCATAAAAACAATACCTTCTTCTTTATCTGAAAGATTTAATCCATCTACTACTTTTTCATAGTCTAAATCCTCGTAAAGCAATGGTTTCCCAGTTTTAATAGAAAAACTTGGATTTTCCTCTAAAAAGTCTTCAATCTGCCCCCCCAACAACTTTTCATATTCATGACCTGGTATTACATGAAGGGGGGGTTGAATATAGATTTCTTTTATATTTTCCTCTTTTATTTTTTTCTAAAGCCTCTTTTGGATTATCTACTCTATAATTGTCTCTTTTCTTTAATTTATTAATTACCATTTGGGAAGTAAATGCCCTTAAAACTAAATAGTCCCTATATTCCTCTCTGATTTTATTTTCAATACTTTCAATACAAAGTTTTCTAGTTTCTTCATAGGTGGTACCAAAGCTAACTACAATTATGCCTTTTTCATTTTATTCTCCTTTCATTTATGATATTTAAATAATTCTTCTTCATTTTATACAATGGTAATCCCAATCCTTCGTGGATTTTAATCAACCAAGGTTTTTCCAAATAGGCTTCCTTAATTAGATTTTCTCTTAAAACACTTCATTTGGTACGCCTTCTCCGAGTATTTCACCCTTGCCAAGTATATAGACATAATCACAAATTTCATATATTAAATCCATATCATGACTAGATATAAATATTTTCTTTTCTTGACTCAAATTCTTAATAATATCCTTTATCTCATTGGTCATATATGGATCTAATCCACTAGTAGGTTCATCAAATAGTATTAATTCTAAATCCATTACTAAAACTCCAGCTATGGCAATCCGTTTTTTTCTGTCCATAACTTAAAAAAATGGGTGGGCTTGTCTTTTAAATCGTAGGCATTTACTTTTTTTAAGTGTATAATCTACTCTTTCTCTTATTTCCTCTTCACCGAAACCTAGGTTCCTCAAAGAAAAGGCTATATCATCATATACATTTGAGTAAAATAATTGTTTTTCTGGGTCTTGAAATACTATATTTACTTTCTGCCTATATTCCCTTAAAAAGCTTTTACTATATTTAATTGGGATTCCATTATATTTTATAACTCCCTTATTTGGTTTTAGTATCCCAATTATGTTTAATAGTAGAGTAGACTTACCTGAACCATTAGCGCCAATAATTCCAATTACATTGCCTTTTTCTAAATCTAAATTTATATTGTTTAAGGCCTTCGTCCCATCTTCATATTTGTATACTAAAGATTCTGTTTTTATCATTTAATCACCTGTTTTAAATTCTCCTATAAATAATTTGCTTTCTAAGGAAATTACCATATCTTCATATCTTTGAAAAACCCTTATGAAAAGGGATTTCATAAGTAATGCCAAAGATTTATAGGTATTTTTCCCATTGTTGTAGCCAAATTTCATTTCCTGAGCCATAATTATATCCTTGGATTCTTCTAAAAAAAATAAATATAGACCTATATACTAATACCAGTAGTTCTATTAATGTTTCTGGAAACTTAAGTTTTTTTTAAATACTTTAATAAGATTATTTAATGGAGTTGTCAGGGCTAAAAAGAAAGTGGAATTAATTGAGGCTAGGACTCTCATTGTTATTCCCAAAGCTCCCCCCCTTAACCCCCCCTGAACAGTAAAACCAAAATATTTATTAGATATTTTAAAACTCCAAATAAATATATTATCACTAGAAACACTTATGATTATTGGAATAATACTAAATAATAAAAAAATCATAGGTAGTAAAATAATTTTAATATATTTATTTAGAGGAATCTTTGCTACAAATATGATTAAAGAAAACATAATTATAAATATGCAAAAATTAATATAAAAATTATCTAAAATAATTGCTATTAATAAGGCCCCCCTATGGCAAAGATAAACTTTGCCATAGGATTAAAATTTGCTAATTTATTTGTATAAGCATATTTATCTATTAGTAGCAATTTTTTTCTTCTCCTTCATGCTGCCGAATATATAGCCAATAAGACCAGCACCAATTGCTACTTGTACAGAAAACAATAAACTCTCTATTTCTCCACTTGGCGGTTCCCATAAAGATTCAAACCATGGTTCATAATCTGGATCTATTTCTCCAATAACATCTTCCGCCTGATCATCTGCCCCCCCTTCAAACTCTGCATCTTTTTGAACAAATAGTGGAATTATCATAATTACTACAGCTAGTAAAATAAGTAATAAATTAGTTTTAGTTGATTGTTTCAATGCTAATCACTCCTTCTTTACTGTATTCTACTAATAAATTGTAAACAATAAGAGTTATTATACCTTCCACAATTGCCAATGGAATTTGAGTTACTGCAAATACAGATAAGAATTTCCCTAAGGAACCAGCAATTCCACTTATAGAATCAGGAAAAGCTAGGGATAGCTGGATTGCTGTAACTACATAGGTAATTAAATCTCCTAAAAAAAGCAGCTAAAAATACAACCACAGAATTATTTCCATTTTCTTTTCTAAAGGCCCTAAAAATTCCATAGGATACTAAGGGCCCTACTACTGCCATAGAAAAAGTGTTAGCACCTAATGTAGTAAGTCCACCATGGGCCAATAATAGTGCTTGAAATAATAAAACTATTAGTCCTACTGCAGTCATAGTTGTTGGCCCAAAAGTATGGCACCTAAGCCTGTTCCAGTTGGATGAGAACAACTACCTGTAACAGATGGAATTTTTAATGCAGATAAAACAAATACAAATCCTCCTGCTAATCCTAATAATACTTTTTGATTTGTATCCCCCCCTTTGAAAATTTTATTTACATTTTTAAATCCTATTACCACAAAAGGTATGGTAATAATTGCCCAAAAAGCTGCCCATTTCCCTGGTAGAAAGCCTTCCATAATATGCATGGCATTTGCTAAATTTGGGCTTATTAAAATAAGTAAAAAAAATTGATAATAGTAATGCCTTCTTGTTTTTCATAAAATCACCCCCCCTTATATTTGTTTGAAAAATTAAAAAATCCCTAAACTTCGCAGTTAGGGATTGCATACAAAATACATAAAAATAAAATCTCCCCCCCTTCCCTCCGAAGGTAGTCTTACATAAACTATTAGGCAGGTCTCCTGACTTGTGTTCACCCTACTCTCAACACCTTCCCAAGAATTCTTAGTGGCATAAGTTGATTTCGTCCCACTTACAGTAGCGGGGGCTGTATCGGATTTTCACCGATTTCCCTTTTAATTTTAAAAAAACCTAATGTTTTATATTTAATTTTCTATTTTATATTATCATATGCCCAGGGTCTATGCAAGAAAGTTTCTTAGTATTAATACAAAATATTTATCCTGTCATCCTGAACGAATGTGAAGATCTTGGTTTTCTGCCGATTAGAGATTCTTCACCTTAGGTTCAGAATGACAAAGCCCTATTCCCTTTCCTTCCTTCTAAGTAAAAATAAGAAAAAAAGGTGCACCTAAAGCCGACATTATAATTCCCACAGGAATTTCCATAGGAGCAAATAATACTCTAGCCAATGTATCACATAGCATAACCACAGTTACCCCCCCTAGAAAAATTGAGGCAGGAAATAAATATTTATAATCTGAGCCAATAAATAGTCTTGCTATATGAGGAACCATTAGGCCAACAAAGCCTAATAAACCTACAGCAGATACTGCAGCCCCTGCCAATAGGGAGGAAAGTATTATAAGTATAAATCTAATTTTTTTCCACGTTTAAACCAAGACCCGTGGCTATTTCATCCCCTAACATTAGGATATTTAATTTCGTAGGCAGAAATAATACCAAAGTAGTACCTATTATTACATAAGGCAATATCATTTTAACCTGTACCCAAGTAGTAGCAGAAAGGCCACCTACCATAAAGGAAATCACACCAGCTACCCTATCAGGGTGAAAGATCATAAGGCCATTTATTCCTGCATTTAATAAGGACGACACTGCTACACCTGCTAAGATCAATCTAGTAGGAAGTGCTCCGTCTTTCCAGGCTAGGGCATATATAAATAATGTGGCCAATAATGAGCCTATGAAAGCACCTGCCGGTACCAAATAGTAGAATTCTGGAAAAAGTATTAATATAATTAGGGCTGCTAAACCACCACCAGCAGATACCCCCCCTATAATATTTGGCCCTGCTAAAGGATTTCTCATAACCCCCCCTTGAAGTATTGCCCCCCCGATAAAGATAGGCATATGCCTACTAAACCTGCCAATATGGTCCTAGGAAGTCTTATATTGTATATAATCTGATGATTCATAGTATCTTTTTCAAAAAAATATGGAATTTATAATAATCTTAGGAGATACCTTTACAGCGCCATTGCCAAGGCTTATAAAAAAAACTGAGAATAAATAAAAAAAATAAAAAATCCAAAGTATATGTATTTTTTTTCACATTTCCGCCTCCTCGAAAAGTATAGTAACATAGGAAAAAAAGTTTTTTTCAAGATAATTTGTTTTTATGGTATAATGTATTTACTAATTAAATTGAAAGGGTAGATCAATGAAAATAGATTTTGCTTATGAGAAAAAAAATATAGATTATGTCTCAGGATACATTTTTTAAAGGGAAAAATTATAGATGTTCCTATGTCAGATACGATTCCCTTTATAGAAATCCTGCCCCCTGGTACAGAGAAAGTGGAAATGTATTTTTTTTCAACCTAAAAAAAGAAGTCCGGGCTTCTACTTTAATTCTCCATGGATTAGGTAGTAGAAATATTAAGTTTTTACTATGGTTAGGACCTCATTTAGCCAATGCAGGTGTTAGTTCTACCATATTAATCCTTCCTGGAAACTATACTAGAGTAGAAGATTATTCCATGAGTGGTAGGTCCTATTTGTATCCTGATTTAAATATTATGTATCAATTTTGGGAACATGGGGGGGTAGTAGATATATTAACTACTATAGATTTATTAGAACAAGAAGGTTTCTGGAAAGAAAACAATATAATATTAGGCTACTGCTTAGGAGGAATGCTTTCCACTATGGTGGGGGGGCCATAGATAAGAGGATTGCCCATTTCCTATTTATGACTACAGGTGGCCATATGCCTAGAATAATTCATCAATCTCCTGCTACGGTTTTTGCCAGAAGAATGATGGAAAAAGGTTTTGAAACTAAATACAATCTTTCAAATATGGATGCGTTATATAATATTTACGATAAGGATTTCCCCCTTAGTGAAAAAAATGAGTTTAGAAGAAATAGTTTCTAGTGAAGATATTCACCCTCTATTTAAAATAGATCCTATTTCCTATGCTCATTTATTGGATATGAAAAGTAACCTTTATAGATGCTTATTTCGATTCTACACTACCTGTAAAGTCCAGAAAAGCTTTATATGATGAAATGTATGGTGCCAATAGAAAGATTCTACCTATATCTCATGTAAACTGGTT
>JMBX01000299.1_pt1 | contig 12994 bp, 21 predicted proteins | sample 616521 | NCBI WGS metagenome assembly JMBX01 (sample SAMN02727906, study PRJNA239997) | anaerobic digester metagenome | biome: anaerobic digester; isolation source: mesophilic anaerobic digester inoculated with municipal waste water sludge... | place: Germany: Bielefeld University, CeBiTec ...
ATGGTGCACCGCTTGGATCAAAATTTGCGCCGCTACAGTCGCGTGCTCGCGGAGCAGTTGGGGGGGCAGACTTCTCCGCTCACCCGGCGCGGGCGCGGCCGGGGGGGCTTAGGCACCGCATTTTGGCGTTCAGCCCCCGCCCAAATCAAATCCGGGATCAGCGTCATTTTGGAACAAGTGCGCTTTGAGCAATCTGTCGAAGATGCGGATCTGATCATTACGGGCGAGGGTAAACTGGACGGGCAAACCCCTGCATGGCAAGGTCCCTTTTGGTGTTGCTCAGCGGGCAAGAAAAAAAAGGGATTCCGGTTATAGCCATTGTGGGCGATGTGGGTGCTGGTGCAGAGAAGATGTACGATCACGGCATTGACGCAATTTTCAGCATTAACCGCGTTGCCGTTCCCTTTCGGAAGCCAAAAAAACGCTCCAAACAGGATCTGGCAGCTGTCAGCGAGGATCTGGCCCGCCTGCTCAGGTTGGTACTGCGTAACTAATAATTTAAAGGATTTACCGGCCCTAAACATAATTAATCAATTATGGACAATTGACAAGGGGGGGCTGCTTATGAGAGTTAGGTACAGAAAAGAGTTAGATGTTATTTCACCGTATGTGCCGGGTAAACCGGTTGAAGATGTGCGGAGGGAGCTGGGGGGGCTGGAGCAAGTGGTCAAACTGGCGTCAAACGAAAACCCTTACGGTTTTTCGCCCCGAGTGCGGGAAGCAATTCTTAGGGCTGTGGATAACATTAACCGCTACCCTGACGGCAATGCCACTCTGCTGAAGGAAAAGTCGCGGCAAATATGGGCTGCGGCCCGAAATGGTGCTGCCCACCAGCGGCGCCGATGAAATGCTTGATCTTATTGCTAAAACCTTCATTGAGCAGGGCAGTGAAGTGGTTCTGGCGCAGGTTACCTTTCCTAGGTACCTTTCTACCTCGCAGATGATGGGTGCCGAGTTAAAAATAGTCCCCCCCATGCGCGGTTTGGCCTACGATGCAGCCGCATTTAAGCGGGCCATAACGCCCGAAACAAGGCTGGTCTGGCTCTGTAACCCCCCCAATAACCCCCCCACAGGTTCGTATTTATCTCGAACGGAATTGGAGGATCTGTTGGCCGCAGTTTCCCCCCCGGAAACGCTCGTAGTCTATGATGAGGCCTATCAGGAGTTCGCCACCGCGCCGGATTTTCCCCCCCACAACAGCCTTGCTTACCTGCGTGAATACGAAAATCTGCTGATCCTCAAGACCCTTTCCAAGGCTTATGGCTTAGCGGGCCTCAGGGTTGGTTTTGCCTTTGGCGACCCGGCCCTTCTGGATTTGGTGAACAAAATCCGCAATCCTTTTAATGTGACCTATTTAACACAAATGGCGGCCTTAGCCGCCTTGGACGATGAGCAGTTTGTGGCCCGCGCGGTGGAGGAAAACAGCAAAAGCAAACACCATTTATACGGTGAGTTCGACCGCCTGGGCATTGAATATGGAAAAACAGAAGCCAACCACATCATGTTTAATGCCAAAAAGACGGCGCAGAAGTCTTCAACGAACTTCTGCGAAGGGGGGCATTATCGTCAGGCCTGCCAAAGGTACTTGGCTGCGGGTAAGTTTGGGCACACCGCAAGAAAACAAGCAGTTTATTGCGGCTCTGACCGAAGTGTTGGCTTAAGGAAATGGGCTAAATAGATATTTAAAGAGTGGATGGCGGCGCGGATATTTCCATAGACGGGAATTCCGCCCGCTTTCATTATGGCCGCAAACGGATCATATAAGCGGCCTCCGTTGACCGAAGCCACCAGCGGTTTATCGCTTTGGGCAAATAACTGCACCAAGCGGTTTGCTAAGCTGTCCGCGTCGCGGCAGGTGCGCGGCACGCTTTTTAGAGCATTGGAGTGGGTACGATACCCACAAAAACACAATCGGTATTCTCGTCCGCCAGCAGCGCTTGCACATAGGCGGCGAACGTCTGATCATCGGCCATGGGCGTCACATCTATAAAAGGGGGGGAAGAGAGGTTGATCAGCCCGTGGGGATCGATGCTGCCCAGATGGGCCATTGTCTGCTCGCTGAGGCGCGCCGGAATGAGCTTGTGCAGAGCATCGCCCGCAACGGCCGCCTCAAAGCCGGCGTTAACAACACCCGCCGCGCGCAGGCCCCCCGCGGTTTTTGCCCGCTAGGAGGGCAAAGATCCGCAAAAGGTGATAGAAATCCTCCAGCTCCTCTGCGAGTACAACACCCGCCTGTAGGCAGGCGGCACGAAAGACTTCGTAGTCGCCGCTCATGGCCGCGGTATGTGAGGCGGCTGCCTTTGCACCCGCTTCGGTGCGCCCCGCTTTATAAGCGAGGATGGGCTTGGCGATGCTTTCGGCCAATTCAAAGAATAAACGTCCTTCGCCGGGTGCAAATCCCTCCAGATAAAGGGAAATTAGGGCAGTGCCCGGATCATGGGCAAAATGGGCGACAAGATCGGTGATTTTAACATCGTATTGATTGCCGAAACTTACGACCGTTTGGAAAATGCCGCTTTCCTCCAGGCTGTCCAGGGCGGTCAGGCCCAAGGCCCCGCTTTGGGTCAAAAGGGCGGTATTGGCCCGTTTACCCCCCTTTGATCTGCAGTCTTTCCCCCTTCAATAAATAGCGTGTTTATTCCGGCGCTTGTGGCGGTGGGGGGGCACTGTAAACACCCATACAATTGGGACCCATAACCCGCAAATCTGACCGCTCTATTTCGTCCAGTTCCCGCACAAATTGAGCATAGTCCTGCCCGGCCGGGATCCCGGAGATGATGATTGCCGCTTTGGCCCTCTCGCCCGCTTCCGACAAAAAAAGGTGCAATACTTCCGGCCGGGGGCGGCATAGACCGCTAAATCAATAGGTTGGGGAATGTCGTTTAAACTTTTATAAAGGGGGGGATATTTCACTCCGCCAATGGCCACCGCCCCGCCGCGGGGGGGGTTAACTAAATACAATTGTTTGCGGCCCAGATCGTGCAGGAGCGTGGCGATTTCTCTGGCCACGTTTTGGCGGGAAAGATCGGCCGAGACTCCGATTACCGCGATACTCTCGGGCTCAAAAACATGGCCAAATTACGTGTATTCACAGTGGGTTTAGCGGTCGGCCCCCCCTTTTGCGGTTCGGCCAGCTCGCCGTAACCGTCAATGGCCACTAGCTTATCGTTCCCCCCCGTTAAGACAAAGGGGTTTATGTCCAAAGCGGCAATGGCCGGGCACTGATTGGCCAAGGCACTGATTTTGCCCAAGGCATCGGCCAGCAGGGGGGGAACGGCCCGGGCTTGGTTCTGCGCCTTAAATTTTTTTGGCGATGTGCAGTGCTTCCACCTGTTTCTTGCTTTGCGAGGTACTCAGGGGGGGCGGAAGCATGAGGTTAGCGGGATCGTAGTGGCTGGCAAAGAACTCCGCATCACTGCCCCCCCTTGCTGATTAGGACGACGGGCCCGAATTCGCGGTCCTGCCTAAAGCCTAGCATTGTTTCATTGCCAAGGGCGGGGCTGTAGGGGATAAATTCGACCAAGAGAAAACCCTTAATCTCGGGCCGTTGATCCCGGGGGAAAATGGGCCAGGACTTCTTCTTTCATGGCGTACAGCAGTGCGGGCAGTTGCTCTTTGTGCCGATTTTCTAGTATCTTGACTCCGCCCAGCTTTTGTTTATGGGCTATCTGCGGGGGAGACGACCTTGATTACCAGTTTATCACCCCCCCAGCCCGCCAGCGTTTGAGTACCGATCCGCCCCCCCGCCCGTTCACAGAAGAAATAACGGGGGGTAGCTAGGCCTATTACGTTAAGAATCTGATAGACTTCGAACTCATAAAGGACCCGGCGCCCTTCGGCGCGGGCGGTGCTAAAGACCGCCTCAATTTGTTGTAAAGCCGGCCTCTTCAGTTCTGTTTTCATTTTTCCCACACCCCTTGTCCCGTACATCAATATTATAAAGCAAAATTAACATTGAGGCAACAGAGGAGCATGCCTAGTGGGCCACGTTCTTGCTGTGCCGCCCGCCTAGACTCGGTTTAGCGGGTACTTCTCGAAAGAAGGCCTCTAAGACAGGAATCAGGACTAAGGCCACCAGCCCCGAGACAAAACCGCCGTTGTAAATGTTGAAACCCCCATAAATGGCCGGAGTATAGCAGGCAATGCAGGAATGCAAAGCGCCTGCCGCGATGCCCCCACCACCAGCCCAGCGGCCGCTGATGGGTGATAGCCCTGTGGCGAAGCAAAAGGCAACCGCGATGGCCTGCGTGCTCAGATTCCAGGCAGCCGGCAGCGAGATGAGCCAATAGCCGAGCATGATCGGGATTACGTTGAGGGGGTGTGAACCGGTGCCCGCCCAGCACAAGATACAGAGAAAAGCACCCACAGTGGGGGGGCCGGTAAAGGGGGCACCGCCCAAGTGGAAATAGGCCAAGCAGCAAAACCCAGCACGCCAAAATTGATCAGTACATTGGGAACCCCGTCGGAGGAGACGAAATCGGTCTTAAAACCGCTGCGCCGCAGGAGGTTGCGGTAACCGGCGAAACTCTTGCCGTTCAAAAGAAAACCGGCCAGGATTGCCGCAATAAAGATCGCACCGAACAGGATGGAAAAAAAACAAGGGAAAACCCTCTGATAGGATGCTGTTTAAAGTGTAGGCCTGTTCCAAACCGAGCGGCCGCAGCAGCAGTGTTTTATAGACGGTAAATAAGAGGAAGGCCAAAAAGCCCGCGGACACCCCCCCGGCGTTAAAGAGGTTGTGCCCCTTATGTACGTTGACCGCATGGGCGGTAATCACCGGAAAGATGAGGCCGATTAGGTTCCCGATGGCCAGCGCGGCAATAATACCCAGCCACAGCGGGTAATCGAGATTGCGGTTGAAGAGTGCCTCACTGACAAAGGGCGCCAAAGAGCAGGCAAACAAGGACATATTGACGTGTTTGCCGAAGCCTTCTTTTTTTCAGGCGGGCGTAAAAAAAAGGTGCCCAGCACGATGGGCCAGATATTCAAGCAGTTTTTGCCGAAAAAGGAGAAACCCAGTGTCAGGAAAAAAGCACCCATTGAGGTGTTGGTGGCGGGGGCCCCCCCGGAAAAACGCATCAGGGCCCAGGCCAGTAAACCTAAAAGGCCGCTGTTGAGCATGGCCCCCCCGTTTAGGCCCCCCCCACTGCACAGGCGTCTGTTGTCAGTACCTGGGCACTCGTTTGAATGCGCCAAAATCCGGGCAGCAGATCAGCTGTGGGCCCGACAAAAATGAGACGATTATGAACAGCAAAGAAACGGCTAGGAAAAATCATACAGAATTTTGTTTTGCGGATAACCCGTATCCTCCATTGCTAAATCCTCCCTGCGATTTATACTCACGATTTGTGCTCACAGTGTTATTCGTTTTGCGGCGCTGTAAATGTTTAAGCGCCGGCCCCGGGCAAAACCACACAGCGTTAAGTTTTCTTGGCGGGCTAACTCCACCGCCCGGTGGGTGGGGGGGCAGCCTGGGAAACGATCAGGGGCAGCCCGCTGTTTAAGGCTTTTCTGATTATCTGCTCCGAAACCCTGCCGCTGGTAATCAGATAGGCTTGTTCCAAATCGATGCCTGCCAAAAGGGCGTGTCCCAAAGCCTTATCTATTGCATTATGGCGGCCCATATCCTCCAGAAAACAATGAACTTCGCGCCCTCGGCAGATGGCGCAGCCGTGCGTCCCGCCCGTTTGGCGAAAAAGAACCGCTTGCTCGTTAAAAGCTTCGAGCGCCGCGAAAAGGTCAGGGGGGCCGCCAGGCGGTACGGGGGGGCGCGGGCAGGGCGTTTTTCATCTGAGGAGCCACAATCGCTTCCGCCAGATCTTCTTTAATTATAAGCTCTGTAAGTTCCGCCTTGCTTTGAATGATGCCCTCAGAAAAAAAGATGGCCGCAGACCAACTCTTTGAGGTTGTTGGGTGTGCACAAAAAAATTGGTGTGGTTGCGGCCATTTACTTTTAGTCTGAGGGCAAATTCCACAATTACTAAATCCCGCAGTGAGCGGGCCAAGTCTGTTTGGATTCTTACGATTTCATACTCCTTGATGATCTGCATGGCAGCAGCCCCCGCGCGGAACCGCCTGTAATCTTCAGGCGTATTCAAATTTGTAAAGGCCCGCCAGCCCGGGACAAGAGGTCTCGCTTCTGCCTCAGCGATTATCAAGCTGTTGATTATCCGTGCGAAACGCTGCACAGAATAATTCCCCCGGGCCAGCTCCTGTCCTAAAATAAGCAGCGCTGAACGGCAGTAGAAGGCGTGCATTGTTTCCAAGAAGCCTCCCCCTTTCGGTTAGGCAGGCATTGCGGTTTTCGCCGGCCGCCGCCGAGTTTCTGAGCCGCTGCATCATGTATTCAATGTAAAGGGGGGGCTCCGGATAGGGCATGTCGCAGGCTAGGACAAAGACCGCATCACCCCGAGCCTTTGTCAGCGCGGCATGAATGCCGCCCAACGGGCCTATTCCGGTGTGGATATCCTCGATCACTCGCACCGGCAGGCATGCATACAATTCGGGGGGGTGGGGGGGCTGGCCACCATTATGTCGCTGAAATAGGCGGACAGAACGGCAATTTGGTGGCCCACAATGCTTGAGCCCTCTTGCTGCAAGAGCTGCTTATCAAATCCCATGCGGTGGATTGCCCACCCGCCAGGATTACTGCACTTATAAATCTCATTTTTTTTGCCGTTAGGCTCAGCGGCCGCCGCAACTTCCGCTGTCTTTTTTTGCCTCTCCAACTTGTACCGCTGCCTTGGCAATTTTGGCGGCGCAGACTTTGTATTCGGGAGTTTTGGTAATGGGATCAACTTCGCTGCTGGTCAGCCAGTTGGCAGCCCCCATCCGCGTAGTGGAAGGGCATGTAGAGCATACCCTCCGGTACTCGCTCCGTGACGCGAGCATCGGCCTCAATTTCAGCTCGGCGGGAAGCTATCTTCACCCTACCGCCGTCCGCAATGTCATGTTTGGCCGCATCAGCCGGATTAATTTCCACAAAAGCCCGGCCCGCAACACGGTTGATCGCTTCCGTTTACCGGTCATGGTCCTGGTGTGGTATTGGTACAGGATTCTGCCGGTAGAAAAGATCAGCGGATATTCTTCGTCGGGCAGTTCCGCCGAAGGCACATAGTCCGATGGTTTAAACAAGGCCCGTTCGCCCCGGGAGAATTTGCCCACATGTAAAATGGGGGTGCCGGCGTGCTCCTGATTCGGGCAGGGCCACTGGGGGGGCTGTTCCCTTTCTAGGCGTTCATAACTGTACCCGCCGTAAGAAGGCGCTAAAGCTGCTATTTCATCCATTACTTCCGCCGCGGATCTGAATGTGTTTTCGTAACCGAGCCTGCGCATGACTTCCGAAATTATGGCCCAGTCATCTCGGGCCTCGCCCGGCCCCCCTCAACCGCTTTACGGATCCGCTGCACTCTACGTTCAGTGTTGGTGAATGTACCGTCTTTTTCCGCGTAGCACGTCGCGGGCAGGACCACATCGGCCAATTGTGCCGTTTCAGTGAGGAACAGATCCTGGACAATCACGAAATCACAGGTCTCTAAAGCGTGCTGCACATGGGTTAGGTTGGGATCGCTTACCATGGGGTTTTCACCCATGATGTATAGGCAGCGCACTTCGCCCCCCCGCCCGGCGGCGGTCAACGCTTCAGTACTGGTCAAGCCCGGTTTGGCGGGGGGAGTTTCGCCCCCCCAAGCCTTTTCGAATTTGGCCCGGGAATCTTCATTGAGCACCTTTTGATAACCCACATAATCAGTGGGCAGGCAGCCCATGTCACAGGCGCCCTGTACGTTGTTTTGGCCCCTTAAGGGGGGGTTGACGCCGCAGGCGTATTTGCCCACTTTACCGCAGAGCAGAGCAAGATTGGCGACGGACATGACGCCGGCGGTACCGGTGGAATGTTCCGTAACCCCCCCAAGCAGTAAAAGATGGGTGCCTTGTCCGCGGTGGCATACAGTCGAGCCGCTTCCACCAGATCTTCCGGCTTTATGCCGCAGATGTCCGCGACTTTTCCGGTGTGTACCGCTGCACGATTTCTTTTAGTTCTTCGAACCCTTCTGTGCGGTTTTCAACGTATTTTTGATCGTGCCAACCTTTGTTAATGATGACATTCATCAAGCCGTTTAAGAGGGCAATGTTGGTCCCCCCCGCCTTAATCTGCAGGTGAACTTCGGCTTCTTCCGCTAATTCGATTACCCTCGGGTCGACCACAACCAATTTAGCACCCCCCGATCTCTGGCCCGGCGAATATGGGCTCCGATTACCGGGTGTGCTTCAGTGGGATTAGAGCCGATAATAAAGACGACATCGGCGTCTAAAACTTCCGTCACTGAGTTTGTCATTGCTCCGCTGCCTAACGTAGTGGCTAGACCAGCCACTGTGGGAGCGTGTCAAACACGGGCGCAGTTATCTACGCTATTGCTGCCAATAGCGGCTCGCATCATTTTTTTGGAAGACGTAGGTATCTTCGTTACTGGCTCGGCCCGAGGCGAAGCCGGCGATTGCTTCTGCGCCGCTCTCCTTTCTGATTCTTTGATTCCGTCCGCAACATAATCAAGCGCTTCGTCCCAGCCGGCCGGCGTTAAGGCCCCCCCGTTCTTCCGAATTAAGGGCGTTGTGAGCCGCTCGGGGTGATCGATGAAATGATAGGCAAATTTGCCCTTGACGCACAAGATACTGGGATTGGTGTGTCCTTCCGCCGGTTCCACTCCCACAATCTTGCCGTTTTTGACCAAGAGATCCATCTGGCAGCCCACGCCGCAGTAAGGGCAGGTGGTGCGGGTACGGGTGATTTCCCATTCCCGGTAAGCCTTGCTTTCCTTGGTCGTTAAAGCACCGGTGGGGGGGCAGACAGAGGCGCAGTTGCCGCAGGATACGCAGTCGTAGTCTTTAAAGAGCTGATCGTAGGGCATGCCCACTTTTGTATCAATGCCCCGGCCCTTGAGGCTCAGCACCTTGCTGCTCTGCAGTTCATGACAGACGCGCACGCAGCGGCGGCAGAGAATGCACTTGGAAGGATCATAGTTCAAGAAATCACTGGACTCATCTTTGGTGCCCGTCTGTTTGACTTTTGCAAAACGGGACTGCTCAACTCCGTAATCCAGTGCCAATTGATATAATTCACATCTGCCATTGGCGGGGGGGCAGGTGAAACAGTCGATGTCATGGTTGGCCAGCATTAGCTCCACAATCATGCGTCTGAATTTGTAGATCCTCTCGTTCATGGTCGTTACTTCCATGCCGTCCCAACAGGGGGGGTGGCGCAGGAAATCTGCAGCGCCTGCACACCCTTGACCTCCACCACGCAGATGCGGCAGGAGCCGGAGGGATCGAGATGGTTGAGGTGGCAGAGCGTGGGGGGATTTTAATTCCCAGTTGTTCGCAGGCCGCCAGGATTGTAGTGCCTTCTTTTACGTTTAGCGTTCGGCCGTCAATAGTAACCTTATACATTAGCAAGCCTCCCTTGAGAAGCGCTTTTACCGCAAAAGTTCGGGAAAAGCGCACAGTTGATAAGACGGGATTGGGTGATGCCTGGCCCAGGCCGCACAGGCTGCCTTCCGCTTTGAAGTTGGCCAGTTCCACCAGCAATTCCAAATCGCCGCTGCGGGCGGTGTTATGCTTGAACCTCCGTACTAAATCCAATAGCTGGGAAGTACCTTCTCTGCACGGCGTGCATTTTCCGCACGATTCGTGCTCGAAGAATTCCAACAGGTTTTCTAAAACGTCCAGTAAACAGGTGCCTTCCGCAATAAACATCAAGTCGCCCGCTCCAAAGGTGGCACCCGCCTCTGCGCAGGTATCTATGGCCATTTCCGTATCGAGCAGGGAGGCGGGGATAATATTGCCCGAGGCACCGCCTGTTTGCACCGCGTATAGATTTTTTTTCCATCGGGGGGGCAGCCGCCGCCCACTTTTTCAAAAAGCTGCGGATCGTGACGCCGGTGGGAAATTCATAAACACCCGGATTTTTAATATTGCCGCTCAGCGTAAACAGTTTCGTGCCCGGGCATGTTTTGGAGCCTATAGCCTTATACCAGCTGCCGCCGTTAACCAAAATAGGGGGGGTAGGCTGGCCAGAGTTTCCACGTTATTGACAACGGTTGGTTTGCCCCACAGTCCTGCCACACCCGGATAGGGCGGTTTAACGCGGGGGGGTTCGCCCCGTTTACCTTCCATTGATTCTAAAAGGGCTGTCTCTTCGCCGCACACGTAGCGCCGGCGCCAATAAAGAGTTCCACATCGAAATCGATGCCGCTGTTGAAGATGTCGCAGCCGAGAAAACCGTTTCCCGGGCATCGGTAATGGCCGCCTGCAAATTTCGGCCACGTAAGGGTATTCGGCCCGCAAGTAAATGTAGCCCTTGGTGGCGCCAACCGCCGCGCCCGCAATGGCCATACCTTCTAAAAGGCGGTGGGGGGGACATTTTCCATTATGACCCGGTCTTTATTTGTGCCGGGCTCCCCCCCTTCGTCCGCATTGCAGACGATGTATTTTTGCTCGGCCGGGGGTGTCGGCTGTAAAAGACAGTTTCACCCCCCCGGGGGGGAAACCGGCGCCGCCTCGTCCGCGCAGTCCGGATTCTTTCACGGTGGCGATGATTGTGTCCCTATTTGCACAGCATTTCTTAGGCCCTCATAGCCGCCGATTTCACATACTCCCGGGAACTGGTGGGAAGAATCTCGCCCATTCCCCCGGAGAACTACTCGCATTTCTTCCATGATTTCACTCCTTTTTCCCAGTGTCTTAACCAACTCTTCCACCTTTGCAGGTGTAAGATTGCCGTAAACAGTGCCGTCAATCAAGGCCGCGGGCGATACATCACAGGCCCCCCCGATGCATTCGCATGTTTCCAGCGTAAATCTGCCGTCCGGGGGTGGTTTGCCCCCCCGCCTGAACCCCCCCTAAAGTCCGTTCGAAAGCCTGCAAGATATTGCCGCTTCCGTTGATATGGCAAGGAGCGCTTTTGCACAGGCGAATGATCACTTCACCGCGTTTTTCAGTGGAGAAAAACGAATAGAAAGTGGCAGCATTATAAACTTGCGATAGGGGCAGGCGCATTTCCCTGGAAATCACTTCCGCGACTGCTTGGGAAAGGGCATTGCCCGTGACGGCCTGCACCTCGTGCAGTACGGAAAGAAGCGCGCCCGGGCGATCTTTCCATTCGGCCGCAATTGCCGCGGCTTGGGTGAGGACATCGTTTTCATTGACGATCATTTCAGTACACCTCCAGATGTTTTGTTAAAGCCTGCCTTCAATCTCGGCAAAAAAAGGAAGCGGCGCTTTGTGTCTGCCAAGGCATTGGGCCTCTCCTTTGCTGTATGGCCGTGATTTCTTGCAGGTAGGCGCTGCGTATTTTGTCTTGCTCACCTCCCGTTTGCAGAAAAGCTTGCAGAAAAAAAACTCGGCACATCTTATTTTGTTTGCAGAAAACGGGGGGATCATAGGTCGCGGCAAAGGCGATGATTCGGCCCTGGTCCGTTTCTTGGTCTCCCACTGCCGGCGGATCTTCAAAATCTACCCCCCCGAAACATTCGGTGCCGGTCCAGAGAAAATTGCGCAGGTTAACATCTCCCCCCCGCAGTTCATTTGTGAGGCGGTGGTAGGCCGCCAGCCAGTGTGCTAAAGCTGCCGCTTCCCGGAAAGTAATGGCCTCACTCAGATCGGCATAAGTAGTGCCGGCAATATACTCTAAAAATAAGCAGTGCTCAGTACACCGCAAAAGCCTGGGTACAGCCAAGCCCGCGGCATGGAGTGTTCTCAGCGCCGCCGCTTCTCGCCGCAGCCCCCCTTTTGGCAGCTGTGGCATTTGACTACTATCCCGTTTTTTAAGTACACCTCGTTTTTTAGAGTGGAATTTCACAACTTCACCCGAACTTCTATTGTGCCGTGTTCTTGATGGCCCTCCAATTCCTGTACAACCCCCAAGACCGCGTTGCGCAGAATATTCTGTACAAAAGGCACCATGGGCACGGGGGGGGTATCATTGATCAACAGCTCTGTGGCAGCCTGCCACAGCAGGCAATCTTCGCGCTTGGCTTCTTGCCGAGCGATCAGCTCCGTCAGCTGCCTGCAGCTGTACCCGCAGAGCGAGCAGCAATCGGGCGCAAAGCAGGGAAGGGGGTGCAAAGGCCCTCTCTTCCACGAAGTCCGCTAATGCCTCCGGCTCTCTTAGGGCGTTGAAAACGGGCAGGCCCTGCCAATCTTTCAGGCCGGTGTCAGCCAAAATCCCCCCCGAAACGGCAATGTTTCGCCCATCTGCCCGTTCTTGCACTTCTTCAATGCTGTGGGCGGTGAGAATGCGGGGCACATTGCAATCAGAGACGCCTTCTAAGATTACATAGTCATGGTCGTAATGGCGCAAAATTTCCGGCACGGGCAGTTTAGAAGGGTAAAGAATATCCGTTTCGTGTACCGCTCTTGCCGTAACCAGCTGCGAGCCTGCGGCGCGGTGGCGCCCCCCCGTATCTTCGGTGGGGTCGGAATCGAGGGCGAAACCGGCGTGATGTATTTCCTTTACCGATCCCACAGTATAACCCCCCCGGGCTCTTAGGGTGCGAATAATCGTTTCGCAAACGGCTGTTTTCCCCCGAATCGGAAGTGCCTATGACTGCGATCGCTTTCATAATAGGCCTCCTTGGCCAAACGTAGTGTCGAGATGTTTGTTACAAGTAGTAAAATCTTAAGGCGCCGCCGCCCAGTGCAAGCAGTGCCGCGGTCAAAAGCCAATCGGCGGCCGACATTGATACCGCCAAATAGGATGTTCTTTCAGGTAGGGCGCCAAAGCCCCCCCTGGCCTGCATAGCCACTGCTAACGTTTCGGCCCGGTACACCGTATCCGTTACAATGGGCAGGACCAATTCCCGGTATAAAAGAATCCTCTTTTTTTACGGGCAATTTGTCCGGCTGTACGCCCCCCCTGAGCTGCAGCGCGGTCAGGGCGTCTTGGAAAGCCCTGCCAAAAAAAGGGAATAAACCGCAGGGCGGTAAGGAGCAGGAAGCA
>JMBX01000300.1_pt1 | contig 12993 bp, 26 predicted proteins | sample 616521 | NCBI WGS metagenome assembly JMBX01 (sample SAMN02727906, study PRJNA239997) | anaerobic digester metagenome | biome: anaerobic digester; isolation source: mesophilic anaerobic digester inoculated with municipal waste water sludge... | place: Germany: Bielefeld University, CeBiTec ...
TAAAATCCTTGGCTCCTGCTTGTATTGCCTCTATAACCATGGATTGTTGTCCCATTGCAGAGCACATTACTATTTTAGCATTCTGGTTAATATTTTTAATTTCTTTTACTGCCTGAATCCCGTCCATCTCGGGCATAGTAATATCCATAATAACTAGTTCAGGATCTAGCTCTTTATATTTTTCTACAGCTTTTACACCGTTTTCTGCCTCTCCAACAACTTCAAAACCATTTTTGGTTAGAATATCTTTTATCATCATTCGCATGAATGAAGCATCATCTACTATTAATATTCCCTTTGCCATATGAATACCTCCTTAATATTTGGCTATGTATTATCTGCCATAATTATTATCAATATCTGTTATTCGTATTCCAAAATTATCATCAATTACTACTACTTCTCCCTTGGCAATATATTTGCCATTGGCATATAGATTTAAGGGTTCACCTACTAATTTGTCTAACTCTAAAACTGTTCCTGGTCCATATTCTAATATTTCTCCAATTTTTTTTAGTAGTTCTACCTAATTCTACAGTAATTTCAACTGGTATATCTCCAACTAAATCAATAGTTTCATTATAACCAAAATTTTCAACAGTGTCAAAGGTTTCAAATTGAGGTTTAGAAACCATTACAGCTTCTTTTTCTATGGCTTCTTCACTTACTGCTTTTCTTTCTATTTTGGCAGATCTTTCCTCATAATGAGGTTTTATGGTATCTGTTTCTTTCTTAGGCGGAGCCTGTGGAATCTCATTAGTAGTTTCTATGCTCTCTTCAATCTGGTCCTCTATAACACTATCTCCAAGTAGATTTTTGACCATATCTTGTCCAAAGCTTAAGGGCAATAACTGCATTAATTCACTATCTATTAAATCCTCAACCACCATTTTAAACGAAACCTTAATAATAGGTTCATCACCTCTTAATACCTCTAAGGTCTCCCTCCCTTCATTTACTGTAATTTCATAGGATCTAGGTGGTTCAATATCGATTTTTTTCATAAAAATTTCTGAAAGAGATGTTGCAGAAGAGCCCATCATTTGATTCATAGCTTCAGATATTGCGCTTAGGTCTAAATCAGTCAATTCTCTCTCTAAATCTATTTCATCTTTTCCCATCATAAGGTCTGTAATGATTTTACATCATCGGTTTTTACTAATAAAACATTAGAGCCTTCTAAACCTTCCCTATAACTAACATCTACTGCTACAAATGGTAGTGGATGTTAATTAGCTAATTTTTTTTAGAATTTGTTAACTCCACCTTTGGTGTAGTTATTATGACTTTTTATTTAAAAGAGTTGATAGAGTAGTAGCAGCAGTACCCATACTTATATTGCCAATTTCTCCAATTGTATCTTTTCTATACTAGTTATTGTATCTTCCTTTGAGGTATCTTCTCCTACATTAGTATCCCCCCCAAGTAGCGATTCGATTTCACTTTGTGAAAGTATATCTTTAGTCAATTATATCACCATCCTTTACAACATTGGCTATTTTAATTGCCATTTTATTTTTAGATACGCCTATATTTCCCGTAAATTTTACTTGGGAACCTATTCGAATTTTTGTCATATCATCAATATGTGTATCTAATTTAATCACATCTCCCCCCCTTTGTAGATTTAAAATATCATTAACTCTTATATTAGTAGAACCTAATTCTGCCCTTACTGGCACAGCAGTGTTTAATATTCTTTCCCTAACAGCCATCATTTCTTTTTCAGATAGATCTCTCTGTGCAGTAGAAAACCAGTATCTGGTACTTAATTTGTCTAGTATAGGTTCTATAACTAAATGAGGTATACAGGCATTTAGCATTCCTTCAGTGGAACCTATTTCAATATTCATAGTAATCAATGCTATGGTTTCATTAGGTGGCACTATTTGTGCAAATTGAGGATTAGTTTCAATTTTATCTAATTTTGGTTTTAATTGAATTACATTTTCCCAGGCTTCTTCTATAATAGGCATTACTTTATTCATCATATTTTCCAATAGGGATAGTTCAATTTCTGAAAAAGGCCTAATATCCTGTTTTTCAGTTCCATCTCCACCTAATAATCTATCTATTATAGAATAAACCACATTAGTAGACATATCTATTAGTATCTGCCCATTTAAAGGTTTAAAATCTACTATAGTTAAAAAGCCGGATTAGAAATAGCATTACTAAATTCACTATAGGCAAATTGATCTACGGTTAATATATTTGTCTTTACAGGTGCCCTTAAATATGCAGTTAAAAAGGTTTGAAACAATCTGCCAAAGTTTTCATGAATAATTTCTAAGGTTCTTAATTGGTCCTTGGCTATTTTTTTGAGGATTTCTAAAATCGTATTTTTTTAATCCTTTCACTTTCATCTACATCCTGTATTTCTTGAACATCCACCTCTCCTGAGGTCAGAGCATTTAGTAGGGCATCTATTTCATTTTGTGATAATATTTCGGCCAATTACCTCCCCCCCATCCCTACTGTATTATAAATCGTCAAAATACACATTTGTTATGGTCTCATCATTAAATAATTCTATTAAACTTAATTTGATTTCCTCTTGTAACTTCACTTGTCCATCCTTGCCTTGAAGCTCTTCCTCGGTTTTATTTCTAATAATTTTATTAATATCATCTCTAATTAAGAATTGTTTTTCACTTAGTCCCTCATAAGTAGTTTTACTATTGGTGGAAATTGTTACTTTCAATTTAACTATTTTTTTACTATCCTTTATATTAGAATACATATCATCCAGAGTTAAATTAAAGGTTTCCATTTGTTTTTTTTGCATTATTATCTACACCTTTATTTTTATAAAACATTAGGCCTAAAACAATGCCTACTATGGCTAATAAAACAACTAGGATTAAGAGTATTATTAATACTGAATTTCTATTATTCATTAATTGTTTCACTCCCTTTACTATGGTTCTATCTCTTCATAGGAGGTTCTTAAAATTACTATATCTACTCTTCTATTTTTTTGTTTGTTTTCACTGCTATTGTTTGGAGCTATAGGTCTATAAAAACTATAGCCTGATGAAGAGACTCTATTACCATCAATATTTTCTTTTTCTACTAAATGTCTTAATACATTTGTAGCCCTAATTGCTGATAGTTCCCAATTAGTAGGGAAGTTTTTAGAATATATTATAGGATCTGTGTCTGTATGACCCTCGATTTTAATTAATCTTTCTTTAAACTCTTCCCTATTTAAAATTTCTGCTAATGCATTTAGGATTTTAATAGATTCAGGTTTTAGATCTGCTTTACCTGAGTCGAACAACACATTATCCATAAACCTAATTACAAGTCCTCTTTCCTCTACTGAAAGAATAATTTCAGAGCCTAAACCAATGCTATCTGCATATTCTTCTAAAATTTCTTTAAGTTTTTCTAAATCTTCTTCCAGTTCTTCCTCAAAAGGAGGTACTTCCTCGCTAATTTCTAGACTGGCGCCTCCATCTAATACTCCAGTTCCACCCTGAAAACTACTCATTATATTCCTAAATTTTTGTGCATCTATTTCGGAAAAGAAAACAATAGTACAAAGAAGGTTAATAATAAAGTTACCATATCACTATAAGTGGTTAGCCAATCGCCAACATTATTCTCCTCTTGTCTTCTCCTTTTCCTACTCATTCTATTACCTCTCTCTCCAATTGTTTTCTATAATCCATTCTCATATTAGGTGGTATGAAAGTCTTTAATTTTTCTTCAATAATTCTTGGATTTTCTCCTGCTTGTATTGATAGTAAGCCTTCTACCATTAATTCTTTTACAAGTATCTCGCTATTAGATCTAATTTTTAATTTTTGAGCCATAGGTAAAAATACTACATTAGCTAATACGGAACCGTAAAAGGTAGTAACTAAGGCTACGGACATATTTGGCCCTATGGCACTAGGATCGTCTAAGAATTTAAGCATATTGATTAATCCAATTAATGTGCCAATCATACCAAAGGCTGGTGCATATGTACCCATAGTTTGGAAAATACTCTGTCCATCTAAATGTCTTTCCTCTAAAAACACCAGTTCAGTTTCTAAAATATTTCTAACTAAATCCGGGTCTGTTCCATCTACTATTAACATTATGCCTTTTTGTAAGAATTCATCGTCTAAATTCTCTGCATATTCTTCTAGGGAAAGTAGTCCCTCTTTTCTTGCTATATTTGCCAGTTCTATAACTTCACCTATTACTTCAGCTGGAGAAGTTTCCTTATAAAAAAAGGCCTTTTTAATTACTTTGCCAGTGTTTAGAAAATCTTCCAAAGGATAACTAGCCAAAGTAGATGCTAATGTTCCTCCTAATACTATTATTACGGAGGGCAAGTCCCAAAATGTATCTAATTGTCCCGAGGTTCTAATACCTCCTATAATAAATACAATACCTAAAAGGAGACCGATTGTTGATGATAGATCCAATTGCTACACCTCATTTCCTTCATTATTACTTTTATATAGAATAGATTTTGATTTAAAATCTATAACTTTATTTATTATTTCATCTATGGTTTCCTTTACTACAACTTTTTGTCCATTAGTAAAGGTAATAACTGTGTCGGGAGTTGATTCTACAAAAAGTACTAAATCACTATTTATTACAAATTCTTTGCCATTTAACCTTCGTACCTTTATCATGTTTATCCTCCCCTCTTTAGATAGGGTGATAGTCCACCCTATCTATTATCTTTTAATATTAACTAACTCTTGCAACATTTCATCAGAGGTTGTAATAATTCTAGAATTGGCTTGGAAACCTCTTTGTGTAGTAATCATCTCTGTAAACTCCATGGATAAATCCACATTTGACATTTCTAATACTCCACCACGAATACCTCCAAAACCTGAAGAGGCGCCATAACCAAATTGAGGTTCTCCAGAGTTTCTAGTGTCTATGAAGAAATTATTACCTATTTTCTCTAATCCTGCCGGATTGTCAAATTTAGCTAACATTATTTGAGCTAGATTTTTTTTCTTTCTCCATTGTCAAAAATTCCCACTACCATGCCTGTTGGATCTATAGAATAAGCCTGTAATTTCCCTGAGGAATTTCCATCTAGAGCATAGGGTTGTGCATCCATATCATTGGCGTATTGGTGGAGGTTTTTGTAGGTTTTTGGGTCTTTAGAATCAAATAAGGTAATCTCTCTAAAGGTTCCAGATGGAGAGTATGATTCGTCTAAGTCTTCTCCCGACTTATTTTTTTCAAATTGTATACCCGATAGGTTTGTTAATAACACTTTATCTATTTCATCTAAAGGATTATCTTCAATTTCAAACAATTCTCCATCAGAATCAAATTTTAATTTCAGGTCATTTGGTATAAGCCCACTGTCTTCAAAATCCCCCCCATTTTCATCCCTATATGTTTTATAATTGCCAGTCGAAACTTCTGTAACTCTATCTACATACATTTGCCAGGTGTTCCCACTTTGGTCATCTGCGGTTTTTACAAATGTGAAGGTTATAGTATATGAATTACCTAAGCTATCTTTTATTATGGTATCTGCCTTATGTTCTTTGCCTTCTTCTAATCTAGAATCCAAATTCCCCTTAAAATTAATTCTCTCTGTTGCAGTAGGGGCCTTAGTTTCAGATTTACTAATTCTAACATCCCCCTACTTCTGCTGTAGGGTTGCCATCTTCATCTAATCTATAACCTAATACCTTATATCCATCAGCTGTAACTAAGGTACCATCCCTGTCTAATTGGAAATTTCCTGCCCTAGTATAATATTTGTTTTCATAATTTGCATCATCAGATACTACAAAAAAAAGCCTTCTCCATCTATCATTAAATCTGTTGGATTATCTGTACCTTGCATATGTCCTTTAGTGTGTATAGTATTAATAGCGCCAACAGTTACACCTAAGCCAATTTGCTGAGGATTAGTACCTCCTCTGCCGCCTTGAGGTCCACTAGCTCCCCTCATGGTTTGACTAAATACTTCTTGGAATGTCATAGTGCCTCTTTTAAATGCTACAGTGTTAACATTGGCAATATTATTACCTATAACATCCATTTTGTTCTGGTGGGTTCTAAGTCCTGTTACACCAGAGTACATTGATCTCATCATAATACATACCTCCATTTATGGGCAATTATATCTTCTATCATTCAGATATATATAGCTTCCCGAAGGTCCAGCTACACTATTACTGCCCCATCTATATTTGTAAATACATTATCCTTTAATTGTTCTTTACTTACTGTAGTTATTATGGTTTTGTTTTTTTATACTGGCAATAAAGGCCTTGTCTTCCATTAGAATTAAAGCATCCTTTACTCCTTTTTCTTCCGCTTTATGAAAACCAGTTTTTAGCCTGTCCATCTCATAAGGATTTAATTTAATATTTCTATTGTCCATTCTGTCTAATGCATGTTTTGAAAACTTAATTTCTTCATTGGCATTTTGAGCTTTTTGAAGGATTTCCTCAAAACTTTTATTCCTTTTGTTTGGAATATTTTTTGAGATGAACTGATAATCTGACTCTCTAATCTTTTAATTTGAATATCATTCATATTATCATCCTATTCTTAAGGAATTATTTATCTGGTGTTTCCTGCTTTTCCAATTCCTCTATGGCTTTTACTAGATTATTATATGCTTTTTCAATTTCTTCATTACTGGCATCTATTTTTCCTATTATTTCTTGGGAGGCCATAAGAACCTCTTGGAAACTTTCCCAGCTTTCCTCTGTATAATCCCTTTTTTTCAATGTATTAGCTTCTTCTATTTTAATCCATAATTCTGTTTTACTAATTGGCTGTGGTTCTATACCATAATTAGATTCCATAGCTTTTCTCATATTAGCTACTTCTTTTAAAATTTGAATATTGGCTTGTATTTGGTTTAAATTCATTATTTCCAAAGATTCGAATAGTTCGTTGCTTAAATTTTCTACATTTTTATTTAGATTTTGCATTTGTTCCAAGGATGAGAATTGTGCCAATTGGGCTATAAATTCCCTGTCTTCCATTGGATTTAATGGGTCTTGATTCGCCAATTGAGTTGTCAACAATCTTAAAAATGCATCTTTATCTAAATCAGTTTTTCATCTGTGGTAACTTGCTTATCTTTGTCATCGTTAAAATAGCCTAAGACCTCTTTATACTCCTGATTATCTACCTTCATATTTTCACCTCATTCTATGCAAATAAATTTAATTTGCTTTCCCCCCATAAACATTATAGGCATTATCCATTTCTTGTAATATATTTGTATCGTATTTTTTTTATTTCATCTATTTCTTCGTCTTTAATTTTGATTTTTCTAGGTTTTTTTATTTAGGAAAAATTCTTGGGATCTTTCCCTTTGGAAATCTTCATTGCTTCCTACAAAAACTTCAAAGGTTTTGATTTCCAATCCATTTTCTTTCATTTCCTCTTTTAATTGATATAGATTTGCCTCAATTAATTCCTTTGTCCTATGATTATCTACCATAATTTTAGTCGTAATACTTCCCTTAACTGCTTCCATTTTCAAAACTACATCTCCAAGGACTTCAGGTTTTAGACTGATTTTAATTTCCTGTTTGAAATCATCTACTATTAATTTAGCCTTATCTACTATTTGTTCTACAATTTTTGGCGGTTCTATATTCTGTTGCTTTTCCACTTCTAATACATTGGATTCCTCTTGTACTATTTGGCTTTTCATTTCGAAATTTGGTATTTGATTTTCTTCTGTTTCTACATTTTCTTCTTTAGGGAGGTTCATCTCAGTATCCTCTTTTTTTATTTGATAGACTCTCTTTTTTTTGTATCTTCTAATTCAATCGATATATTTTCTATTGTATTGAGATTCCCTTCTAAATTTTCTTCTATTTCTATTTCCTTTTCTATTAAAGGTTTGGAACTCTTCGTTACAAATCCCTTAAGATTTTCTACCTCTTTCTCCAATTTGGATAAAGCCTCTTCTACTGGTAGTTTCATTTCTTCATTATATACTTCCTCATATTGTTCAATTTCATTTTCTAATAGATTTATAAATTGTTCTATATTTTCTGTGGTTTCCAATAAAAGCTCTTCATTTACTAGAATTTCTCCATTAAATATTTCCTCCAATAGATTTAAAGTTTCTCCAATTTCTATTTCTATTAACTCAAAAACTGTTTCCTCTATTTTTTTGGAATCCGTATCTAGTTCTTCCAATAGGCCATATAAGCTAAATAAGCTTTGTAAAATAGTCATTACTTTCATTTCTTCTTCATCAGTTTCTAATTCTTCTGTTTTTTTTCTAAATTATCTTCTATAGCCTTTGGTTGTTCTTTTTCTACAATCTTCCACATTTTCTTTTCTACTTTTCTATCGAATATATTTGTTTCTTTGCTAGCCTTTTTAATATTATCTTTTTGACCTTCTAGAATTTGCAAGAAATCCTTATTATCTTTTTTTAGAACTAATTTTAGTATTGAAAATATTATTGTTTTTAACCTCTGTATTTTGAGGCACAAAATTTAAGTCAAGCATTCATTCACCTCCTCATATATATTTTATTTATTATCTAACTAACATTTGAGTTAGTTTAGCAGCATCATTAGGTTTCATTTCATTTATAATACTAGAAAGATTTTTATCCTGTAATTTAGAAAATATGTCTATAATTATTGGAGCTGTCGTATTATTATTTAGCATACTTGTAGCTATATCTGCAGCTTGTTTAGGTTTCATGTTTTCATATACAGACACTAAATCATCAACTTTTTTTATTATAATTATGGACAATTTCCATATCATCTTCTTCTGAAATTTCTACATTCTCTGCTACGATAATGGGCTTAGCTAGTTCTTGAGTTAATAAGGAAGCCCTTCTATCATTCATATTGTCCATTATTCTAGCTAAAGTTTTATTATTCATTCTGGATAGTACGTCCACCATAATAGAGGCATCTGAAATTTTAAACACAGGCTCAGCTTGAATTTCCAATATAGTTACAGTAGAATCATTATTTAGCATTTTTTTCAGCTATTTTGGCTATTTTATCTGGTCTCATTTTTTTCATAAATATTTACCAAATTAGAGACCTTATTATTATATTCTGTAATAAACTCCATGGATTTACCAATTTCCTTAGTAGTAGTCTCTTCTTTTAATAATTGTTCCTCTGTTTTTATTGCAGTAAGTAATTCTTGAATAAATTCCTTATTATCAATATTAGATAAAATTTCTGCAGACTTTAAAATAGGCATATTCTTATATATAATAGCTAGGTCTTCAATATTATATTTTTCTGTATTTCCAATTTCCTCTACAGCTAATTTAATGGGCTTAGCCTCATATAGATTGGCAAGTTCTATTAATTCGTCTTCCTTTGCCCTTTTACCTAAAATTTTATTTTCTAAATTTGTTCTTTTGCCACGATTTAAAGAATATAAGACTTCTTCCCTAATGCTACCATTTAAATAGTATAAAATATCTGCAGCTTGATTCTCATCCATATAGCTGAATATATAGGGTAGGTCCTCCCTAAAGTCTTGATCTCTACTATACCGGCTTTCTACTTCGTTTATAATAACAGGTAAATCCCTACCTTGAAATCTTTCAGCCTCTCCCATAAGCAGAGATTCTTTTTCAAATTGAATCTCATCATAAATAGAAACTAATAAATCTCTTCTTAGTTCTATTTTTTCGAACTAGTTCTATAATTTCTGCTGTTTTGGAAGAAGATATAGAGCTCATTAATTTAATTATATCTTGATATAATTTATCATCTTCTTTTTTTGATTATGTATAATTTATCTGCTGCAGTTTCTGGCTCTAGAGCTAAATAATAATCTGCTAATTCAGATCTCATCACCTGTCTTTCCATGTCAGTTGGAGAATTTCTAAAATATTCCCCCCCAGCAAAGCCTGGCAATCTTTCCATTAAATTGTTTACTTTGGTTTTAAAAGTTTTATTATTTATATATAATGTCGTTATAATAATCAAGACTATTATAATGGGAATTAATATCCAAAGGGTTTTTTCTTTTTTTTAGATTTGTTTTCATTTATATTCTCTATATTTTCCATGAATTCTCCCCCCCTATTGTTGGTACTAGTTCTATAATTTACTATAGTATCTAATTGCTTTTCTTCATGTTTTTTTAATTTGATATAAATACTTTTCATATTCCTTTTCTTTTAATTTTCAAAAGTTTTTTTTCTCCTGGACAGCATTTATCATTTCTTTCTTAGCCTTTTCCAATTCTAACTCCGTCTTATTTACAACATCTTCTTGTACTTTTATTTTTTTTATCTAAATCTAAAATATAATCATTGTACATAGCTAGATTACCTGCTTTAGTCTTAGCAGTCAATAATCTTTTCATCTTTAATATTATTTTATGATTAATTGAATTTTACTAGTTTATCTTCTTCTTTATTTAGTTTTTGTCTGGCACTGCCATATTCAGCTTTTTTTTATTTCCTCCATATTTTCCTTGAAGTTTAAAACTCGTTCCAATCTAAAATTAAAATTCATCATTTAATTTCCTCCCAGTAATTTAAGCCTTTTCGTAAATTTCTTCCATTATGGAAATAGTTTCTTCAAATTGGTAAGTTTCTAAAACTTCCTGTTTTAACATACTATCTATATCATCTTTTAATTCAATAGCCTTATCAATCCTTTTATTAGAGCCCATTTTATAGGCACCAATATTAATTAAATCTTCTGATTCATCATATGTAGCCATATTATCCTTAATTTTATTTGCCATTGTTAAATGTTCTTTGTCTACAATATTTGGCATTACCCTACTTACTGATGACAATACATCTATTGCAGGATAATGGTTTTGATTTGCCAATTTCCTAGATAAAATAATATGTCCATCTATAATTCCCCCCCTTACAGTATCTGTAACAGGTTCATTTAAATCGTCCCCCCATCCACTAATACAGTATATAAACCTGTAATAGTACCCTTAGAAGAGGTTCCTGCCCTTTCTAAAAGTTTTGGCATTACAGCAAATACAGATGGAGTAAACCCCCCCTAGTTACAGGCGGCTCTCCAATAGCCAGTCCAATTTCCCTCTGTGCCATGGCAAATCTAGTGAGAGAGTCCATTAAAAGCATTACATCCATATTTTCGTCTCTAAAATATTCGGCAATAGCAGTAGTTACTAGTGCACCCTTTACCCGAATTAATGCCGGTTGATCAGAAGTTACCACTATAACTACAGACTTTTTTTTAACCCTTCTTCTTTTAGGTCGTTTTCAAGGAATTCTCTAACTTCCCTTCCCCCTCTCTCCAATTAGGCCTATGACATTTACATCGGCAGAGGAATTTCTAGATACCATACCCATTAATGTACTTTTGCCTACCCCCCCACTACCAGCAAAGATTCCTATTCTTTGCCCTTTTCCACAGGTTAATAGCCCATCTATGGCCTTAATCCCTAAGGATAAGGGTTCTGATATGGTCTTTCTCTCCAAAGGATTTGGTGGGAAATTGGATACCTTATATGTCTTCTTAGTTTTTATTGGTCCCTTTCCATCTATTGGATTTCCTAAACCATCTATTACTCTTCCAATTAATTCTTCCCCCTACATTAACTCTTAGAGTCTTACCACTGGCTACCACTAATGAACCAGAGGCAATGCCCTCCATATCTCCTAGAGGCATAAGTAGTATTTTATCATCTTTAAACCTACTACTTCTGCCAATATAGGATTTTCCCTATGATAAGGATATATATAGCATAATTCTCCTATGGTGGCTATTGGCCCATCAGATTCAATAGTTAAACCTGTTACCTTAGTTATTTTTTCCTGTGTATTTAATCAAATTTTTCCCTGTTATTTCATCTATATACTTCTTAATATTTAATTCATTATTCAATCTTATCACTCATTGCTCAATATATTTTTTTAGTAAATCCTCTACCTCTTGTAATTGAGTATTTACTCCTACATCTACACTTCCCATAGAAGTTTCTATCATACAATCTCCCTTTTTCATATCAGAACTAACTCTAATATCCAATTCATCAATTAAACTAGCTTTTGCTAAAATTATGTCTTTGGATTTTTTATTGTCTCATAATCTTTTTCTGAAACTATTATTATAAGTTTTTCAGATATCTCTAGATTATCTATACCATTTAAAACTAGAGATACAATTAACTCTTCATCTTCTTCTACTTTTGATAAAATACCTTCTCATAGATTTGTATTACTAATTTAATTACATCTTCTTCTGCTTTCTTTAAGGAATTATTTCTAATTTCTATATATTCATTTTTAATTTCCAAGGCTTCTTTAATTAATTTTTCAGAGGCTTTTTTTACCTTCCTCATATCCTATTTCATAACCTTCACTATGTCCCTGTATTTTCCCATCTTCATAACCTACATTATAGCCTTCTTTATACCCTTCTGTTTTTGCATTATGGAATATTTCTTTGGCATTTTCTTGGGCCTCATTTAATTTTTCTTCGAATTTGAAATAGGCATCTTCTAGTATTTTTTTTGCCCCCCCTTCATTGGCATCAGATAGTATTTTCACAGATTGGTGTCTTGCTTCTGTTAGTATTGTACTTCCAACATCAGACTCTAGTTCAGTATAATTAATATCAAGCTGTTTTTCTTCCTTAATAGGGCTATCTTTTTCTATAATCCTAAAGGATTTAATTATTTTAGACAATTACTTCATCTCCTCCCCTAGGAGTGATGATTTCCCCATCCTCTTCTAATCTACGAATTACATTTACAATATTTTGCTGCGCTTCTTCTATATCCCTAATTCTAACAGGACCCATAAATTCAATATCTTCTTTATCATTTCCACAAGTCTCTTACTCATATTGGCAAATATAACATCTTTAACTTCTTCACTGGCGCTTTTCAATGCAATAGCCCATTGTGAATTGTCGATTTCTCTAGTAATTCTTTGAATACTTCTATTATCTAAGGATACAATATCTTCAAATACAAACATTCTTCTTCTGATTTCTTCGCTTAATTCTGCATCTCTAATATCTAATTCTTCCATAATGAATTTTTCAG
>JMBX01000301.1_pt1 | contig 12957 bp, 21 predicted proteins | sample 616521 | NCBI WGS metagenome assembly JMBX01 (sample SAMN02727906, study PRJNA239997) | anaerobic digester metagenome | biome: anaerobic digester; isolation source: mesophilic anaerobic digester inoculated with municipal waste water sludge... | place: Germany: Bielefeld University, CeBiTec ...
CTGGATATAGCAGGTGAAACCGGGTATATCTATCTGCTTGCTAAAAAATATGGCATGGACTACTATTTGAACCCTTTCAGGTTACTACCGGCATGCATTCTGGAAATTTTGTAGAGATAACTAACAATCTCCCCCCCCACCGTGAAATACTAGAGGAGGGTGTTTACAGCTTGCCGGAAAGAGAAAATTATCCGTACTGACTGATAAGCTGCAGTGAAGCTTTATTCAGGATGTGTATTCTTTTCCCTTTCATGTCAATAATTTATCCGACACAAACTCCGAAAGAAGCCGGTTGATGCTTTCGCGGCTGGCATCAACCAGTTGCCAATCTCCGACTGTGAAAGAGGGAGCGTATATTCGTCGCTTCCGAATATATTGTCGGCAAAATCGAGCAATACATCTGCCAGATTCCCCCCCTCACCTGCTTCTGCGTACGGTTCGCACACCGCCGGTAGGTCTCCAGTTCGCTTTTGCTTAGCTCCTGAATGATATGGGTAGAAAAGTCACTGTTCTCACGAAGAACCATCGAAAAACATTCATATCGATAAACACACTTCACTATCAATTACAGCGGTAATGGAGTATTGATTAATCTTATCGCCAAAGGTGGTAGGCAGCCCCCCCAGGTAAGTGGGCGCTTTTATCACCCTCACAATCTGCTCGTGATAAGGTCCGTTCAAATGCATCTTAGCCAGCCCATTACGAAGGAATACCACGTTAGTTGAGAACATTCCCTGCCTGATAATAGAGGCGCCTTTCTTGAATTTAACCACTGCATGGTTCTTTTCCAGCTGTTCCACCTGGCAATTATTCAACCTGTTCATCGATCTCATCACACAAGCACAATTCAGACACTCACTCATAATCATATTTTAAAGTTAATGAGGTGAAAATAATCTCTGCATATCACTGCGAAGATAGTAAAATGATGTGATTAATATCACAAAAAAATTGTATTATACAACACCTTGGTTTCTGTTATTTTTTTCAGAAATATTTCCGTAATTTGTCATAGTTTAAATCACTAAATTTTAAAATGTTATGGATAACTCAACAGAGATCACCATGAATAAGTTTTTGGCGGAACTGGAAACCCTGAAATCAAGAACCGGCCGGCTGGAGGATTCACGCAAAGATCAGCTATCCATCGCTATCGTTTCTGGAGATATGGACAAGATATTAGCGGCGATGATCATATCGCTTGCAGCGGCAGCAATGGACAGTCATGTGAAACTATTCTTCTCTTTCTGGGCGCTTTCAGCGCTGCGAGATCCGAAAAAGAAGGCAAAAGGGAAGGATATTGTTTCGAAAATGTTCGGAATGATGTTGCCAAAGGGACGCAACAAGCTGAAACTTTCACAAATGAACATGTGTGGCATAGGGCCTAAAATGATTAAAATTCTAATGAAAAAGCAAAATGTGATGTCGCTCGACGCAATGTTTCAGGAGGCAGCTGCCCTGGGAGTAGAGATCACAGTTTGCGAGATGTCGATGAACCTTATGGGATTTAAAAAGGAGGAGATGATAGACTATCCCGATCTTCGGTATGCTGGGGGGGCCACAACCTTTGTTGCCGATGCAGGAGAGAGCAGCATGCAATGGTTCATCTAATTATAAACAAACAATGGTTTAATCTGGTGGGTATTCCACAAACATATATACAGCTTATAGTCAGCTGTATATATCAGTAAATTATTCATGCGAAAGTTAAATTACTAATTATCATGCTCCTTCCCGAAATTAAACAGGGAGGAACAAACATTACAAACAATACAAACAATACAACTATGACAACAGATGAATTGAGAACATTAACAGTGGCAAAATCGGTAGATGCACGCGGTACAGCTTGTCCCGGGCCACTTCTTGAAGCAAAGAAAGCAATAGGCACCATCAGCAGTGGTGATGTGATGGAGATTCTTTCTGCCGACGAAGGCACAAAATCTGATATTCCCAAATGGTGCAACAAACAGGGACATGAGTACCTTGGATGTGTAGAAGAGAACGGGTATTTCAAGGTTTACATGAGAAAAAAATAATTCTAACGTTACCTGAATACCACACTATATTGTAGCTGAACCATAATCGTTTCCGGAGTGTAAATATATTAATCCGTTTCTGTTATGAATGGAGCATTGAAAAAAAAGTGCAAAAATACTTGTCTTCTCAACCGAGAAAATTTCCGATCCTGCAATTGATATGGCGGGACTGTTGAAATTACACTACCCGCCTACTGTCTATACCCTCACAGTACCATGTTCCGGCGGTATCAAGCCGGCATGGATCATGTATGCATATGAAAAAGGGTTCGACGGCGTTTCATTGCTGCCGACGGGAGCGACTGTATCTTTGGTGAAAGTTGCACTGAAAAAAACGGGTAATATTGTGAGTATGACACACGAGCAGATGAAAGAGAAAGAGTTGGATCCGGCACGCCTGCGTATGGCAGCTATCTGCTCGGTCTGCAGTGAAGCTTTTGTGAAGCAGATACGCAGCTTCAACGACTACCTGCTGAAAACCAGGAATGCATAAGAAACAATGCTCATTATTATGAGTGAAATTTGATTTTTCTGATGGAAGAGAGAATAAAAATTGAATACGATGCGCTGGTAATAGGTGCCGGTATCGCGGGTGGTGAGGCTGCGCTTAACCTCGCCAATACTGGCTATAAGGTACTATTGGTAGAAAAGGACCATTCGCTGGGAGGAAAGATGATATTGCTGAGTAAGGTGTTCCCGACGCTCGACTGTGCAGCATGCATTACCACACCAAAGGTATCCGAGATTGCGCGCCACAAAACATTACCATATTCACCGAGAGTGAGGTTACACATGTAAGTAAGAGGGGGGGCCAGAACAATTTTACCGCTGAAATCACAAAAAAACCGCGTTATGTCCATGTGGCGGACTGCACCGCTTGCCAGCTATGCGAAAAGGCCTGTCCCGTAAACGTGACTGATGAGTACCAGTACGGCCTGATAGGACGAAAGGCAGCTTTTATACCTTTCAGCATAGCAAACCCCAAAGCGGCAGTAATTGATATTGAGAACTGTACACTTTGTGGTGCCTGCGAAAGAGTGTGCCCCCCCACACACTGCATCGACTTCACAATGGAGACTGAGTTGTATGAACTTAAAATGAAGACAGTGATACTGGCAACCGGATTCAGATTGTTCGACCCGCTAGAGATACCCCCCCGTTACGGATACGGACAATACAAGAATGTGATCACTTCCATGCAGATGGAGCGAGAGATAGCTCCTACCCGCCCCTACAACACCATACTGCGCCCTGGAGATGGCAAGGTGCCCGACAAGATTGCCTACGTGCTATGCACAGGCTCACGCGACAACACTGTGGGCAATCCCATCTGTTCACAGATATGCTGCATGTACTCCATTAAGCAGGCACAACTGCTCATGGGGGGGCATTACCAATGGCTGATGTAACTATATACTATATCAATATCCGGTCATTCGGCAAAGGGTTCGAAGAGTTTTACCAGCAAGCCAAAGGGATGGGAGTCAATTTCATAAAGGGAAAAATAGGAAAGATTACCGAGAAAGAGAACGGAAACCTTATCCTTCGCTACGAAGATATAAGCAGTGGTGTGGTTTCCGAGGCCGAGCACGATATGGTGGTTCTATCTGTAGGGGTTCAATCTAACCCGGCTGTTTCAAATATCTTTGATGCCGGATCGCTGAAACTCGATTTCCACCGGTTTGTGGCTCAGAAAGATTTAATGGGTAGTCCTTCAAAAACAAGTATCGACGGAGTGTTCGTTGCCGGAACAGCCTCAGGGCCGATGGATATCCCCCCCGACTCCATCCTTTCGGCCGGATCGGCATCCTCAGAAGCAATCAGTTATTTATCGCAACCTCAACAACAATGAAAGAGAGAATAGGAGTTTACGTATGCCACTGCGGCGGCAACATATCTGATTATGTGGATGTGGAAAAGGTGTGCCGGGCAGTAGAAAATGAAGATGGCGTGGTACTGGCCAGGACAACCTTGTTTGCCTGCTCTGACAGTAATCAGAATGAAATGATCAACGACATTAAAGAGCATAACCTCGATGGTGTGATCGTTGCTTCCTGTTCGCCCAAGCTTCATCTGGCCACCTTTCGTAATGTTACCGAGCGGGGGGGCGAACTGAACAAGTACACCTATGTGCATGCCAACATCCGTGAGCAGGCATCGTGGGCTCACTCCGATGATAAAACAGGAGCTACTGAAAAAGCCATTCACCTGGTAAAAGCAGCCATCGCTAAATCGAGATATGCCGAACCGTTGTATCCCTACTGGTTTGAAGCTGAAAAAACCATAGCAGTCATTGGGGGGAGGTATTGCAGGCATGAAGGCGACGGCATCTCTTGCTGACAAAAACAGCAATGTGGTGCTTATCGAAAAGAGAGCCAGCTGGGAGGCCACACGGCAGAATGGGGCAGCCTCGCGATGACAGACGAAAAAGGGTACGAACTGACTGAAAGGATTGCCGGAGATATTCGGAACCGTGAGAATATATTTATCCTTACCGGAGCAGAGGTGATCTCTACAAAAGGGAGTATAGGAAATTTCGAGATCAGAATTCGAAAAGCCTCAGAAAGAGGGCGATCCGTCAGAGATAATGGTTATGAAGATTGGATCTATAGTGGTGGCAACAGGGTATGATCACTATTCACCTAAAGATGGCGAATATGGTTTCGGGAATAGTGACTGGGTTATCACACTGCCTGAATTCAAAAGCTGGTGGATAGCTCAACCGGTAAGATATTGGAGTACAAAGGAATGAGAATCAGTAATGTGGTCTATATTTACTGTGTGGGAAGCCGCCAGGCCAATGGCGGAAACAGTTATTGTTCGCGCTACTGCTGCACCTCGGCAATCCATACTGCTATAGAAGCCAAAAAAAATTTAATGGAATCGTTAATATTCATCTTAACCGGGGGTATAAGAACCTACGGGAAACAGGAGTTGCTTTATGCTGAATCGCTGCAGATGGGCGATCTCTACCTGCAGTTCAACGAAGAGTCTCTTCCCAAAATCTTCGTCAAAAAGCAAAAGATGGTTATTGCGGTAAAGGATATTCTTTCAGCAGGGAAAGAGCTTGAGGTGGAAGCTGATCTGGTGGTACTGGTCACTGGAATGGTGCCCCGTTCCGATCGGTCAGTAGGCTCCATGCTGAAGCTGCCAAAAGGCAGGGATGGATTTATAACGAGGTGCATATGAAATTGCGCCCGGTGGAGACGGTGATTGATGGAGTTACCATCGCCGGCACCTGTCAGGGTCCAAAAATATCAGCGAGTCTGTCAACTCAGCCCTGTCGGCTGCAACCAAGTCGTACTCTCTAATCAGCAAAGGAACGCTGGAGACTGAGCCGATTATCGCCAAAATCGACCAAGAAAACTGTTCCTGGTGTAGTAAATGCCTTAATGCCTGTCCGTTCGACGCAATTAGTAAAGAGGCGGTTCACAATAGAGAGGTTGCTATTGTAAATGCTTCGGTTTGCAAAGGATGCGGAATGTGTACCCCTGTCTGCCCGGTTGATGCCATAGACCTTACAGGTTACAGCAGCAAGGAGATGATGAGTATGATCGACGTTCTGGTATAACCCAACACTAGCATTTTTAGGATAAACCAGATAATTATTTGTCAATATAGATGTTAAAAGAATATTTGCCAAACTTTTAAATAAAAGAACAAGTTTACTTTCTCAATACTTCGGTAATTTTTTTAAAACAGTTCTTATAGTTCACTGAATATCAATAGAGTATGGCACTTTTTGGGGATCTGGCATAAATTATTGACTGTCAGTATTATAAATGAAGTTTTAACGAAGCATTACTTTCTTATACAGGGTAAAAATACGAAATGATGGAAACAGAAATTGGAAAAACAGCTAAATACCTAAGGGACAAACAAGGTATACCAGAAAAGGCAAAGGAGCAACTTAAGGAATATAACCGCATTAAAAAGGTGATTACTGATGCCCTGAAAGAGGAAGATCTCACTATCACCCAGCTGTCGGAGAAGCTTCGGATCCCTAAGTCGGAGATCACGTTCTATCTGATGACACTGGTTAAATACGGAATTATTGCAACTGGAGAGATAGATTATATGGATGAATATTATACCTATAAACTGGTGAAATAAATGGCGACAAAAATTAATCCGAAGTTTAAAGATGAGCTGAAGAAATATGGTGCGGTGAATATGAGTGCTTGTTACAACTGTGGCACCTGCACGGCAGTTTGCTCTCTTTCCTCCACGGAAGAATCGTTTCCCCCCCGTGAGATGATACGCCTCAGCGCCCTGGGAATTGAGAATGAGATAAAATCATCACTAAACCATGGGAGTGCTACTATTGTGGCGAGTGTACCAATAGCTGCCCGCAAACAGCAAATCCTGGTGAACTGATGATGTCGCTACGAAGGTGGTTAACGTCGAAATACGACTGGACAGGGCTCTCCAGCCTTCTCTATCGGTCCTTCCCTGCTACCATTGCCGCTCTGATTCTTGTTCTTGCAGGTACTCTTTTCTTTGCCTGTTCAAGGGACTTTAACCTTGAGGAAATGCTTCATTACGGACATCGTTTCGAAATTATTGCCATCAGCACTGTCTTTCTGGTTATATTTGTCCCCCAACCTGCTGCGTATGTGGTACTTCACTATTGTAAAACCAAAAGTAAGAACACCTCTGAAACGGTACTTTTCAACATCAGGTGAGTTGTTTGTCCATATGTTCACCCAGAAACGATACAAGGATTGTGAGGAAAATACACACTTCAGGTGGTTTGAACATATGATCCTGGTGTTTGCATATCTGTCACTGCTTTTCACAACTGTTTTTCTTAACTGGTTTGCCACATACAATCTGTTTTTCATTATTCTGGGATATGTTGAGAGCTTACTGATCTTTGCAATCACCTTCGATTTTGTGGGTAGTCGTATCAAAAAAAAGCCGGACACTCAACAAATTCTCGCAACCATCAGACTGGCTCTTTGTCACCTGGCTGCTACTGATGGGTATCACCGCTTTTTAGTTCGTCTTTTCATCGATCTTAACCTCACAGAGTCAGTCAGGTGGGTTTATCTTATCCATCTCATAGTGCTTGCACAATGGGCGCTTATAATTGTCCCGTTCGGCAAATGGACTCACTTCCTTTATCGCTCATTCGCAATGTACTTTTCACAATTGAAAACCCAGTCAAAAGAGCCTGTTTCTGAAAGCGCTCAATAACAAAAGGGTAAGCTTATAGGAACAACCGCATTAATATCATATTCTCACCAATATCTTTTTCGAATACAAAACCTATCTTCAGAAATAAATTATATGAACGGATATTATCTTTAAGTAATCTGGCATAAAGAGACGTCATTTTGTTTGATCTGGCATAATCAACCAAATACTGAAACATCTGTTTCCCTAGGGTCTTACCCCAATGTTTCTTTTCTCCAATATATCCCCAAACTTCACCATCCACAGGAGTAATATGTTTAATACCAAATGCGCCAATTGGTTCTTCTTTACACCAGATCGACTTGATGTATTGAGATTTATTTGTTTTTAGGCTGTTAAACCATCGTTCTCGTGACTCCCGGTCTGAATCCGGTGCTACGATTAAATACTTTATTTCAGGATCGTTCAGCCATTCCAACGACTTTTCAAATACCCTACGATCAAACTCCCTGAATCGAGGACATGAATTTTTACTTTGCCCCCCCATATATTTTATGTTTATTGCTAAAGTTTGCAGCAAGTTGTTTTATAAAATAACTCTTTTATTTGTAATTGCTCCCTATCCTCTTCCGGTTTATAAAATTAATTCAAATTGTTATTTATTACAACCGGTACTATTAACACTATTCAAATTCAAGATCTTCCAAATACCATTTATACATCTTCCTGATACCCTCATCAAGATCAACTTTATACTGCCATCCCAATGACCTTAATTTGGAGACATCTGTCAGTTTCCTCATAGAGCCATCAGGCACAGTAGTATCGAATTTTATTCTGCCGGAATAACCCAATATATCAGCCATAAGAAAGCCAGACTCTTTATGCTTGTCTCCTTGCCTGTTCCTATGTTTATATGGCAGTTACGGACCTCCGTTTTACCCTTCTTCAGTTCGTTGAAATTGATATTCTCCATAATGTAAACACATGCATCTGCCATATCTTCGCTCCATAAAACTCTCTCATGGGCCTTCCCGTACCCCCCCATAACTCCAAATGGTTGGAGTAAATTCCCAGCTTACTCAAAGTAAAACAAATCATCCATGGTGCTGTCGCCGCCAATATCGTCCAATGCCCTGCGCCTAATGTCTTTTTGAATACCACTCCAGTTATTTTCTTGCAAACATTTGGCAAGATGCATTTTACGCATCAAACCAGGGAGGACATGACATTTTCCCAGATTAAAGTTGTCGTTTGGCCCATAGAAGTCGGCCGGCACCACTGAAATATAATTTGTCCTGTACTGAATATTGAAACTCTCGCACATTCTTATACCGGCAATTTTAGCTATAGCGAAAGGTTCATCAACATATTCTGGTAATGAAGTCAACAAATCTTCTTCCCTCAATGGTTGTGGCGAGACTTTAGGATATATGCAACTACTGCCAAGAAATAACAGTTTCTTTACTTTGTGGAGAAAACTCTCGCCAATAACATTGTTCTGTATTTGCAGATTACGATATATGAAATCTGCGCGGCAGCAGTTATTGTTATTCTCAACAGTTCTCCCCCCCGTAAAAGCTGCTGCCAGAATCACATATTCAGGTTTCTCCTTATCAAAAAAAATATTTCACGGAGTGTCTCTCCATAAGATCCAGTTCACTATGAGAACGGCCTACAATATTAGTATAACCCCCCCGTGAATGAAGATTTCCCCAAATAGCAGAACCGGCAAAGCCTTTATGTCCGGCAATATATATTTTGCTACTCTCATTCATTCTCAATCGCATCTTTTATGCTTTTACAAGTTTCAAATCACGCCTTAACAATAACATCACTATTCCTACATAGCGTTTTATATGCACTATTGCCAAAAACCGTCATAATAATTATTTTAATGTCCCAAAAGAAATTCCATTTTTCCAGATACTCCATATCATATTCAACTCGTTTTTCCATTTTCCAAAGTTCATCAGTAAGGCCCCCCCTGTAGCCATTGACTTGTGCCCATCCTGTAATACCAGGCTTTACAAAATGCCGCACCTTGTAATATTTTATCAATGCAGAATATTGTTCAGTATGCTTCAACATATGCGGGCGTGGCCCAACTACCGACATATTCCCTAAAAACACGTTAAAAACTGAGGTAGCTCGTCAATGTTGCTTCGTCTTAAGATGTTCCCTATTGCTGTTATTCGTGAATCGTTAACCTCTGCCTGTTTGCTGTCTGCCTCGTTATTCACTGTCATTGTCCTGAATTTAAAACACTTGAATGTTTTATTGTTTATCCTGTTCTATTTTGCAAAAAAAACACGGGACCTTTAGAATCTATCTTTATAAAATGCCTATAATTAGAAACAACCAACTGAAAACTAACAGGATAATTGCAGTTGAGAAAAAACATCAAAAATCCGCTTTTCAATTCTCATATTCAAATTATCCAATGGAATCTCCTGAGGATTAAACATTTCAAAAAAAGCCCGAGGACTCTATCCTTTTATTCACATAACTGTTCCAATATCCGTTAGTAAGAATGTAGCGTACCCTTACTCCTGTCTCATTACACAGGGTAAGCAGCTCATTGGTCCTTTTTGTAAAGTATTTAGGGTTGGTCACAAAAGCATATTTAATTTGAACTTTTCCGACAACAACGAAAGGTCATCCAATTCTCCCAAAACCGGACAGTCAGAACAATCTTCATTATTTGAAATATATCCTACAAACCTGAATCCCAGGGCAGGATTATTATTCAGCAATTTCCCCCCCAATATCCTGCTCGAATTCTCTATGCCCAATATAGCTACCCTGTAATAGGTGTAACCCTTTTTGTATCTGAATTGATGATATTTATAGATGAAATAAAAAAAACAACAACTTTCAAAATATAAAAGAATGCTACATATTCCAGTAAAAAGCCTCTGTAATAATCCTTTGGAAGAAATATTTCCGCAAGTAAAAATATGGTAATTAAAAGAATAATAAAACGTATACTGAACGCTTTAACCCTGTACAGGTACTTATCCGTATAGTTTCTTTTCGAATACAAAACATAAGCGAATAATTCGCAAATGTTGGCATGAAGAAATAGAGATCCCTCCCCGGCAGATCTATATATTCATAAATCGGGCTGAAATGATAAACCATGAAAACGGATAAGTTTAAGAGATAATAAATCGAATAGAAGAAAAATAATTTTACTCCCATATTATCTGTGTGCATAATTTTAAAAAAATATAATGTTGTGTGACTTTTAAAAAGTTTTCTAAAGGAGAGCTTTCTTTATTCAAGCCTGCTCTCCTTTAATCGCATCCGGCCGTACAGAAACAGTTTGAGACACTTTATAATTTTGTAAAAACTTCTCTTTCAGAATAGCAAGCACAAACAAGATATTACCTATCAAATACCTCCTCCACATACGTCTCGGTTCTCGTATTAACCGGTAAAACCATTCCAGTCCCACCGATATCATCCATCCTGGTGCTCTTCTGACTGTACCTGCATAAAATCAAATACCGCCCCCCCAATGCAGCATATATGTCCGGCTTTGAGACGATGGAAGTGCTCAAACGACCATTTTTCCTGTTTTGGAGCAGTCATACCAACAAAAGCACATCCGGCTCAACCTCATTCACGGCGCTAATCATAGCAAGAGTGTCTTCTTCATCAAAAAAAAGGTTTGAAAGGCGGTGAGTAACCATAAACATGCAGTCCCGGGAATTCTCTTTTAGCCCTCTCTTTAATAAGGTTCAAGGTCTCATCTGAGCTCCCAAGAAAAAGCACTTCCCTCTCTGCTGATATACACGCTGCATTTCATATTTGAAAAGATCGGCACCTGCAATTTTCTTTATTCTTACTCCTTTCAATAAACGCATAGCCCATACCATGCTTATACCGTCGGGTAACAGCTTGTCACTGGCCTGCAACGCTTTCAAAAACTCAGGGTCACTTTTAAGTGTATTGAATGAGTGTGCATTCAATGTAGTGATCAACTGTTTTGAAGAATTTATCTCATGCAGTGCCCCCCCATTGTATAATTCAAAAGTCTGTAACATAATTTTATTTGCTTGACTTTCGCATGTATTGCGATTACAGTTGAATCATCCGGCAGTTGTATTACCATAGGCTCATTGAATTTATACATGTGAAAGTTGAATTATTTAATTTAGCCAATCTTAATTCCTAATCATAATCCCCCCCTATATTTCAAGGGCTCCAGGAAAAAGTGTACCTGAGCGATGTAGCGCAGTTATGAAGCTCTTTAAACCTTATTAATCCAGTGTTGGGCTCTCCTTCAAGGCATGAGATGCCCAGATCGATATAATCGAAGTCCATATTTTTGTAGTACTCAAAGCAATTCTTGTACATAAGATTCATGATGCCCATATTTCTCTTCTCCGTATCGTCGCCCATGAAAACACACTGAACAATCTTTTTATGGCCACGATAAAAAAACACTTGACCCAACACAATTTCCGTTAAGATCCTTTACCGCGAAGAAATCTACCGGTATTATGGTATTCACTTCGAGAATATCATCTAATGTCATGTAAATTTTGCGGCATTGTACTTTACGGTTTCTTAAAATCACAGAGTAAGCATCTTCAATAGATTTCTTATCGGTTATTATAGACCAGGCAAGCCCATTTTTTATAGCTTTCCGGCAATTCTGCTCCACCACATTCTTGCACCAGGTACCGTCAATTTTTTTCAGGTCCACCCAATTGTTCAGATCAGGTGTTGCCATATTAAATCCAAGCCTTATAAACGCGTTAACGAATTTCGCATTCATATTTACCTGGTATGGGTCAGGCGGAAGTGTTATCAATACCTTTTTAAAATCCTCACCGGCTACATAGTCCCTAAGATTTGAAAGAAAACCAAAAACAACATCGTAAAACATATGTTCATGCGAATAATGAAACCCACCGAACGGGGGGGCAGAGAAAGGAGAAGTGATAATGCCATCTTTCATGCCGAGTATGAGCCCGATTGAGACATCATCATCTTTCATGAGCCTTATAACCCTCTCACATTTTTTTTCTACCAGACTAATGAAAGCCTCTGTTATGAATGGATTTGAATCGGTGAGAAAGTACCTTCGATATACTTCTTTTGAAACTTCGACAAGCATTTTGGTGATTTAAAAAAATTAATTTATTTTACAGCCTCCTGCAATATTGAAAGAAATCTTTTCTCAAAAATGGGAAGGGTGAAATTATTTTCATATTTAATCCTTCCGTTAACTCCCATCTTTTACGCTCAAAGGATTGGAAAGCAAATATTCAATCCTTTTGGCCAGTTCTTCCGCATCATCATACACAGGGATAAGGAAGCCGGTGCTTCCATCATCAACCATATCTGGCATGCCTCCCTCATAGGCGGAAATTACGGGTAGGCTATGCTGCATTGCTTCTAGTATTACTAATGGGAAACAATCGTAGCGAGAAGGAAGCACAAACACATCAGCTTGCTCAAAGCCAGTTCTTTAAGTTTACCGTACCGCTTACCAAGGTATTTTACATGTTCTGTTAGTTCTTTCTGTTTAATAAATGAATTCAACTGTTTTTCAGTTACATCCCCCCCTCACCCCCCCAATAAAATCGCACTGAAAAGAGTATCCTTTATCCCTCAATATTGAGCAAGCCTCAATCAATACAAACACCCCCCCTTTTTCCCTGATAAGATTAGACAGAAAAAAGGATCTTGAAAATTCTCTTTTCAGGCAATGAGAGAAAAGCAGTTTTGGCTGATAATCCTTTATGCCATTAGGGCAATAAAA
>JMBX01000302.1_pt1 | contig 12936 bp, 20 predicted proteins | sample 616521 | NCBI WGS metagenome assembly JMBX01 (sample SAMN02727906, study PRJNA239997) | anaerobic digester metagenome | biome: anaerobic digester; isolation source: mesophilic anaerobic digester inoculated with municipal waste water sludge... | place: Germany: Bielefeld University, CeBiTec ...
GTTGGGGATAAATGCCAGTTACTGCTACATGCAAAATCCTTATGGTTCTCAAGATCGATGTTTAACCACCAACCGCAGTGTCCAGAACGAGTGGAATATCCTGGAGTGGCTATATTATTTCCTTTGAACGGTTTCCTTATAAAAGGGTGTAATAAACTAGTTCTGTTGGATTTCTTACAAGCCACCACTTCAAAACTCGTCAGAGTTTAAGTAGTGGAAGGATAAGACTGAACCTTGAAAACGGTAAATTTTTAATATTTTATTTTTGAAAATGCTGATATTAAAAGTTCTAAAAAGCATTTTAATGATACTATAAAGTGCAAAAAAAAGACCTTTATTCATATTCGAATAAAGGTCTCACTCTCAAGAATTGCTACACCACCGGGCATGTGCCGTGATGACGATGGTGCAGAACGAGTTACTCCCCCTTCAAGCAATTCTATCATATTTAATGAGTATTTTCAATAGGATTTAATCTAAATAATATAGGCACAGATTTTAATAGTAGTTTACCCTTTAATTAACTTTATGGTATAATATCTTTATCATTAAGATATAAAGTTAAATAATTATTGTTCGGAGGAGGAGAGAACATATGAAAAAAATTTACGGAAACTCATGAATATGTAATAGTTAATGGCAATATTGCTGTTGTTGGTATTTCAAAAAAAAGGCTGCAGATGAATTAGGGGGGGATGTTACATATGTTGAATTGCCTCAAATTGGAAGAACCGTAAAAAGGGTGACATACTTTGTACAATAGAATCAGTTAAAGCTGCGGAAGATGTTTATGCCCCTATAAGTGGAAAAATAATTGAAGTAAATAATGACTTAGAAGACTCTCCAGAAATAATTAATGAGGATGCAGAAGATAAGGGATGGATAGCTAAAATAGAAATATCTAATCCTTCTGAAATTGAAGAACTTTTGGATGAAGAACCAGAAATTTAAAAGATATAAAAAGTCCTCAATTAATTGAGGACTTTTTATTTTGAATATAAAAGGCTTCGTTGTGATTCTTCAAATTAAAGATATCTCTGCTAGCTTAAATGGGTTTCTTTCCACAAATACGTTAAATCTCGTATACACTTTATTAAACCGTTAAAATATTTTAGTAAGTATATGCTATAATTCAAATGAATTATTTCTCAACTCTTTAACTGTTTTGGAGGAACATTGATGAAAGTATATATGAGTGATCTACATATTGGCTTAGGAAATGAAAGTGATGATTTTATTTATGACGCTAGACTAATCAAGTTATTAAATGAACTAATTGAGATGAATAGCGATGATACTGAGTTATATATAGTTGGAGATTTTTTTGAGTTAACAAATGCAGTAAATGATGGTTATATGGCTAATACAGCAGTTGAGTATGCTCAACAATGTGATGTCAATGTAATTGATGAAATCATTAATAATCATAAAAAGTTAATTGAAACATTCCAACGTTTTTCAAAGAAAAATAGAATTTATTATATAGTTGGAAATCATGATTATTACTTTCTTTTCAATAAAAAAAATTTGTGACAAAATAAAGGAAATATTCAAGAAGTGTGAAATAGTTCCGTATTACTATGATGAGGAATTTGAGCTTTTCTTAATTCATGGAAACCAATTCGACCCTGTGAATAGGTTGAGTAAAGATCAAAACAATAATATTTTACCTTCTTTTTCTGAATATATGACTAAATACATGAATCATCATTTTGGAAATATAGCTGTAGAAATTCTTTCCGAAGAGCTGTATTCTGAATATCAGAATATTTATCCTCAACTGGATGTTTTTAAATGGCTTGACAATCTAAAAGAAAAATATTTATTGAACTATGATTTAAAAAGAATGGATAAAAGTTTTACCCGACTTATTAAAACTCCCCAAGTAAAAAGGTGGTTGAAGGTAAATTATCCTGGAGTGAATGTGTTATCAAATATTTTGTAAATAATATGGGGGGGTTAAAACTAGGAGAGGCAATTGTAAGGTTGGGGGGGATGTTTTTTAGAAGTATGAATAATTCAAATTATCTTTTAATGAATGCTGAAAAACTTTTAAATGAAAGTTTTTATATACCTAAAGAATACCTGATAGGTTTCGGAGAAAATGATATCGCTTTGGAAGAAGATAAAGTTAAATTTTTAATTATGGGGGGCATAATCATAGAGCATCACTAAATATGATAGATAATAGCCCTGTTGAAAAAGTTTATGTAAATACAGGTACCTGGAAATATAGAGTTAGTAGAAATTTAGGAATAAACAAGAATGAATTCGTAAAAAAAGAAAACTCATCTCATATTTATATGTAGAACAAAAAAAATAACAGGCTTAATTTTAAAATGATAAAAGAAGAAGCATTTTAAAAGAAAATTGTATATTAAATTTTACTAAAATGAGAAATAGAAAAAAAATTAATATAATATAATATATTTTAGCTATCAAAATTTATGCAAAAAGGGAGGTAAAATGATGTCAAAGAAATACGTATATGTTTGGAATAATCGCAGAGTCGAAGGAAATGCCAAGATGAAAGATATTTTAGGTGGTAAAGGTGCAAACCTTGCTGAAATGGCATTGCTTGGACTACCAGTACCACCAGGATTTACAATTTCTACAGAGGTTTGTAAGTATTATTGGGATAATGGTATGAAACTCCCAGATGATTTGAAACCTGCAGTTGAGCAAGCTATGCATGAATTAGAAGAGGTTTTAGGTAAAAAGTTTGGGGGGGATAATGATAATCCTTTACTTGTTTCTGTTCGTTCTGGAGCAGCAGTTTCAATGCCTGGAATGATGGATACCATTCTTAATTTGGGTTTAAACGATGTATCGGTTCAAGGATTAGCTAAACAGACTAATAACGAAAGATTTGCTTGGGATTCGTACAGAAGGTTTATACAGATGTTTGGAGATGTATCGCTAGAAATCCCTCATGCAAAATTTGAAGAAGCCTTGAACAAAGTAAAAGAGAAAAGGGAGTAAAACTGATATAGAGTTAGATGCAGAAGATTTCAAAAAAAGTTGTTGAATTATATAAGAAAATATATCAGGAAGAAGGAAAATCCTTCCCTCAAGACCCAATGGAACAGTTATGGATTTCAATTGAAGCGGTATTTAGAAGTTGGAATAACCCAAGAGCCATAAAATATAGGCAAATTAATAAATTAGACGATAAAAACTTCTTAGGAACAGCAGTTAACGTTGTTGCAATGGTTTTTGGAAATATGGGAGAAGATAGTGGCACTGGTGTTGTATTTACGAGAGATCCAAGTACTGGAGAAAAGAAATATTATGGTGAATTTTTAATGAACGCTCAAGGTGAGGACGTTGTGGCTGGTATTAGAACTCCTCAACCTTTGGATGAATTAAAAAAAATATAATGCCAGATGTATATAAAGAATTAACTGAAATAATGGATAAATTAGAACACCATTTTAGAGATATGCAAGATATTGAATTTACTGTTGAAAGAGGTAAACTATATATCTTACAAACAAGGAATGGTAAAAGAACCCCCTGCTGCTGCTGTTAAAATAGCAGTTGATTTAGTAAAAGAAGGGTTAATTAATAAGCAAGAAGCTGTTATGAGGGTAGATCCAGCAGATATCGAAAAACTACTACATCCAGTATTTGATCCTGAAGAACTAAAAAGAGCCCAATATATTGGAAAAGGATTGCCAGCATCACCAGGTGCAGCAACAGGAAAGATTGTTTTAGTGCAGAAGAAGCTGAAGAAATGGCAAAAAAAGGAGAACAAGTTATTCTTGTTAGACCAGAAACATCTGCTGAAGACGTTGGCGGTATGAACGCTGCACAAGGTATTTTAACCAATCGTGGAGGTATGACTTCACATGCTGCAGTTGTAGCTAGAGGTATGGGTAAAACAGCTGTAGTGGGAGCAGAAAATATATTAATAGATTTGAAGAATAGACTTATTAAAGCAAATGGTGTTGTTATAAAAGATAAAGAATGGATCTCAATAGATGGTAATGAAGGAAAGTTTATGCTGGTAAAGTTAAGACTATAAGACCTGAAGGATTAGCAGGAGAACTTGCAACTTTACTTGATTATGCAGATGAAGTTTCCGATTTAGGTGTTCGAGCAAATGCTGATGTACCAAGAGATGCCAAAGTGGCTAGAGAATATGGTGCTCAAGGAATAGGTCTTTGTAGAACTGAACATATGTTCTTTGGCCCTGAAAGAATTAATAAAATGAGAAGGATGATAGTTTCAAAGAGTGAAGAACAGAGAAGAAAAGCTTTGGAAGAACTTCTTCCATATCAGATTGAAGATTTTAAAGGTTTATTCAAAGAGATGGAAGGATTCTCTGTTACTATTAGGCTCTTAGATCCTCCTTTACATGAATTTGTTCCTGAAACAGATGAACAGATAAAAGAATTAGCAAAAACTTTGGGAATCACTGAAGAAGAATTAAGGCAAACGGTTAAAGAACTTGAAGAATTTAATCCAATGATGGGTCATAGAGGGGGGGTAAGAGTTGCAATCACTTATCCTGAGATAGCTGAAATGCAAACAAAAGCAATACTTCTTGCAGCTATAGAATTAATGAAAGAGGGAAAGAAGGTACATCCAGAAATAATGATTCCTCTAGTTGGAAATGTCAAAGAGTTTACAATTTTAAAAGATTCTATAACTCAGATAGCTGACGAACTCATCAAGGAACACAACGTTGATTTAGAATACAAGGTTGGTACAATGATTGAAGTACCGAGAGCTTGTGTAGTTGCAGATCAGATTGGTGAACAAGCTGATTTCTTCAGTTTTGGTACAAACGACCTTACTCAATTAGGATTAGGTTTCTCAAGAGATGACTATGGAAAGTTTATCAACGACTATATTGAAAAAGGAATATATGAAAAGGATCCATTTCAGCATATTGATAGAGAAGGTGTTGGTAAACTAATTAAAATAGCTCTAGATGGTGGAAGGTCAACTAATCCACATCTAAAAGTTGGAATTTGTGGTGAGCATGGAGGAGATCCTGAATCTATTGAATTTGCACATTTAGTGGGTTTGGATTATGTAAGTTGTTCACCATATAGAGTTCCAGTTGCACGATTAGCAGCGGCTCAAGCAGCTGCAAAGTATAAAAGAGGTAAAAAAAAGTAAATTATTAATTGTATCAAATATAGCGGGGGGGATTCAATCCCCGCTTTTTTCATGCTTTGAGCTCGATTGACAAAATACATTAATTGTGTTAGAATTAATAAAAATTGTTTTTTTATGATTATTTAATATGGTGAAAGAACAATGAAAATTGTTGATGTAATTAGTCAAAAGGTAAACCAATACTCTCCTTTGAAATTATTCCTCCAAATAGAGGAGGAAGTATATTAGATATTTATAATGTAGTCGATGGATTAATGAATTTTTCTCCATCTTTTATAAATGTTACTAAGCATGCTAACGAAGTTGAATATTTAGAAAATGGTTTAGAAGTTAATAAGATAATTGTAAATAAACGTCCAGGCACAGTTGGAATTAGTGCCGCTCTTAAAAACAGATATAACGTAGATGTAGTTCCTCATCTTATCTGTGTGGGATTCAATAAATATCAATTAGAAGATATATTAATTGATTTACATTATCTTGGGATTGAAAATGTATTTGTGGTTCGAGGAGATAAAAACAGGTATACCTTTAGAGAATTTGACGAGCATAAATATGCTTGTGATTTAGTCGAACAGATTGTTAACCTTAACAAAGGTATTTATGTATATCCGACAAGATATAATTACTCTACAGATTTTTGCATAGGTGTTGCTGGATATCCTGAGAAACATTTTGAATCACCTAATTTAGAAAAGGATTTAGATAATTTAAAATTAAAAATAGAATTAGGTGCCCAGTTCATTATTACCCAGATGTTTTTGATGTTAATTATTATATAAATTTTCTTGACAAAATAAGTGAACGAGGTATTAATGTTCCAGTAATACCTGGTTTAAAACCGATAGTATCTAAAAAAATCCTTATATAATATTCCTAAATCTTTTTTTTGTAAACATTCCGAAAGAATTAGTTGAAGCTTTTGATGAGGCAAAAACGCCAAAAGACGAGTTTAATGTTGGGGGGGTTAAACATACAATAAAAATGATTGAAGAATTATTATCTAGCGGCGTACCTGGTGTACATATTTTCACAATGGGAAAAGGAGATGCTGTAAAAGAAGTATTACGAGAGTTTCAAAATGTGTTTTAAATGTTTTTAATATATAAGATAAAGAAATTTTGATTTTAGGAGGTAGTATTGTGGAAGACATGGAATTTTTCACCTTAACCGATGAAAAAGGTAATGAAAATGATTTTATGTTTTTAAAAGAATTAGAGATTGATGGAAAACTTATTGGATATGTCAAGAAGCAATAAGAGATGAAGAAAAGCAAGAAATGATTTTAAATGGAGTAGTTGCTTTTGCAGTAGAAAAGAAGAAGGAAAAATTTATTTAAATAGTATTGATGATGAAGATGAATTCAAAAGTTTCTGATGTTTGGGAAAGTATCGAAGATGAAGTATTTTCATCCTTTGACTTAGAAAATGAAAGCGATTTTGAAGAGTACGATGTTGATTTTAGTGAAGACGATTATTCCCAAAAAGATGAAGATACCTATAGCAAAGATGAAGATGAGGATGAAGATGAAGACTTTGACGAAGATTGGTTTATTGAAGACGAGGATGATGAGGATTATGAAGAATATGACGATTTGATGATGATTAGATGATGACGATTTTAAATATGGGTTTTAAATGCAATCTTAATTAAAAGAGCCGACTTTAAAGTCGGCTTTCTTTTCTTCAGTGTATACAAAATTGGCACGCCCGGAGGGAATCGAACCCCCCCAGCCTGCGGTTTTGGAGACCGCCGCTCTGCCAGTTGAGCTACAGGCGTATCAAAGCAAATCTATTATACCATAAAAAAAGAAAGTATCAAGAGCTTTATTCTTTAACTAATGGTTAATTCATTTTTTAACAAACCTTTCTTATCTTTATGATTAGAACTTTAGCGAGCAAATATAGATTTTGCATGATATTTTATTTTATAAAAATTAATATAAAAGCAACATTAATTTTTCTCTTATGTTTTACTTTTATCAAATTTTTCACCAAAGTTCTTTATTTTTTGTAGTATACTTGGTTAGGGATTTTAGTGAGGTGGTTGGATAATGTTTGAAAGTTTGCAAAAAAAAGCTTTCTGGAGTTTTTAAAAATCTCTCAGGAAAAGGTAAGCTAACAGAAAAAAAATATAAAAGATGCGGTTAGAGAAGTTAAATTAGCTCTTTTAGAAGCTGATGTTCACTACAAAGTGGTGAAGGAATTTGTTGAAAAAAGTTAAAGAAGAAGCTTTAGGAGAAAAAGTTCTCGAAAGTCTAACCCCCTGATCAGGAATTTATCAGAATAGTTAGGGATAGTTTGATAGAAATTATGGGGGAAATAAAAATAATAAAATTAATATATCAAAAAAAATCCTGCTTTTATTATGCTAACAGGTCTACAAGGTAGTGGAAAAACTACCACTGCAGCTAAATTAGCCAATAAATACAAGAAAAAAAGGGCGCAATCCTCTTTTGGTTGCAGCAGATACATATCGACCCGCTGCTATTGACCAACTAATTCAGTTAGGACAAGATATAGGAGTTCCCGTATTTAGTGGAGATAAAAAAAAGATGCTGTTAAATTACTGAAGATAGTAAAAAGTATGCTCAACGGAATTTGCATGATATTGTAATAATTGATACTGCAGGTAGATTGCATATAGACGAAATAATGATGAAGGAATTAGAAGAAATAAAAAAATATTTTAGAACCCGAAGAAATACTTATGGTAGTAGATGCAATGGTGGGTCAAGATGCAGTCAATTCTGCTAAAGAATTCAATGATAAGCTGGATTTAACAGGTTTTATAATCACTAAACTTGATGGAGATTCACGTGGTGGGGGGGTTATAATATCTATACAATATATAACAAATAAACCCGTTAAATTAGTTGGTGTTGGAGAAAAATTGATGATCTTGAAGAATTTTACCCTGAAAGATATGTGGGTAGAATTCTTGGAATGGGTGATGTTCTTTCTTTTATTGAAAAGTTGAGAAAAGAAGTAGATAAAGAGAAAGCTGAAGAAGATGCAGAAAGGTTTTTGGAGGGAAAGTTTGATTTAGAAGATTTTTTTAGATCAAATAAGACAGATAAAAAGTTTAGGGTCTTTGTCAGGCCTAATAGAAATGTTACCTAATGTTCCCAAAGACCAGGTTGATATTATTAAAGGAGAAGAAGAGCTAAAAAAAAGTATGAAGCTATTATAAATTCTATGACTCCAAAGGAGAGAAAAATCCAAAAATTCTGTCTTATTCTAGGAAGCAGAGGATAGCAAAAGGTAGTGGTACCACCATTCAAGATATAAATAGACTGTTAAAAAAATTATGATCAGTTGAAAAAAAACAATGAAACAAATGAAGAAATTAAAAGGAAGAAAATTAATGAGGAATTTTCCATTTTAACCTATGATATTAACTAACAATAAAATTGTTTTAAAAATATGGAGGTGTTCTAATGGTAAAAATTAGATTGAGTAGAATGGGTAGGAGACACAAACCTTTTTATAGGATTGTTGTTGTAGATTCTAGAAATAAAAGAACAGGTAAGTACATCGAATCTTTAGGATTCTATGATCCTTTGAACGAGTCTAACCAATATAAACTAGATGAAGAAAAGGCTTTGGAATGGCTTTTAAAAGGAGCCCAACCGACAGATACTGCAAGAAGAATTCTTAAAAAGATGGGTGTGATGAAAAAAAATATGATGAAATTAAGTACCAAGCAAGAGTTGCCAAGAAGAACGATGCGACTCAAGATCTTCCAGTAATAGAAGGGGGAAGTTAATCAATGAAAACTTGCTTTTGGATATTTAATGAAATAGTAAAATATCCTGATGAAGTCGAAGTTAAGGAAATTGACGATGAAGAAAACATTGTTTATGAAATATATGTAAATCCAGAAGATGTTGGGCAGATTATAGGAAAAGATGGTAGAACAATCAAGTCAATCAATATTATTATGAATGCAGCAAAAAAAAGAACAAGATAAGAAGTTTATATTAAAAGTAATAAGGTGAATCAAATATGGAAAGTTTAAGTAACTTATTAAAAGATAAAATTGCGGTTGGTAAAATAATAAACTCTCATGGTGTAAAAGGAGAAGTAAAAATTCAGCCATATACCAATGTTGACACTGTTATTCATAATTTGGTGGATATATTATTATATAATCCTAATAATAAAAGATTTTTTTTATAGTAAAGTAACCAATGTTAAAAATTTAAATAAATTTTTTTTGTTTTATCTTTGAACGGGGGGGTAACAAACATGGATGAAGCAAAAAAAAGTTATAGGATACGAAATTTATATTGGGCCAGAAATCTCCCCCCCAAACTAAATGAAAATGAATATTACTGGTATGAAATTTTAGATTCTGAAGTATATTATGAAGACGGAGAATATGTTGGAAAAGTTTCAGAAATAATTGAAACAGGGGGCTAATGATGTCATATCTGTAAGAAATGAAAATTCCGATACACCAAATCAAGAAATACTTATTCCCATGACAAATTATCATGTTCTTCAACTAAAGAAAAAAAAGAAAAAAAACAATTGTAGTTAAAAAAATGGAATGGTATGAGGATGAGTCAGAATAACAAAATAGAGATTACTATATTAAGTATCTTTCCTGAAATGTTTAACATAATTACGAATTATGGAATTATTAAAAAAAAGCCATAGAAAGTGGTATTGTAAAGATTAATGTGTTAAATTTACGTGATTTCACAGTGGATAAACATAAAGTTACTGATAGACCTGGTTATGGTGGAAACAATGGAATGGTAATGCTTGTTGAACCTTTTTTTAGATTCTACGATGAATATATAAAAAAAATAATTTCAAGCCCTATGTCGTTCTTCCCTCACCAGAAGGTAGAACTTATAATAATCAAATAGCATTTGATTTATCTAAAAAAAAGAAATTAGTTTTTAGTGGTATGATACGAAGGTATTGACGAAAGGATTAAAGCCATAGTTGATGAAGAAATTTCTATAGGAGATTATGTTTTAACTGGTGGAGAATTGCCAACAATGGTTATGATTGAAGTGTTGCTTAGGTTCGTTCCAGGGGTTGTCGGTTCAAAAGAAAGTGTGGAAAATGACTCTTTCTATAATGGTTTATTGGATTTTTCCCATTATACCAAACCCGCTGAATTTCGTGGAATGAAGGTTCCTGAAATTTTGTTAAGTGGAGACCATATAAAAATTGAGCAATTTAGAAAAAAAGGATAGTATTTTAAAGACAATTCTTAAAAGGCCAGATTTATTTATAAATAAAGAGTTAAGCTTGGAAGATAAGAAACTTTTAGTAGAAATTATTCAAGAACTATCTCAAAGAAATGCTTAGGAACAAAGGAGATTATAAATGTTAAATAGAATATATGTAGCTTTAATTCATTATCCAATACTAAAAAAAAGATGGTTCCATTGTTTCAACAGCAGTTACTAATTTTGATATACACGATATTTCAAGGACATGCAGGGCTTATAATATAAAAAAATTTTTTTTCTTAGTAAGTAATTTACCATCTCAACAAAAAATAGTCGATAGAGTTTGGAATATTGGACCAAGGTTTGGAAGTGAGTATAACCCAAATAGAAAGATGCCTTAGACATTTTCAAAATGGAAAGTTATTTAGAAGATGTAATTTCAGTAATAGAAGAAACAGAACTTGAAAAGCCTAAGATTGTCTTTACATCTGCAAAACCAAGAAAAAAATGTGATAAGATTTGATGAATTGAGCAGAAAGATTAGAGAGTGTGAATCACCGTTTTTAATATTGTTTGGTACTGGTTGGGGGGGATGCCAGAGGAAATAAGAGAAATAACTGACTATGATTTAGAACCAATTAGGATTAATTCTGATTTCAACCATCTTTCAGTAAGGGCTGCTGTAGCTATTACATTAGATAGGTTGATAGGTGAACAAGTATTTCACGAATAATAAATATGGTATTAATTTATTATGATATAATATAAAAACTGATTAGGGACTTTAGAAATTAAAGTTTTCTAAAAAGTAAGCGTTTGAATTTATAACCGGTTCAGGGCGGAGCCTCTCCCTGCCTCGGTACAAGTACCGAAAAAGTTAAAAATATTCAGAATTAGTAAGGATTAGGATTGAAGAGGTATTTTGTTAGAATAATTAAATCCAAAATATACATATAATAAGGACTTTAGAAGTTCTAAAGTAAGTATATAAAACTGATATACAGGAGGTTTTAAAAATGGATCAATTAATAAATGCAGTAGAAGCAAATTTAAAAGAAGATATTCCTGAAATAAGACCCGGGGGGGATACCGTTAGAGTAAATGTTAAGGTAGTTGAAGGAGAAGGAAGTAAAGACGAGAAAGGATACAAGCTTTTGAAGGTATTGTTATTAAAATAAGAGGTTCGGGTTTAGGAGAAACTTTTACAGTAAGGAAGATTGGTGCAGATAGGATTGGTGTAGAAAGAATTTTTCCTTTTCATTCACCAGTAGTTAGTAGTATTGATGTATTAAAGAAAGGAAAAGTAAGAAGAGCAAAATTATACTACTTAAGAGATGTAAAAGGTAAGGTAAGGATCAAAGAAAGGAAGGATTGAGCCTTTTGAAGGAGGCTACTAAAAAGAAAATAATTGATGAAACTCTAGATTGGATATACGCCATAATATACGCTCTTATATTTGGAACCATAATAAGATTATTTGTATTTGAAACAATGATGGTTCCAACTCCATCTATGGTTCCAACTATCCAGGTTTACGATAGATTATTTGTAGAAAAGGTTACTTATCAATATAAAGAACCACAAAGAGGAGAAGTAATAGTTTTCTGGACACCATTTGTAGATATTCGAGCTTTAGAACAGCTAAGAGCTTTTGATAAATTTATGGATTTTTTTGCTCCTTCTGAGTTTGAAGGTCATGTCAAATATGTTAAAAGATTGGTTGGTAAATCAGGGGGGACAATTTAAGGTTGGTTCCTGTGACCAATGAGTTTTGGAAAGGTATAAAAGAGGGCAAAATAACAGATATACCTGAGTGGCTAGATTTTATTATTACCTACTATGGGAATGTTGATTATATTCCTAGTCAAATCAAAAGCAAAGTTTCAAAGTTAGAGATAAATGGTAAGATATTGCCAGAGTTTGAAAATATTTACTATTTAAGAGACGCTATTTTTGAGGATCCTATGTTTTACGATTATATAGCTTATCCTGAAAAATATAGATATGAGATCGAGAGCTCTGATATTTTGTTTATGTATAAAGACAATTTTACAGGTAGGCTAATTGCTGGAAGACCTACTTCTTCTTTTTACCAAGAAATGAGAGATACACTTTTATTTTCAGATTATTATGAAAAAGAACTTTCAAAACTTAATCTTAGAGAACTTATTTATGTAGATTCTGAAGGATTAGTAAACATTAAAGTACCTGAAGGCTACTACTTCTTTATGGGTGACAATACACTTGAAAGTCAGGATAGTCGTTTCTTTGGTTTTGTACCAACTAAAAATATTATTGGAAATACCTTTTTGCGTATTTATCCATTTGACAGATTTGGAAAAGTGTTTTAAATAATATAGCATTCGCAAATAAAATACCGCCATTAGGCGGTATTTTAATTTTAAATATTAGAACATTAGCAATTTGTATTATTGAAAATTTAGTCTATAAAAATCATAAAAAAAGTGTATAACTGTCAAATTGAAATCAAGAGGTTTCTATTGTATCAATATTTAGTTTATGTATGTCTATAAACTTAAATTTTAATACAATTTAGCAATATTCGATTAACGCTAAAAGGTATATTATCGCTAAATTGTGAACCTACCTAT
>JMBX01000303.1_pt1 | contig 12935 bp, 18 predicted proteins | sample 616521 | NCBI WGS metagenome assembly JMBX01 (sample SAMN02727906, study PRJNA239997) | anaerobic digester metagenome | biome: anaerobic digester; isolation source: mesophilic anaerobic digester inoculated with municipal waste water sludge... | place: Germany: Bielefeld University, CeBiTec ...
AATTAAGGAGGTTTTTTTATGTCCTATAATAATAAAGTAGCTATTGTATTTACTGGTGGTACTATTTCTATGAAAATAGATCCTAGAATCCATGCTGCAATTCCTGCCCTTACTTCTGAAGAGATAATGGCAATGGTCACCAATATAGAAAAGTTTTCTGATATTGAGATAATCAACTTTTCAAATCTACCTAGCCCTCACATTACGCCAAATATGATGATGGAATTATCTATATTAGTAAATGACATTATAAAAAGGGATGATATAACCGGTGTTGTAATTACTCATGGTACTGATACTCTAGAAGAAACAGCTTATCTATTAGATCTCACTGTAAATCTCCAAAACCTATAATAGTAGTAGGCGCTATGCGAAATAATTCTGAATTAGGATATGATGGTTCTAGTAATCTATCAGCAGCTATTTGTACTGCTATTTCAAAAAAAATGCCGTTAACAAAGGTGTCTTAGTAGTTATGAACAACGAAGTAAACGCAGCTAGTGAAGTAACTAAGACCAATACATTATCCCTTGATACTTTTAAATCCCCCCCAGAATTTGGTCCCTTAGGAATTGTTGATAATGATGAGGTGCTTTTTTTATAGAGATATAGTAAAAAGACAATTTATAGAAACCCATACTATTGAAAATAAAGTCTCCCTAATAAAATGTTGTGCTGGTATGGAATCTGATATAGTAAATTTTTATATTGATACTGGATATAAAGGGATCGTAATTGAAGCATTAGGTCGTGGTAATATTCCGCCTGCTATGATTCCAGGAGTAAAAAGAGCCATAGATAAGGGTATTCCTGTAGTTATGGTATCTAGATGTCCCACAGGGAGAGTATTAGATACATATGGATATGAAGGGGGGGAGGTAGACATTTAAGGGAATTGGGAGTCATATTTGGGAAAAATCTCCCTGGCCAAAAAGCTAGAATTAAACTCATGTTAATATTGAGCTTGACAAAAGATATAGATATTATTAAAAATATGTTTGAAAATTAGAATATTTACAGATAGGTGCTAAATAGTACCTATCTGTTTCTATCTCTTAAATAAAATCCCCCCCTGGTCCTTCTTATTAAAAATTGCTCAATTTGATATACTTGATCTTTTAACAGTTTAAATTCTTCATTAAAATCTTGTAACAATGCTATAGGAATTCTTTTTTTCTATTTCATCAAATCGAGCATATATTTTTTTTCAATATCTTTTTTTTATCTCTTCATAGGAATTTAAAATCTGAAAATAGGGTGAAAGTTCTTTTTTTTAACGGAATTTCAACAGTATTTTTCACGGAACCAAAACCTATAAATTCTATCTTAGGCCTTATAGTACCAAAAGAATAATCTAAAAAGTTTCCTTCTTCATTAAATTTATCTATATACTTAAATCTTACAATTTCTTTGTGTTTTAAATTTTCCCATGAATAAATTGGACTCCAGGTAGTACCATTGTCCTTGCTGTATCTACTTATTATATTTTCATATTCAAGCCATACTACCCAAAGCTTATCATCATAATATATTATAGTTGGATACATTATATTTTCATCATTAGATAATATCTCATCTATATCTTTAACTATTTTATCGCCAATATCAAATCTTTCATATTTACCCTTAAATTGTCATCATATTGACAATATACTATGTGTAACTTATTTTCTATTAAAAGCGTATCTAAGTATAATAGTCTGCTACTATCTCTAGTAAGTTTTATCCTGTTTTCCCATTTTTTTTATTAGTAAGATCAAAGGATTTCATATATATAATACTATCTTCTTGTCTCCCATGATAAACCATAATCAATTTTTCATCATAACTTATTATATCCATAGGATTTAATACTTCTCCTACCTTTATTTCATCTACTATATGAGTATCCCAATTATTACCATCATAGTGATGATGATATATTCTATATTTCTTCCCTTCTTCTAGCAAGGAAATACAATAGAATATATGCAGTTCTCTATCTTTCACCATTATATCTATATTATATACTTCTGGTATGGGTTCACTAGTTAATTTAATATTTTCAATTTGTTCTTCTTTTAATAGTAACAATATTAAGTTAAATGACATATCTTGATATATAATATATATCTGATTTTCATTATCTATTGTAGCATTAAATCCACATATACTCCTTTACTTACTACACATTCACAAGTTGAATTTTCTAATTTATTAAAAAATATGTTGCACTATTTCCTGTTCTTTAATTCTAAATAAATTTAAATTACCTACAATATCTTTTATTATTACCATTTTTTTCCTTATAAAACATTTAATTCACCACCTATTTATAATACTTCTTATAAATAATATTAATAAGCCCTTTAATTTATTCCAACTTCTAATTGTAACAACTATAAGGACAAAAGAATATATTATAAATGAGATAGAAACTCAATACTAATAAAGGAGGATAAACATGAATTGTGGAAATATTAAACCTGAAAGTATTAGTTTAGGAGTTACCGATAGATGTTGTATAGGAAATACTGGGTGTGAGTGGGATGGTACTTTAAGAAATGTAAAAACTGAACCAATATTTGTACAGAAGGTATTCGATGCAACTCTAGTCAATTTACAAGCTTTAAGTACAGTTAACAATGTAAGGTTTACACCTAATTTAGGTAGAAATGCAAAGATCATTAGGATATTGGACATTAGATGTAGAAGATTTTTTTTAATCCAGAAAATATCAATGACCCACGCAATTTAATTGTAGAACCAGAAACCATGTTATCTGGAGGTAAATTTGTGAAAGATGGTAAAGGTAATACAATTGATGTAGTAGGCCCTGATGGATTTAGATCGGAAAAGATCATATTTGCAGATACCTCTGAATGTGATGAAGAAGGAAAGGGAACTCCAGTTTTTGGCACTCAAAAGGTAAGAATTAGTGGTAATGTCCTAATAGAAATCGATGCTATAGTTCAAACTTCTGGATCCAGAAGAAGAACTGTTACTTTAACTAACAATGTCCCTATTACTCCAGTTGAATTAACAAATTTCTTTGAACTATGTATACCTTCAGTATTCAATTCTGCGTTCTTTCCACGATTTGCAGAATTCTGTAGCATATTATGTGAAACTAGATTAGCCACCAATAGTATAACTAGGGATATAAATATTAATCCAGAAACGGGAGAAGTTAAAATAGATCTAATTATTGCAATATGTGTTTCTTGTGAAAAGAAAATTATAGTACCTGTTCAACTTTGCATATTGTCCACTGGATTCCCAAAACTATCTCCAGAAGTTTCACCAATATGTACAACTTTCCCATCCTTATTCCCTAAACAAATAGACGAAAATAATACAGACTCAGAACCACCATGCCGTAGACCCGTCTATCCTTAGATACAGAAGAATTTAAAAAGAATATATAGAAGATTACGAAGAATAAAATAGATGCTCCTAGCTAGGGGGGGCATCTATTTTATTATATCCACTATTGTTACTTCTTGAGGTTCTAAAAAAAATTTATATATTTATCTCCTGTTTTAACTATGGTTTTATTTGGGCTTTGGGGATGCACATATATAATCTTTCCTATTTCATTATTACTCAATAAAACCTCACAGCCTACATAAAATTCCGATATTTTATTCAAAACAATCTAGTTATATATGGATCTAAAATCCCAAAACTCTGTTCTTCTAGTATTTCAGCAGCATAAAAAGGTGATACTTTCTTTCTATAATTTCTATCCGATGTTAATGCATCATACACATCACAAATAGCAATAATCTTAGCATATTCATGTATTTTATCGCCTTTTATTCCGTAAGGATAGCCACTACCATCTTCCCTTTCATGATGTTGGAGAACACCAAGTAATATATTCTTACTTATGCCTATTGTATCTAAAAGTACATTATAGCTATATATTGGATGTTTCATCATTATTTCTCGTTCTTCAATAGTTAATTCCCCCCCAGGTTTTTGTAATATATTATCAGATATTTTAAGTTTCCCAATATCATGAAATAATCCAGTTAAAGCTATTTGTTTTATCTGTTTCTCCGAATAATTTAACCATTTTCCTATCATAATAGCCAACATAGCTACGTTTAAACTATGATTAAAAGTATAATCATCTTTTTCTTCTAATTGCCTCAACCTTCCCAATATATTATTATGCTGAATAATTTCTACAATCAGGTCATCTAGCTCATCATTTATTTCAGTCAATATTATCTTTTTCCCTATTTTAACATCGGAAAATACATCCTCTACTTTATCTGACAATTTTTCATATCTTATGATTAAACTATTTTGCTTTATATCCTCTGCATCTTCATCAGGGTCATATACAAAAGCATACTTTACTCCTTGATTATGAATCCTTCTAATAATTCTTTTATTTAATACCGTTCCTTTTGAAACTAAAATTGCACCACTTTTTATGCTTTCCACATCATCGGACAACACCATACCTGGTTTTAATTGACTTGTATCTAATTTTAACATTAAATACCCCTAGCCATATTTTTGAATGTCTTTTGACATCCTATCTATAGTCTTAGATAAAATAAGCAATTACCAATGCTACAATCAATCTTGTAAAAAAAAGTAACCATAGATTAGCACCTACTGCAGCAAATATAAAGGTATCTTCAAATATAGCATGGCAAGCAACAAGAAATATCATAACTATATACAAGTCCTTCTTGCCTAAATTTTCTTCTTCTACACTTTCTATTATAATTCCTGCTCCATACACTAGTCCAAATACCATACCAATTAGAAGGGGAAAAACCGATTCATTAGATATATCGAAAAGTTTTGATATAGGCTTTAGCCTTTTTGAGATTTTTTTCCAATATTTCTGCATCTTTTAGTATTTCCATAGCTATCATCAAAGGGATTATTATCTTTGCCATGGAAAAAAAACCGAATTCAAACTACCCATTGTACTCTCTTTTAAATAAGCCATAAAATCCATAATAACCTCCTACAATATTAAATTGAATATAATACCAGATAATACTGCCAATGTAATCCTTGTAATTACTATCAATGCTAAGCTTACTCCCGTTTTTTTGACAACTACAGATTCTAATAATAAACTGTGAGAAAAAGACAACATAATAGCTAATATAGTAGCCTGTTTAGCTGACAAACTCAAGCTTGCCATAGCTCCAATCCCAGCATATAAATTGATAAAATTCCCTAATACTAGTGGTACAGCTGCTTCACCTGGTAAACCTAAAATTTTCATTGCTGGTTCAAAAAAAATTGGATATGCTATTTAATAATGGAGTATAGCTTAAAAATGTAACAAAAAAAATAAACTGGAACTACTATTTTACTCAATTTCCATAAAGTAAATACACCTTTTTTTAAACCCATTGAATGCACTTTCCTTATACAATCATATCACCCTTAAATTCATAATGTAAAAATATTATAACATAGAAAAACCTTAAGTGTATATACTTAAGGTCATGCTAACTTAGAATCCTTATTCTCCAAACTATTGGACCACTTTCCACATCTGTCACCGTATCTAGCTAGTAATCCTCCATTTTCTCTTATCTCTATTACCTCACATATATTAGAACAACCATCACATTCAAATCCATTTACCTCATAGTCTGCTTTATGGATTGAAATTCCCTTAAAATTAGTATAGCCTTTTTTCTTTACTTCCTCTTTAGCTAAAATAGCTACTCCAATAGCACCCATCACATCATAATTGTCAGGAATATAAATCCTTTCACCAAAAGTTGCCTCAAAAGCCCTTCTTATTCCAATATTTGCAGCTACTCCTCCTTGAAATAATATTGGGGGGGAAAGTATTTCTTTGCCTTTTCCAACATTATTTAAATAGTTTCTAACCAAAGCTTCACATAAACCTTTTGCTATATCTGCTTGATTATGTCCAAGCTGTTGTTTGTGAATCATATCTGATTCTGCAAAGACGGCACATCTACCAGCAATTCTTATAGAATTTTTAGATTTTAAGGCTAAATCTCCAAAATCGTTAATATCTATCCCTAATCTCATAGCTTGCCTATCTAAAAAGGAGCCAGTACCTGCAGCACATACAGTATTCATAGCAAAGTCTGTAACTATCTCATCTCTAAGGATTATTATCTTTGAATCCTGTCCTCCAATCTCAATTATGGTTTTTACATCAGGTAAATAATCTAGTCCTGCTACAGCATGAGCTGTAATCTCATTTTTTTACTACATCAGCACCTACTATTATATTTGCTAAATTTCTTCCACTTCCAGTAACACCAACACCTAATATTTCTATATCTTCCTCTAAATTTTCTATTTCTCTAATACCTTCCTTTAAGATTTCTATTGGTTTTCCTTGGGTCCTCATATATTTTTTATAATATATATTATTATCTTCATCCATTAATACAATATTGGTACTAACAGATCCAACATCAATACCCATGTAATATTTTTCCAACCGAACTTTCCTCCCTTCTTCTTTTAAGTAGATCTACAAAAGCCTCCAATCTCGTCATATAACCTGCTTCCCCCCCTGTCATCTCGTCTAATATCAATGTCATAATTGGAAAATTCAAATCCTTGCTTACAGTACTTAGTATGCTTTTGCAACTATCTCTGGCATACAATTTAAGGGTAGTAGTTGTATTACTCCATCAAATCCCTTGTTAGCATAATATATAGCAGAACCTATCGTTTCTCGGCCATGCCCCCCCTATCAATGTATCTAAATAAGGTTTGGCCAGTTTGTATTTTTCATTTTCAGTTTTTGAACCAAAGGGAAATTTAGCAACATGATGTTCTACCCATATAGTTGGAGTCAAAGATTTTTCTACTAAAACCCCCCCATATGACCAAGTTTTCTTTCCACTTCTAGATTGACAAAGGGCTCTATTACAGTATATATTTCTCCAATAAGTCCTATCTTTATAGGTTTCTTACTTTTATCTACCTCTATTTTATTCAATTTTATTATTGTTCTATTCATCAAATCTATAATCTCTTTACCGCCATAAGTTTCTTCTACTTGCTTTAAATAATCATTCATTACTAAATCCACTTGATAACTATCTATTGCATAAGCCCTAACTTTATTAGATAATTCCGTAATATAGTCAGCAGTTTTGATTAAATCCCAGCCCAATTTTCCTGCTTGTATTAATTCTTTAACACTTTCTACTTTAAAAGTTTTTATTATATTATCCTTTAGGGGGGGTTTTAATCCTTCATATATGGGATCAAATACTATAAAATCTACATTATAGCCCATATCTTCTAGTATGCTTTTCTCTAGTACAGAATAGAATCCAAATCTACAAGGTCCACAACTTCCTGTCAATAGTATAGTGTCTCCTCCCTGTTCAATACTCTCTATGAAATTACCTATCATTATTTTTAAAGGTAAACATATAGTTTCTGGAGAGTGTTTTGTACCAATCTCTAAAGTCCTCCTACTACATATTGGAGGAAGAACCACTTCTTGTCCTAGTTCTTCAAAAAAATCCTTTAGTAGCTATATACACATTACCCATATGTGGAAATGTTATCTTCATGATTATCCCTCCATTTTAACATATCAACAAAAGCCTCAATTCTTGTATTAATACCGGCTTCTCCTGTTTGTTCATCTATAGTTAACAAAGTAAATGGAATTTTATAATCCTTTGCTTTTCTTTCCACTAAATCGATAAGAACTGAATCCAATCCACATCCAAAGGCTGAAATGTAAATAATTCCATCTATCTTTCTTTCCTCAATTAAGTAAAAAGAACTTCCTATTATTTTCTGTCCATGGGTCCAAAACATCCGCTTTGATAATTTAGATGTATATTCCCTTGCTATTTTCTCTTCTATCATTTCAGCAGTAATGATCTCTACATTATTGTTTTTTTAATTTATTGATTGTATTCATATTTATATAATCATCATATATATTATAAGAATGGCCTAATAATAGTATGTTCGTATTATAATTTTTTTTCAGTAGTTTTAGTTTTTAATTTCAGATTATCTAATAAGCCAATAGTATTTAATGATACTATCCCTTGTGCTAGCAACTCATTGTATTCATAAAATTGCTGATAAGCTTTATCGTAAGCTTTTAATATTTTATAATTACTATTGGTAAAAAAATTTTCCTGTGTACAATATAGAATTTTTTTAAGCTTCTCATAGATTTTCTCAAATTTATTGTAGGAGCTATTATTTCAGGTAACCCTTTTATGCTATGCTTTATCATATTTGGTAAACCTAAATGCTTGGGACAACAATATTCCATTTTGAATATGCTAATAAATTTAGGTATAAATATATAGTCTACCTCCTTTTTCAAATGTTCTACGTGCCCATGAAACACCTTAATAGGTAAACAAGCTTCATCAACACAACTAAGTACCCCCCCTTATCTAAAATTTCTTTATTAGATTTTGGTGAAAGGACCACCTCTACATTCAAATTTTTAAAAAAACATGTTCCCATAAAAGATAATAATCATAATAAAACATACCTTCTTGGTATGCCTACTTTTTGTCCCATAAAATCCCTCCCATTCACACTAATTTATTATTGCCAATAAGTATAAAAAAAATATAATATAATATAAAAAAAAGAAAGGCTAAAATCATTGCCCTTCTTTTCTACTATCTAACCAGTAATTTAATCCATCAATTGTAAATAATATTTCCTCTTTACTAACTACTCTCTCGTCTAATGAGTATTCTATATAGGATATAAATTCCATTATATCTTGGAAAGGTAACTCCAATGCTGATAACAATCTTCTCATTCTAAATTTCCTTTCCATATTATCCATAGTAGATATACTCCTATTAATGTATTGTATTAGACTATCCACAATTTGTTCTAAATAATAATTTTCTATAACTTCTTGTTCCTTAGGAAACAATACACCATATTGGATTAAATCCACATCATTATAAAAGGTAAGCACTTTATTGGTAAATAACATCTGTTCATTTAGTTCTTCATCTAAAAATCCTGGTCTATTAAGTCCCTCTTCGTTTAGGATTTCAAAGTATTTTATATCCTCTAATAGGTTTTTTTTCCGTTTTAGCGAAAATTTTATTACTTAAATCTTTTATCGAAGGTATATCACTTTCATCTAAATTTTCCTCTTGCTTTACCCACATTGAGTATAATTTGTTAGAATTTATGTTTATATCTAATAGGGATTCCTTACTAATTAATAGCATAGATATTAATCTATTAATTAATACTCCCAAAATATTGATTAAACTTTCTACCTCCTCTAACTCTAGTGCTAAATTTAGTATTTCTTCCGATAGACTATCCAATTCATCTATAGAATAAGATTTATAGTCAATGTTTTTAAACATCTGAACCCTAGTAAAATAATCATCAAACATTATTCCATAGTCACCTATTAAAGAGCTATCAAACAGCATCTTATAACTTTCAATTCTACTTTCTGCAACAACTACTGGATATCCATTTAAATTTCTTACAAGGGTTGTTTTTATCACATCAAAATATTTAGATTTACTCATCCTAAAAGGTAATATCCCTAATATATTTGAAACAACACTTACAAAATCAACATGATTTTCTATATTGTTTGCCAATACACTCCCTATTTTATCTATTATTAATACTATTTCTTCTTCATCTACCTGGATATTTCCATATTCTTTTTCTCCAACTAGCTTCATAATGTGATAATCTATGGCTTCTTTAATATATGATAGTTCTGTTTCATAGCAATGGATACTTCTAAATAAAGTATAAAGTTCCTCTCTCATCCCTAATAAAATATCTATTTCTTTTTCTATTTCAGCTTTTTCTAACTCCGTGTGAATTTTTTTAAAAATATCTATACTATGTTGATAAATTGTTTTTATCAATTCTTTTTCCTCACTAGAGCCAAGATTCTTATATTTAAATAGTTGATTTAGATTTACGCTGGTACTAATAAAATAACAATAAGCCATTTTCCCTATTTTTGATAACTGTTTTCTATTTATATCTAATATATTATCCTTTAATTCATCATCTTTTAGTTTCCCTAAATCCTTATTGCTTTTGTTTTGTTTTCCTTCAATCATACTAACTAACACTCCTCTCAAAGCCTACCAGGCTGCAATATGACCGTCGGCTCTCTTTTCTGTTCCACCTACATATGTTTCTCCATGCTTAACAATAATCTGTCCCCTTCCAAAACTACCTACATCTCTAGAATATTGAATATTATGTCCTTTATGGATAAGATAATTTTTAATATCTTTTGGAAAATCCTCTTCCACTAATATCTTATTTCCCTCTATCCATTGCCATCTAAACTTATCCAATGCTTCTTGGGGGGGATTTAAATTAAAATCAATCATATTGACTAGAGATTGAAGATGGCCTTGGGGGGCTGCATATATGCTCCCATAACTCCGAAAGGTCCTATAGCTTTATTGTTTTTAGTAATAAAGCCAGGAATTATAGTATGATATGTCTTTTTATTAGGTGCTAATCGATTATAGTCCTCTTTATTAAGGCTAAATGTATAACCTCTATTATGAAGGCTTATTCCAGTTCCAGGCACTACTAAACCAGAGCCAAATCCCATAAAGTTGCTTTGGATATAACTTACCATGTTCCCATACTTATCTGCCGTTGCTAAATATACTGTACCCCCCCTGTGTTTAGTGCACCATACTTTGGCAATATGGCTTTTTCTCCAATTAATTTACTCCTATCAATTGCATAGTTTTCATCTAATAAATATTTTAAATTATCGCCCATTTCCTTCATATCTGTAATATAATTTAAGCCATCTACATAAGCTAATTTCATTGCTTCAATCATATAGTGATAGAATTCTAAAGAATTCATAGTTATATCAATATTTTTTTAGTATGTTTAAAGCCAACAGCACTACCATTCCATGGGTATTTGGTGGTAGTTCCCATATATCATAACCTTTATAATTTACAGATATAGGCTCCACCCATTCTGGTCTATATGCCTTTAAATCATCTTTTGAAATAAATCCACCATATTCCCTGGAATACTTATCAATTTTATCGGCTATATCTCCTTCATAAAAGGAGATACATTGGGATTGAGCTAATTCTTCTAATGTAGAAGCTAATTTCTTTGAATACCAAATATCTCCTGGTTCTGGTGCTCTTCCTTCTATTAAAAAAAGTATCAAACCATTCATCAAATTCCCTGCCTTTTAATTGTTTCCTATAGAGTTTAAAAGCTTTATTCCAATTATAAGATACAGTAGGAGATACAGGATATCCTTCTTCTGAATAATAAATTGCTGGTTCTAATAAATCTTTAAAAGGTAAAGCTCCAAATTTTCTAGACATTTCTCGCCAACCATAAAGCATCCCTGGAATAGTCACAGGCAAAAAAAACCATATTTGGGAATAACATTATAGCCCATATTTCTTACCCTATCTATAGTAATTTCCCTTGGAGCCCACCCACTTGCATTTAAACCATATAGTCTATCCTTATACCATATGATGGCAAAACCATCTCCCCCCCTAATCCATTCGAAGTAGGTTCTAAAACAGTCAAACTTGCTGCAGTAGCTATAGCTGCATCCACTGCATTGCCACCTTTTTTTTAATATCTCTAATCCTGATTCTGCAGCTAATGGTTGAGTAGTAGAAACCATACCATTTTTTTGAAAATATAACATTTCTACAAGAGGGATATTTGTTTTTATAAAAATTAAACTTCATATTCCATCTCCTTTTATTTGATAATAAGCAAATAATTTTATATACTTTTAAACATATAGCTTTATTATATCATAATGAATAAAAAAGGAGAATCACATATGAAAAGATATGATTATTTGTTAGATTCTAGTTTGTATATATCTAAATATTTTCATGATAAAAATGTATGTTTTTTTAGATATAGAAACTACTGGCCTCAGTAGAAAATTTAATCAAATATATTTAATTGGATTAGTACACTTTAATCATGAATATAACAATTGGCATTTGTCTCAATTCTTTGCAGAACATATAGATGAAGAACATATATTATTAGAACAAGTTAATAAATATATTTCTAATTTTGATCTTATAATCACCTATAATGGAGAAAGTTTCGATATACCTTTTATTAAATATAGATCTAAAATATATAAAATAAATGAAATTATTTCTAGTATAGATAGTTTTGATATATATAGAAAAATAAAAAGGATAGTCCTTATCTACCCTTTGAAAACCTAAAATTAAAAACCATAGAGGAGAGTTTAAATATTTTCAGGGATGATAAATATACAGGTAAGGATTGTATTAACTTTTATTACGAATATATAAATACTAAAGATAATATTTTTAAAGAAAAAAATTTTAAACATAATTTTGATGATCTGTATTATCTATTAGATATTATGAAAATATTTAATGTTATCAAGGATATTAAGAGTGTTAATATTGAGTATAAAGAAAAAAAATAATAACTATAGAAATTGATGAAATAACTGTATCTGGCGATATTTTACGTATATATTGTAATACTGAGATTGAAAATCAAACATAAATCTTATGTATTTTAGTAATGGTTTTAATATAATTTGGCAAGACGAAACTTATATGATATTAGAATTAGAAATAAATGAAGGTTTTATTACTCCTACTAAGAAATGTTTGTTTGTAAACAAATCAGAACTTCCATTAGATACAAATTTAAAAGATACGACAGACTATATTGTTCCTGAAGATATTATTGTTCTAAAAATAGAAGACAAATATCAAATGGACAATATTAAAAATATCATCAAACAATTAATAACTCATGTACTCTATTCTTAACATATAAAAACAGCAGACCTTAGCTTCAAAGTCTGCCGTTTTATTTAGTTGGTGGGCCTTCAGGGACTCGAACCCCCGGACCTACCGGTTATGAGCCGGGCGCTCTAACCAACTGAGCTAAAGGCCCCCCCT
>JMBX01000304.1_pt1 | contig 12923 bp, 22 predicted proteins | sample 616521 | NCBI WGS metagenome assembly JMBX01 (sample SAMN02727906, study PRJNA239997) | anaerobic digester metagenome | biome: anaerobic digester; isolation source: mesophilic anaerobic digester inoculated with municipal waste water sludge... | place: Germany: Bielefeld University, CeBiTec ...
CTTCGTTCCGATCGGTGGTTCCGTTTCATCTCGATCGGGTGATATGCTTCATCCCGATCGCGTGTTACGGTTCATGGCGATCACCAGGTGAACAGTAAATTGCTTTTACCGCCAGAGGTACCCTCGGTGTTGCTTTAGTCGTTTGTATCTGTATCACTAACGTTTTCTGCCTGCTTTGGCGAATTCCTTTTTCCCTTCTCATTGACTCACCACGCAGGGGTAACCTATGCGAATTATGAATGATTCTATCCAGGATTGCGTCCGCGACAGTGGAATCACCCAGGCTTTGATGCCAGTGTTCGAATGGCAACTGGCTTGCAACGAGCGTCGAGCGGCGTTCCAAACGATCCTCTAGGACTTCTAACAGATCTCTTGATTCACTGGGGGGAAAGGTTCGCTAATCCCCCCAGTCATCTAAGAGTAACAAGTGCACTTTTCTGAGAGTTTTAAGCACAGATAAATATTGGCCATCCCCCTTGCGCAATGTGCAGTTCCCTTAATAGTTGAGGGATACGGTAATATCTAACTGAAAGGCTTTGTTGGCAAGCAGCTGTACCGATGGCACAGGCCAAAAAAAGTCTTACCCACACCGGTTGGGCCACAAATTAGAACATTGTGTCCCTGCCTAACCCAATTACATCTTAAAAGATCTTGCATCTGGGATCGCTTTAAACCACGAGAATGATGATAATCGATATCCTCCGGCAATGCATTAATCCGGAGGTAAGCCCTCCTAATCAGACGGGTTATCCGATTTGTTTCCCTTTGGTTCCATTCGCTATCAACCATTACGGCAAGTCGTTCTTCGAACGAAAGTTCAAAGATGCCTTCGGTTTTAGAATCCCGTTCATATGCTTGAACCATGCCGGACAGTCTCATTTGCCGCATTCTTTCTAGCGTTTGTTGGATCGCCACTAGGAATCACCCCCCCTATCGTGGCGTAATATTGTGCGCCACGCACGTTTTCGTGTTCGGGGAGAGTGGGTTGATCAGATAAAGCGGGGGGCCAGATTGTACAACCCTTTATCTAGAATGGATTTTAGGCTGCGGTACGTAAATGCCCCCCCGTAGTCATTGGCCCGTTGGCAAGCACTATTGATTTGTTCGGGTGGATATGTCTTTAACATTCGAAACATCCCTAAAACCATACGGTATCCTTGTTCGGGGTGCGAACATACGTCAAACACGCCCTGTGCCCATTTCCCCTGCCTGCGGCCCCCCCACCTGGGGGGGGCTCGTAGCACCATATCCTCCGGGTTCCTATCCGCATAGGCCCTATGGGATGCGGGCATGTGCGTTGGATCGGTCAAGTGTGGTTCTGAGCCATTGGAGCGCTTATGTATCGCGACCCTTTGCCCTTTATGATAGACCTCTATGGTGTTCTGCGTAGCCAAAATCTCAACGGTTTTGCCGTATAGCTTGTACGGTACGCTATAGAACTTTTTGTCAAATTCAACGTGGTAATCCATGGGGGACGGTGGCCTTCTTCCATTGCCTAAACTCATACCGTGTTTCGGGCAATTGCCTAAGTGCCGGTTTATCAGTTTCTAAAAACCAAGATGTTCTACAGCCGTCCATTTTTTTGAAAGGGCTTATTGTTCAAATTCTCCAGTTTCTCGGCGATTGCAAGATTTGTCTCATCTACACTAAAAAAACTTATGGTTTCTTAGTGCAGCCAGAATCCAACGTTCAGAATGAAGAACCCCCCCGTGTTCTACTTTGGCTTTATCATTCGGTTTCCTCACCCGTGTTGGCAGCACAACAGCACCGTAATGACGGGCTAAATCAGCATAAGTCGGGTTTAGATCAGGATCGTAATACATTGCTTTTGTAACGCCGGTCTTGAGGTTGTCGGGGGGGACAATTATCGTGGGAACACCGCCAAAAAATTCAAACGCAAGGCAGTGCCCTAAAACCCAATTGGTAAGTACCATGGATGAGAATAGGTAAGCGAATGTGTAGTTGCTGGCCCCAAAACCGCAACGAAGAGGTAAGCGTTCTCCACGGCACCAGTGTATCGGTTGTAGATGGGAACTGTTTGACCGGCCCAATCAACGAAGATCTTTTCCCCCCCGGCCTTGTGGATTTGCCTCATTACTACATCGAGATGCATGGCCCATTTGCGGTAATGGTGACAAAACTGGGAGTATTGAAATCCGTTGGGATGGACCTCCTTGTATTCCCACCACAGCAGTTTTAAGGTTACGTTTGGCTGCGCCAATTCCCTATGAATTACCTTCCATTCAGGCATCACGTCATCTGGTTTGCGAATGCCTATTTCAACATAAAGCAAGGCATTCAGGTCCTTATCAGTCAATTCCTGTACAGTGGGCCAGGACAGGTTGGCATGGGTAGCGCGTTGCACTAAATCACTTACGGTGCTGGGGGAAACATTGCAATTTTGGGCGACTTGTCGATTACTCAATTTGTTGCACCATTTCAGCCTAAGAATTTCTTTTATTTTTCTCACGGATATCCTCCTTGTGGCCACGGCCTTTCCACCTTTCATCTAAGTTCATTTGTGAGTAACTTAGATTCGTATCATGGATTGTCCTATGGCAAGATTATTTTAGAGGATACCCCCCCTTGCGGTTGATCGGAATAAACCGGATTGGGCGATCGGAATAAACCGGATTGGGCGATCGGAATAAACCGGATTGAGTGATCGAGATCAAACGGATTTCGCGGCGCCTGCAAGATATAGTGTATTGACAGCGAACAACTGTTCTATTAGACTGAAGAGTGGGCAAGTACCAGATCATTAGTGTAATAGTATATAACATACACATAATTAGCGCAAGCGGAAACGTCGGCGGAGATAACTTCTAGCACCAGGACAAGCCTTGGGAGGCTCATTTGATACCAAAAAAACTTGCTAATCTTTCAGGATGGTGGTAAAGTAGAGATGGCCCCCCCAATAACAGAAATCAAGAGAACGGAAAGCGAAGAAGAGGTCTCCACCTTTCTCGCACAGTTACAATATGCTATTGAAACCGGTTTACCAAGAATAACTTTGCAGAAAGATAGGCAAGTAGATAAAAACCGCGATAAAAGACACACGAATAGGTATACCATTGCCACACTATTCCCAGATGAAGATGTCGTGGACGTCATGAAAAGGGAATTAAGTCAACTTTCTGTGGAAGAATACCAGGAAACGGTAAAGGATGTGAGATTTCCCGAGAGAGGGGGGGAAATGCGTGTTTCGGTAGAAAATACTGTGGTAAGGACGTTTACATAAAAATTCGGGTTCACCTTTTCGATATAAATCAGGCTTTCGGCAGCAATCATATCTTTATTATGTCCTTTCATTTCGCAACGGGGGGCTTTGAAGAATGCGATTTTCCATATAAAAGGGGTTGAGGGTCATTGAAGATACTAAACAGTGAAGTCAAAGTGTGCCTTATTTGTATGGAAGAACATGAGGTTCAAACCGTTAAGCTCGAAGAAACCACGGAATTTAAAGGCGAGGAAGTAGGTTTCGAAGCAGTTTATGAATTTTGTTGTAGGGCAAATGAGTATTTGGAACACGAAGCCAGATTAGAGAAAACGATCTAGCGATGAAGGATGCTTATCGAAAAAAGGTAGGGCTGCTGACATCCCAGCAAATCATTGCCATTCGAGATCAATATGGGGGGGTAAGTCAAAAAGATTTCGCGAAAATCTTGGGTTGGGGGGGCGGGGGGGCTACGATCACCAGATACGAAAACCATCAGGTTCAAACTCTAGTTCATGATGATGTACTGCGAAAAATCCACTCGGATCCTAAGTGGTTTCTAGAAATGTTGGCCAGATCAAAGAAAAACATCTCCGAAAAAGCCTTTAAAAAAAATACTTTGAGGTGGCCAATGAGGTACTGGGAGGAATGCAAAATACTTACCTGATAGACAGTATTTACGCCCGTTATGCCAATCTTAGGGAACACATCATTACCGGAGGCGTCCGGCTAAATCTGGACAAGGTTATTGAAGCAACCAACTACTATGCCGTTAGAATCAAAGAACTTCACAAAGTAAAACTGATGAAATTGCTCTGGTATGCAGATAGTCTCGCCTATAAACGAAACGGTCTGGCTATAACAGGGCTTGTCTACCGCGCTTTCCTTTGGGGGGGCCGTGCCGGAGGGAAGTGATTTGATTATGTATCTAGACGGCATCGAGTTTGAAATGGTCCAGTATGAACCGGATCGCTTCGCCTACAGATTCTACCCTGCCGCTGACTTCGAGGTTAAGACCCTGACAGCGGCCGAACTTGAAATACTTGATGCGGTAATAAGAGAAATGGGTCACTTGGATTCGCGGGAAATCATCACCAGAATGCACGGGGGGGAGGATGCTTATAAAAAAAACCGAAGAGCATGGCTTTATTCCGTTCACGTTCGTTAAGACACTATCCATAGATTAACTCATCATAATAAAGCATGGGTAGCACAGCGCCCCGGATCACGGTCTGCAAGGGCTTTCGGTGTTTGAATCGTATCATTTGTTTCACGAACAGGTCATAAAACGTCTGCGGGGGGGCGTATGGCGGTGGTTAATAGGAAGATACTTATACGCAGAATGACCCTTCAGTGTTTGAGGTTCTTGGGGGGGCGGGCTCATTGAGTAGGGATTCAGGAAAGGCCCGGAAGGGATGGCTAGATTTCGAAATCTGCCGGTGTATGATCTACGGGCATTTGCTGCCATCATTAGCAATATCTTTTGCTAAGCACTTTAACCTCTCAGACCGTTGGTTTTCGATCGATACTCGGCCATGTAAGCCGAACCGGGACCGGCTCCCTTGGGGCCTGTCGCCCGTGCGGTACGACGGACTCTCTTAGCTTAGGATCCTAAGGTCTGGAACCCCCCCTTTAGTAGCGGACAGGTGTTGAAATATTCGAGTATATCAAACGATGCCCCCCCTTTTCAAGCGCGCTACCACCCCCCAAGGTAGAGGTCCGACCGCAGCGTTCGTTGATCTTTTGTGCCGTTCCGTTTTCCGCAGTCCCACCCAACAGCCTAAGTCTTGTTACCTTTTTCCTCGCTTTTTGACTTATCCGCTATTCGTTTCGTGATTAAAATGTAATAGTAGGGTTCTTTCCCATTTGCTTTGTTATCCGTCAGCTGTTGGGATGCGGAGGGTCTGGGCAAAGAGCATTATCGCAAGATAATCATGATCCCAAAGAAGGGGGGGAATGATTGGACGGGAAGAAAGGTATTGGTAAAAGCAGTATTTTGTTAATTTCAGGCCGGCTTGGCAGCTAATGGGGTAATTCGGATTGCTTTGGTCATCGAAGGTTTAGAAAAACTCAATGCAATGTAGCTAAATAATAGCGCAGGGGCCCGATTTGGTAAGAAGGGGGGGGATCATTGGTAGTGGAAACAATTGAACAGGTTTTCGGCAAATTTCTAGCGGAACAAGAGGAAAGGCTAAGCCCGCGCACTTACAACCGCTATCTGGACGTAATGCAGCTGTTCCGCATTTGCCTGAACAATTACGCCTATCAATATCTATCATCAGAAAACACGATGATTTTCTGGAGAAATACAGCGAAGGCCAGGAATTTTGCCAGTTGTTCCAAATCGCTGATATTCCGAGCAGCATGATTGGTGAATTTTTCGGTTATTTTCTGATCCGCAAGGTGGCATCAAGCAAGAGTTTAATGAAAACACGCCGGCATAGTGATGAACAAATTGTTTAAGTGGCTGCGGGATAATTCTTTACTGGACGAGTCGAAATACTCCGTGTTCGAGGAAGAAATTCGGACCGCGAGAGATGAGGTTCCCGAGCTAGAAAAGTTTTCCACCCTCCTTTTGGCCGAGGTTGAGCAGCACCGGTTCTTGGAATATGAAGATTATACCGAAGGAATGTTTTCATCGTTAAGATTGGGCCAAATATGCTCTTCTTGGAGGATGCTGAGATATTTGCTCAATCTTCGCTGCCAGTGGTGGTGAACAATAAACTCAGCGCCGCTGCCAAAGTGGACTGGAGCATGTATCTGGAGTTGGGAAAAAAAAGACGGCCGCTGGTACATTGTGGGCAGTGGAAACGTCTACCCTTAGAGCGATAACTTTGGTGTACAGGGGGGGCTTTTGCAGTGGATAAATTAGATTTTTGCGGCATCATCACATCAATCCAGCCTCGGATTCGGCTGAGACGCTCCTTTGATGAGACTCAGCATACATACTTAGGCTACGCTATTGTTTTAGAAGGCGGGCTTGACGGCGAAAACGGCCAAAATCCTTTTCGATCGGCATTGGCAAAGCGGCCCAAGCTAAACATCAGTTGAAGGTGAACGATGAAATTACGGGCCGGTGTATACCGGTAATTCAGCCGGAATTGGAACCTGTGGAATATTATAAAGTCTCGGGATTGAAACTAATCAACAGCGGGGAGTCGGGCAGCCAAAGCGAACCCTGGGAACTGGTCCCGCCTGATTTAGAGATATATAGGGCCAGAGGACGCCGCCGTTTAGCCGCAAGAACCTATTCCACCAAGTGTTTATCCTGCCGGTGGGGTTGCAGAATGCCTGTGGAGATCATTATTGATCATTGGAACCCGCGTGGCCGTAGAAAATATCGGTTCGAAACGTTCTGTTACGGGCCCTTAAGCTGCAAACTGTATAAGGCCGGGCCAAATCGCAAGGTGGAAGGGCGCAATAAAATGGTTTATGTTGAAGAGGACTGGGTGGATGAGATGCAAGTAGAGCATCGAGAACCGGATGAATAGAGGATGGGCCACTAATGATTAACCGTTTGGCATAAAGCCCGTATCGATCGCGATTTAGCTTAGTCAATTACGAAAAATGGCCAAACAACTGGGTCCTTCGCGCTTTTGGATGAGGGCCCTTTTTTTTATTTACCACTTTCGAGTGATGTCTGTCCAGTAAATTGTTGCTACGCCGGATGGGACCGGATCATGGGTGAGGGACACCGGCGGACAACAAAGGGGGGGATAACAAATATGATTTATTTCAAGTGGCAGATAGAGACCGCTGTATCGGCTCGGGCCTTCTCTGCCGCCCAATGCCCCCCCGGGAGGGATGCACGAATAAGCCCAACGGTTTTACTAAAAGAGGAGGTTTCTGAATCGACCTCGAAAGAACCCTTAGTTGATATTGTTGCAGCGCAGCATAGTCTTAAAAAGATTGAACAGTAATACAAACTCTTTCGGCACGGGCCTGAAGAGAATAAATCGAAGCTGAAATAAAAAAAAGCCGCTTCATTTCGGGGGGTTCATAAACTGTGGGAGAAGGGGGGAGAAAACGGCAGAGAAGTTCCGAGTATGCAAGCTGTAAAGGGGGGGTCCGGCGTGGCAAAATACGAAAGAGAAATACGAGGCGATTTCCAAGATCTCTTAGATTGGCTGCACAATGACATAACGGAGCGCAGTCCCACCGCTACCTATGAAGACGGCAGTGATCATAGAATTGGCGAAACAAGGCTGGCAGTGCGTGTTTACGAACGTTACAGCATGGCAGGCAGCAACCGCGTCAGCCTCAACATCACCCTAATGGGGGCGGGGGGGAACAGCTTTTCCTTTCCGCAATTACTTCCGGGGGGCAGCCAGGCGGTATTCTTTAAAGTAAATATCGTCGGCGAAGAAGCCTTCCTTGATCTGTGCCGTACATCTGTGGAAAAATATATTGCGGCGAAACAATAGCAAAGCACCCCCCGCGGGATTATGCATCAGACCGGGTGCCATTGCGGCATCCTAATCCCGCTCTTATCGATTTTTTTGTCGGGAACGCTTGGCGTGCTTGTGTTTCGATGGGCGAACGCTAATGTTTTCGATTATTAGGGGGGGCTTGCAGTGATCTTAAGTGTCAGCCGCCGTACCGATATACCGGCGTTGTATCCGGCATGGTTTTTCAACCGCTTGCGCGAAGGCTTTGCCTTAGTGCGCAACCCCCCCATGAATTTCCACCAGGTGGGAAAAATACTCCTTTGCCCCCTCTTTGATTGACTGCATCGTCTTTTGGACCAAGGATCCGCGCCGGATGCTGCCCTATCTGGAAGCATTACGGGGGGGATACAATTTTATTTTCAAATTACGCTTACCGGCTATGATCGGCATATTGAGCGCAATGTACCCGATAAAGATCAGATTGCCGCCGCAGTTTGCGAATTGGCGAAAAAAAATCGGCAAAGAGCGGGTAATCTGGCGTTACGATCCGATTATTGTTACTGACAAGCTTGATGCGGATTACCACCGCCGTGAGTTCGCCCGTTTGGCCGAGCGGCTGCAGGGCAGTACCGAGCGGTGTGTGATCAGTTTCGTCGATCTGTACCGCAAGACAAAACGAAATTTGAAAGACATAAAACCCCCCCTCACGGATCAGGCTGCACTGTATCAAGTGGCGGAGCTGTTGAGCGCGGAGGCCAAAAACGGGGGGGCTCAGGCTGGAAACGTGCAGCGAAAAATTGAACTTGGTTCCTTGGGAATCGGACATGGAAAATGCATTGATGATCAGCTGATTGCGAGGATCAGCGGCAGGCCGCTTGCGGTGGGCAAAGATGCTAACCAGCGGGCAGAATGCGGCTGCGTAACCAGTCTGGATCTTGGTGCCTATAATACCTGCACACATGGGTGTTTGTACTGTTACGCCAATCATAGTGCCCGGACGGCAGCGGAAAATGCCGCTCGGCACAATCCCCCCCATTCACCACTATTGATCGGGGGGGAAATTGATCCGCAGGATAGGATAGTGGAACGGAAAATGAAATCCTATTTCTCGGAACAGCTCAGCCTATTTTAGGGTAAAAAAAACGGGGGGGTGCACAAATGGATCGAGATAAATTTATCGCACTTCTAAAACGGGAAATCGTGCCCGCCTTGGGTGTTACGGAACCATCCACGATTGCCTTTGCTTGTGCGGCCGCTTATCAAAGGATCGGGGGGGCAATCTTGCACAGGTTGAGCTAATCATGGATCGGGGGCCTCTTTAAAAACGCCTATTCCTGTGCAATTCCGGGAACGGATGAAACGGGTATTGAGATGGCCGCCCTATTGGGCATCTTAGTTGGTGATTCGGACCTAGGGCTGCAGGTTTTGCGAAACATAACTGCAGCCGATCTGGCGCGGGCGAAAAAAAACTGAAGGGGCAAAGAATAGTCAGTGCAGCATTTGATACCGATCTTTATGATTTATACCTTGCCGCTGCAGTTACAACAAGCAAGGGGGGGCAGGCGAAGGTGGTCATTAAGGGGGGGCACCATACAAATATAGTTCGCATCGAAGTGAACGGTTCAACCGTGTACAAAACGGCGGAAAATGAAAGGGCGGACCCGAATTTCGTTTGACACAGACTCATACAAACTAGCCCATATGATCACATTCGCGGAAGAAGTGCCCTTTAGTGAGATCAATTTTGTCCTGGAGGCGGTTGCAGTTAACGAAAGATTGCCGGCAGGGGGGGCCGGGCAGGCTATCCGCCTTCTGCGGCTGCGTCCTTGCCGCGGCCAACGGGGGGGCCGGGGGGGCAGCGGTGTTATCCGCTTTATTGGCAATTGAAGATATCTCTATTCCGAAAAATAGTGGCATCGTGGGTGAAACGGCAGAGCAGACGATGCAAAACATGGGTTTAATAGCATCACCCGGCATGTTAAAAACCGATGACTTGCCGCTTAGAATCATGACCGGGAAAGACTAAGCGAAGAAAACGGGGGGGCAGTGGTTCCGGGCGGTGGTATTTAGAATGTGCAGACGGGGGTATGGGCATAGGCGGGGGGGATCGGGCTGTGCGTATTTTCGGACATTCTGCGTGGTACAGACGCGGTTAGGGCATTTGTGGTATACTACTTTAGAGAAGCACTGTAGCGGGCGAGAAATGTGAAAAAGGTGGAATGCCCATCGCGGCAGCCCTTGCATAATGTATGAAGATCCGGGCGCGGTACTTACAGCTCAGCGTTTGCATATCGATGCGTAACTAGACCTTTCCGCCTTTTTGGATCTGCAAGCGGTTTGCAGAAAGGGTTTCTGCAAAATGGTTGATCCGGAAGCTGATTCCACAAAATACAGGTTATTCAGGATGAATTACACAGGCTGGGGGGGTGCATCGGTGAATACGATTTCGAAGCGTTTCAATTCTACATAACCAGCCAGATTTTGAGCGAATTCATTCATTATATTGCATGGAACGTTTTCGTTTATAGTTCAAGCACGTTCTGACGGAAAGTGTTATGCAAACGGGCAAATTGCTAAAAGGGGGGGTGTTGGCGATAGTTGCTAGGGGGGGAGCAAATATGACTCATGTAAAAAGGCAGAATCGGGCTTCGATTCTGAGGCTGATCGACGGAGAAGGTGGCTTATCGCGGAAGGATATAGCGAGGCGGTTAAGATTATCACCCGCCGCCATTACGGTCATTACTAACGAAATGATTAACGAAGGTCTGCTGGAGGAAACGGGGGGGAAGAACATAATCCGGGCCGTGCGGGCAGGCGCGAAATTATCGTTGATCTTTGCTACCGAAAATATCATGCCATTGGCATCAATATCAATATTGATTACACAGTGATAACTTGTCTTGATTTAAAAGGCGCGACCCTTTTTGAGGACCGTTTTAGGACAGATAACTCCGTAACACCCGAACGATTCCTCCGATATATCTGGGATCTAATCGAAGATAATCTTAGGGATATCCGAAATGACAATATCGTGGGCCTCGGTGTTGGGATTCGCGGGATTGTTGATAATGATAGGGGGGGTATTAGCCTAGAATCCTTCGGGCTTTGGGATGAGCAGGTCAATGTAAAGGCTATCCTAACGAACATTACCCATCTACCGGTGAGCGTGGATAATAATGTTAGAAACATTGCCAGAGGACAATTGTTTTTTTTCGCAAGACAAGCGCAGTTCTTTTCTGCTGGTCAAATACGGGCCGGGAATAGGCGGGGGGGCATTAGTTGTGCAAGAGGGGGGGTTGTTTACCGGGCATAATTATCGTGCCATTGAGCTCGGCCATGTTATCGTGGAACAGCCGGGCATTCTTTGCAGATGCAATAAGCGAGGTTGCCTGGAAACCATATCATCTTATTATGCTATTGAGGCAGCTGTGCAGAAAGCATATTCGGAAAATGCACCCCCCCAATTTGTATGATTTAACAGATGGGGAAGTTTCTAATTTGGATCTTGACGCGATTATGCAAGCATATAATAGGGGAGAGGTACTTATTCAAGATATCGTCGCCAAAGCGATGCGTCACTTCGCTTTGATGCTCAAAACGCGATCACACTTTTCGACCCCGAGAGGGTAATTCTTTACGGTGTCGCGTTTGAAAACGAAGACTTTCTCGGGCTGGTTTACGATTTTATGCAGGAAGAACCTCCCCCCCTGGGCGACCTTGAAAGCATAGTTGTCAAAAGCGACTTTAATGGGCAGCTATCTTCCAGGGGGCCCGCTTCGTTAGCGATCCAGAACTTTTTCGAGAATGGGGGGCGTTGTTGCTTATCCACCTGTGCAAAGAAGAAATTTCTGATGTTTAAAGCGGAATAATTGATTGATAAGTTTAATTAACCTATTTACAAGGGGCAGATAATCGTATATTATGTTAGTGAAGGGTTTAGATAGTGAGGCCGGTTGACGCAATTGTAACATAAATCCACAAATAAACCTCGCTTTTTGGTATGAATAGTAAATAAGCGCTAAACTATCGCAAATGAAGTTGTAGGGGGGAATGGCAGTGGCACAAACTATTAGGCTTGGTGTTGTCTGTTTGGCAAGGAAAACATACGATTTCAAAGCGGCCGCTGAACGGTTTTGGCAAGCGAGGCAGGATCTCAGAAAAATATCCAACGTAGAATGGGAGTTCATCGAAGAATTGGTGATTGAACCGGCAGATGCCCATGTAGCGGCCAAGAATTTGTCGTCGAGGCAGTTGGACGGCCTGGTTATTATCACCGGGACATTTCAATTGGGCCACTTGGCCTTGATCCTAAAGAAGAAAATAGATAAGCCGGTGCTGTTGTGGGCCTTCCCGGAACCCCCCTACGATGGCGGTAAAATCCGCTTCAACTCTGTTTGTGGTTTAAACTTGAACGCGTCGAATCTTTACAAAGCGGGCTATGACGATGTTTCGACTACGATAAACGATGAAATTGATCTAGATTGGGTTGATGCGGTAAGAATGAAGGCCGCCTTAGAAAACGCCCATGTAGGTATAGTAGGTTCTCGTGCTGATGGCTTTTTCAATTTGGACATCGATGAATTAGATAATTTTTCGAAGACAGGTATACTTATAAATTACTACGAAATCTCGGAAGTCGTTGCGGGCGATGCGGCACCAAAAGAGGTCAAGGCTTATCTAGCAAGACTGTCCGAGGAGTTCGACTGCTCTGACATTACCGATCAGCAAAAACATAAAGTTGCCGCCCTCTGTGTAAAACTAAAAACTTTATGGCCAAGCACGGTTTAACCGCGCTGGCCATACGTTGTTGGCCTGAGTTTGCAAACATGTACGGGATTTCACCCTGTGCTTCCATGTCTATTCTCCAATCGCAAGGTTACATTATTGGTTGCGAGGGCGATATTCAAGGCACCATGTCCATGCTTGTCTGTGATGCGATAGGTGAGAAACAGACACCCTTTCTTGCCGATTTTTCTCAGGTTAATGTAGAAGAAAACTATGCTCTCCTTTGGCACTGCGGCGTTGCACCACAGAATTTATGGGATGGTCAATGTAACCGCAGCCTTGATACATATTTTGCGGGAGGGCGCGGAGTAACAGCCGGATTTGTGCTCAAGCCGGGCCCAATCAACATTATCAGGATAGATTCCGCAAAAAAATAAAACACGCCTATACCTGCAAAGGGGGGGTGCGGCGGTGCCTATGGATAAAGAACTTATGGGGGGACATATGCCAAGGTTGTCTTTGAGCAGGGCGTTGAAAAGGTTTTCAACACCATATTATCGCAGGGCATTGCGCACCATTTCGCCGTAATCTAT